>ENA-UESP01000001-UESP01000001.1-human-gut-metagenome-genome-assembly--contig:-NODE-1-length-299661-cov-32.881799_pt1 | contig 299661 bp, 253 predicted proteins | sample MGYA00243003_ERZ508004 | MGnify/ENA primary metagenome ERZ508004 (study PRJEB26167, sample SAMN06115443) | human gut metagenome | host: Homo sapiens | place: China:Henan | collected 2015-07-29...
AGCATTTATGCTCGTTAAAGCAAATGCGACAGTTAATGAAACAATTCTTAGTCTTAATATATTTGAGCTTCTCTTGTGACTTTTAGGGGGGGGCATTTAAGCATTTTTATTCTCCAACCTTTTAACTTTTAAAAGAATAACACGCTTGAAAATATTATCGAAGAACTATTTACAAAAATCCAATTTTGAGTTTTCAGCCAATATGAATTTTCTTAATTATTCGTACTGTGGTGCGAATGAGTAATAAATTCCACAATAAATAATCGTTTCATTTTTAAACTATTTTAAACTTACCTTTTCAGATATTTTGACCTAAACAGTCTAATAGTTTGTGTTCTGAGTTAAAATGAGCGTTTGTTTTTGAAGCTTGATTTTCAAAGAGATTTTTATGATTACCGATAACGACGTTCATCAATGCCGGCTGCAAACCATCCGTGATGTCATTCGCTATGCAATGACGCAATTTGAAATCAACAATATTTTCTGCGGACATGGCTGCGCCGACACGTACGAAGAAGCCTACTTCTTAGTATTGCGTTCTTTAAGACTGAACTTTGAAGATTCTGACCGCTTCTGGGATGCTCGAGTCTCTAACGCTGAACTCAAGATGCTCTTAGAGCGAATTGAAAAGCGTGCCGTGGAGAAGATCCCCACGCCCTATCTCTTAAAAGAAGCCTGGCTTATCGACCATCCCTTCTACTGCGATGAACGCGTGATCATTCCCCGCTCCTACATTGCCGAGCTCCTCAAGGACGAGTTGGCTCCGTGGGTTTCCAATCCTGAAAACGTGACCCGAGTGCTCGATCTTTGCACGGGGTCCGGATGCTTGGGCATTATCGCCGCTGAAGTCTTCCCCAATGCCAAGGTGGACTGCGTCGACATCAGTCAGGATGCTCTCGATGTAGCCAAGATTAATGTCGAGCGCTATGGCATGCAGGACCGCATTGAACTCATTAAGAGCGACCTCTTTAATGAACTGGGTGACCGTCAGTACGACGTGATTATCAGTAATCCCCCGTATGTCACTCAAGAAGCCATGGATAATCTTCCCGGCGAATACCGTCATGAACCGGCATTGGCATTAGGCGCCGGTGACGATGGTTTGGATATCGTCCGCCGTCTGATGACGGACTCCAAAGCTCACCTCACCAACCGAGGCGTAATGGTTGTAGAAGTCGGTGACGGAAAAGAAGCCTGTGAAGCGGCCTACCCGAAGGTGCCCTTTACGTGGCTTGCCACCCAAAATGAAGATGCCATGGTCTATCTGCTGCGAAAGGATGAACTTCCGTAATGCTTAGACTTCAAGACGTCAGTCTCATGCGAGGCGTGCGGGTACTTTATTCGCACGCCACACTTTTGGCTAATCCCGGCGAACGCATCGGCTTAGTGGGTGAAAACGGCTGCGGAAAATCGAGCCTGCTTGCTGCCATTTTGGGCGAAGTATCGATTGAAGCCGGAGAAATCTCCGCGCCTTCGCTTGAAAACATCGGCCACGTAGCTCAAGATATTGACACGGTCGATGAAGTGGCAATTGACTGGGTTTTATCCGGGCACGCTCCGCTCGTAGCTGCCAAGAAAGCATTGGCTGAAGCCAAAGACGATATGAGCATGGCTGCCGCTCACGCAACGCTTGCCGAACTTAATGAAGGCGCCATCTCCGCTCAGGCAAAAATTATTCTGCATGGCTTGGGCTTTACCGAGGAGATGACGACTCATCACGTCAAAGACTTCTCGGGCGGTTGGCGCAACCGCCTCGCCTTAGCCCGAGCGCTCATGTGTCCTGCAGAGCTCCTGCTGCTTGACGAACCGACCAACCACTTGGACTTAGATAGTGTCATTTGGCTTGAAGCGTGGTTAAAACGCCAACATGCGACAACGCTTATCATCAGCCACGATCGCGAGTTCCTGGACCGCTCCGTTAACACCATCTGGAGCATTGAAGACAATACAATTCGCCGCTACGCGGGAAATTACAGCGCCTTTGAGGCTTTGCGTGTGGAAAGACTTCGTGCTCAGGACGCTGCCGCTAAAGCCTATGAACGCGAAAGCGCTCACCTTCAAAGTTTTATTGACCGATTCCGATATAAAGCAACGAAAGCCCGCCAAGCGCAATCGCGCATCAAAATGCTCGAGCGCTTAAAAGCGGTCGAACCGGTGCGCGCCACCCGTGAATGGCGCTTTGAATTCTTAAAGCCTGAACGCCTGCCGGAGCATTTGGTAGAAGCCCAATCCGTTGCCCTGGGGTACGGGGACACAGAAATTTTGCATGACGTGAAATTTTCCATTCGCGCCGGTGAGCGAATCGGTGTATTGGGTGTCAATGGAGCTGGCAAATCCACCTTGATTAAAGGAATTTGCAAGGAGCTCATCCCCATGGCGGGTGAATTCCGATTCGGTCAGGGGCTTCAAATCGGTTACTTTGCCCAGCATCAGCTTGAGCAATTGCGAGGCGATGAAACCCCGCTACAACATCTTCGCCGCAAGGCGCCCGATGAACGAGAACAGGTTCTGCGGGACTTTCTTGGACGGTTTAAATTCAGCGGCGAGATGGTCAACGCACTGGTTAAACCGTTTTCGGGCGGAGAAAAAGCTCGTCTGGCCTTGGCTCTTTTGGCTTGGAATAAACCGAATCTGATCGTGCTTGACGAACCCACCAATCACTTGGATATGCAAACGCGTGAAGCGTTAACGATGGCGCTTTCCTCCTTTGAGGGCTCAGTCCTACTTGTTTCCCACGACAGACACCTTTTAGCCGCCACAACTGAACGGCTGATGCTCGTTCATGAGGGTAAAGTCAGTGAGTTTGACGGGGACCTTGATGATTACGCCAAGCTCGTTCTCGAAACACGCAAAGCTTCCCTTTCTGCTGAAAAAGCCAAAAGTGAAACGACATCCTCCTCGCCCAACAAGCGGGAAGCCAGACAACAGGCCGCGCTTGAGCGTCAACGCATTGCCAATTTAAAGAAACCTTTACAAAAAGAACTGGCACAAGTTGAAAAGAAGTTGGAGCCACTTTCATCAGAACTTAAAGCTTTGGATGCAAAGCTTGCCGACAGTGGCTTTTACACTCAAGGCGATCAGGATGAAGTGGCCGCCGCGCTCAAGCGCCGCGGAGAGTTAAGCGTTGAGGTCGAGGCACTTGAAGCTCGATGGCTCGAACTATCCGAAGCTATTGAAGCAGTGGTTTAACAAATTTCCTATTTATTTAATTTTGCATAAAAAAATGAAACAACAACGTACGATCAAGGCTCTTGCTCCCGTTCAATGTCCGGAGCATCCCTTCGCGCGCGTGCTCGTGCTTTTCATGAGTCTGGCTGTTTTTGCCTTACTGATTTGCGCGCTCAATTTTGTTTTCCGTGAACTTTACATGGATGTCTTTATCACCCAAACCGCTTTGGATAAAGTCGTGGTTAAAGATGAATACATCGACATTTGGATGGTCGGACTTCGATACGATGCAAAGCTTGCCTACTATCTGATGCTGCCGGGTATCGTGGTCTCGCTTTTGGGTGCCTTGGGACCGGCCTTTTTCAGACTGTGCTTGAAGATCATTGGTGTTTGGGTGACATTGAACGCTGCTTGGCTGATGGCAAGCACCTGTGCCAATATCCATGTTTTAGGTGCTACCGGATTGCCGCTTAACGCCGCCCAGGTTGATCTCTTTTTCAACGCTCCGTTTGCTAACCTTGCGGCTTACTCAAGCTCCTACCCGATTTTCTTTGATACGGTCATGACCGTCTTTGTCACGGGTTTATTTTTAGGCCTTTGGCATCGATTGACAACGATTTTCAGCACCTCGGGATTGTGGAGTCACGTGAACATGATCAATTGGCTCATTTGTCTGTGTTGCTTTTTCGGCCTGGTGTGGACCTCGGCTCAAACGAGCATCACCTCCATGGATCCCCTTACGGCAGCCCAAGCCAAAATCAGCAAAATCCCAATGGTGAACTATATTGTGATGAATGCTCCAATGAGTATCCATTATTCGGACTCACACGCAATGTTAGGCGACACGGCTCAATAACACCCTATAAAGGCGCCGCATAAATCACGGCGCCTTTTTGTAACCAAGCTTTGATAATCCCTCGTCTAAAAGGCTTTTCGCTAAAATGTCGAAAACAATAGACTTTGACCGAAAAATGAGCTTTTTCCCAAAAATACATCGTCCAGACTCTCCTCTAGGACGATTTTTATTGCTTTTATGTCAATGTTTTGTCTTGGTGGGCCTTGCCATTGTTTTTATGGCGGCTATCCGAGAACTTTACTTCTGGCTGATTGTCGTCAGAGAAGTCCCCGCGGAAATGATCCAAAGTGATGATGTTTGGAGAATGCGGTATTTGGGCTTGCGTTTTGATGCCCGAAGCGGGGCCATTTTGGCCATTATTCCCCTTCTGGCTTGCCTGTTTCTTTTCTATTTCAAGGCAACCTGGAGGCTTTTAATTAAGTTTTTGACGATCTGGAGCGTCTTTGCCTTCTTCGCTGTCGTTTTGCTCTCGGTCTGTAACTTCCACTACATCCAGACATTTCAAACCGGAATCGACATCTTTGTCTTCAATTTTCTGCACGAAGAACCCCATGCCGTAATGACCACGGTATGGCAGGATTATCCGATCATCTCTAATTCGATCGGCGTTATTGCGGCCACTGCTTTTCTTTTCTGGTTGTGGAAAAAAATCTTTGTTCAGTTAAGCGCCTCTGCCCTTTGGGATACGCTTTCAGCGATTAAGGCCATTGCGCTTATCGTGGTCGGCGTCATTGCCTTTGTGTTCCTTGCCCGGGGATCCCTGACTTCACGCTATCCCTTAAGACGCAATAATGCTCAGGTCTCGGTCGTCAAACAAATCAATGAGTTGGTCTTAAATGCCCCGATGGCGCTCTACTATGCGGCGCAGGATCGTAAACACTCCATGAAATTTGAACCGGCTTCACTCAAGCGCGGTGAAAAACTCATGCAGGCCGCTCAAATCGGCTCCCTGACGCAATCAACGCCGGTTAATACCCAATTGGCTCAGATCAAGCCTCACGTTGCTTTCTTCATCATGGAAAGCATGGGCTTTAACATGATGAGTTATGACGAACCGGGTAAAGTGGATTTGATGGGGGCCCTTCGTCCTCATTTTGAGTCTGACTACGTTTTTGAGCGTTTTACGTCAGCCGATCTGCACACCATTCAATCGGTCGCTCAGCTCCTATTCTTAAGTCCGGTCTCTCAGGTGAGCACTTCCTCAATTCGAAATGTTCCCCTGCCCGGCACGCCTTTTGAGGTTTATAAAAAAGCGGGCTACCGAACTGTTTTTGTCACATCCGGTACAACAGCATGGGAAAACATGGACGAGTATCTGCCCCTGCAGCATGTTGATGAAGTCTATGATCAAACCCACCTGATGGACGCCTTCGGTTTATCCTCAACAACCGAGTGGGGCGTAGCCGACCACTATGCTTTCAAGTTCGCTGAGGATTTGATAAAGAAATCCGATAAGCCCGTTTTCATGGTGGTGCTTTCCACCTCCAACCATCCGCCCTACCATGTTCCAGAAGGCTATACTCCCAAACCCATCACGGTGCCAGAAGTGATTAATCGTCATTACAACCACGACGATTACGCTCAATCGCTTCTGACCATTATGCAAACTTATCAGTCTAGTGCCGACACATTGGGGCAAACCATTTCCGCTCTTAAATCCATCAAAAATCGAGCGATGGTGATTGGAGCCACGGCCGACCATCGGATGCTCGGCATGAAGCCCATTGTGACCGATGGCCCCTTTAAGGACGTCGCCGTCCCCTTCTATGTGTGGGCATCAGACGATGTTAAAAAGGCCGTTGACATTCATTTTGATGAAAAACGTGTTGGGTCACACAAAGACATTTTCCCGACGCTATACGCCTTAAGTCTTTCAGATGCCACGTACCGCACCGTGGGCGGACGCAACCTCTTGGCTGCCGTTGACGATCCTCAAAGGGCATTTGGCTACAACATCTCTTTGTGGATGAATGAAAAGGGCGTCTATACGTTGAAAGGCCCCATCCTTTTTTACCCATGGGCCGATGATAAAACCGATTTTTTAACCGACTACACAAAGATGCGTGAGGCAACCGAAGCGGAGAAAAAGCGGATCGAAGCCTACCGTCCGCTTGATATGTGGCAGCTCAATGAGCGCGCCTGCGGAACAAAATAGAAATCAAACACAGGTTGATGCTTAGACAAAGGATCAACCTGTTTCTTTTTTAGCGATGGTGCTAAATTAGCAACATCAACAATTTCCTCAAGGAATCATCATGTCCGATAGTCTTCATCCTGACGTTCCTGCCATTGAGCAAAACGTTTTCTCTGCCATGCAAAGCCTAAAAGAGCTTCCAAAGATTCAAAAAGCTTTGGATATTGCCCAAAAACAAACGGATCAGGCAATGGCAGAGCAAGTGGAGATTTGTGAAATTCCATCGCCGACCTTCCACGAAGAAAAAAGAGCCCAAGAGATCGCCCGCCGCATGAAAGCATACGGTTTGACCGATGTCACCATTGACGCCATCGGCAATGTGGTGGGAATTCGCAAAGGCAGCGGCAACGGCCCGGTTTTGGTTATTGACGCGCATATGGATACGGTCTTTCCGGAGGGCACAGATGTGACGGTTCGCCGCGAAGGTGATACGTACTACGCTCCGGGTATCGGAGACAACACCAGCGGTGTTCGTGCCTTGCTGCAGTTGATTCGCTGCTTTAACGAAGCCGATATTCAAACAGAAGGTGACATCATTTTTGTAGGCACCGTGGGAGAAGAAGGCAACGGCGACATTCGTGGAGCCAAATTTATTTGCAATGGCGACAGACACATTGACGGCTATATTGCCATCGATTCCTTTACGGCCGGCGTCGTTGTGATGGGCGGCGTAGGCTGCCACCGTTGGCGCGTTGGCATTAGCGGTCCCGGCGGTCACAGTTTCATGGACTTTGGGAAAATCCCGAGCGCCATTCATGCCATGTGCCACGCAGGCCACCTGATTGATCAGTTAACGCCGCCGAGCGAGCCCTACACCACCTTCAATATCGGAACAATTAAGGGCGGCACGTCTGTAAACACTATCGCCCCATACTGTGAAGTTGATGTTGATATCAGAAGTATTTCTAACGATGAACTCTTAAAGATTGAGACTCAGATCTTCCAAGCTTTTGAAGAAGGCGTGGCTGAAGAAAACAAACGTTGGAGCATTACCGATTCCGAAAGAATGCTCAAGCTCACTAAAACACAAATTGGCGATCGACCGGCCGGAGCCCGTCCCGATGATTGCCCCGTTATACAAACTGCTCTTTGCGCACAAAAACTTTTAGGGATTGAATTAACACAATTTTGCCCGTCTGCAACCGATGCCAACGCCCCCATCAGCAAGAATATTCCTTCAGCCTGTTTGGGTTCGGGCGGATTATCCGAAAAATTCCACTCGTTGGATGAATACTTTGTGGCTCAAGACATCCATCAAGGGCCGCAGTTAGTCTTATTGGCCGCTTGCGCATTAGTGGGAGCGGAAGGTCAAGAACCTTTATTGCCAATTATTAAATAACCAAAAGCGGGGACCTGTCCCCGCTTTCAGCTTATATAACCGATTCTTTTATTGCTTGGAAGCTTCTGTTTTAAGATCGGGCTCTGCCTGAGCAGGAGCTTGAGTCGGCTCTTCTTTTTCTTCGACCCATTCCGGAAACCAAGCATCCGGATCATCCACTTCTTTGCCCCAGCCCATAATAATGGCGGCGGCCACCACAATGACAAAAAGAATGTTTAAGAATAAACGGATTCCTTTTTTTACCTTGGTCATATCGGCCATGATTTATTCCTCATCCTCGAGATTGTCAACGGGAGGGGTTTCATCGGGAGCAAGGCCAGCAAAATAGTGCGCCCAACCGCTCATAAATGCATAGTATTCTTTGCGTGAAATGCTTTCACGGCCTTCCTGCGGCGCACGGGCGTGCTCCAAGAAAGCGCGTAAAAAACGCTGAAGGGCAAATTCAATCACATCCCCTTCAACCTCAACCTCATGACGCGATAAATGTTCACGAAGGGGATCGCCCGCCCAATGCACTTTGCGGTTAACACGTTTATCACGCACTTTGCCTTGGAAAATACCTAAGAGGTCAGAGTAAACATCTTGAGCTTGATCATGAATATCAGCCGCTTCGGGATGGTAGGGTTCATTGGCTTTAATCCATTCGCTTGTTGATACCGTAATGGCGAGCTCTTCAAGAAGCTCCATCACAATATCAGGATTACTCACATCAATGAGCGGCAACTCCTTTGCCGGTTTTGTCAGCTGACCGAATAAAGCCATTTTTAAGACGTCCTCAATTAATTATTTTCGTGCACGACACCTTCGGGCAAAGGCAAAACATTGATGCCTTCATCCAGAAGTTCCTCGGCATCTTCAAGCGTACAGCGACCGTGAATCGTACGCATTGGGGCTTTGCCCTGATGAACAGCCCGAGCTTCCTGCGCAAAGCGCTCACCCACATTTTCACTCCCCTTTAAGAGCTTGCGGGCGGCGGTGTACATTTTGCTGCGAATTTCAGCCTCAAGCTCTTTTTCGGATATTTGGGTCTTCGCTTTATCTCTTGAAGCTAAAACATAGGAAGCTGTCGGAACGCGCTTGACGTTCGTCGTATCACAATAGGGGCAAGCCACGAGATGAGCCTTGATTTGTTCGTCCAAACTCTCGACCGAATCAAACCAACCCTCAAATTGATGACCGAATTCACAAACGCAATTAAAAACTTTCACAGCTATTGAGTGCACGGTTTAAACCGCACTATTTTAACGATTTCAAAGAAAGTCGGCGCCGTCTTAATTCAAAGAGACAGACAGCGGCGGCCGCGCCCACATTCAGCGACTCACAATCGTGTTCAATCGGAATATAAAGACGCTTATCGGCGCAGGCAAGGGCTTCTTCGCTTAATCCCGGTCCCTCGGCCCCCATCATCCAGACGACATTTTCCTTTTCCCAATCGGCTGTCGCGTAGAGATCAGAGCCGCCCCGAGCATCGGCCGCTAATCGCTTGGCATCAAACGCACTGGCAAGCTCCTGCGGCTCAACGTTTTCATAGATAGCCGCCGCGAAATGAGCTCCCATGCCCGCGCGAAGCGCCTTAGGTGACCATAAAGCTGCCGTTTCTCGATTGGCGGCAATGGTTTTGATTCCGGCTGCAACGGCGCTGCGAATAAGCGTACCGACATTGCCCGGATCCTGGACGCCGTCCAAATAAAGCACATCCGTTTTTTGGGCAACAGGAAGCGCACGCTCAATAATAGCCACTTCAGCCATGATTCCCGCTCCGTGCTCCACGGGCGAAATCATGTCATAGAGACGGTTATCGAGTACATAGCAGGCAACGCCTTCTCTGGCATAGTTTTCAACAACATTACCCACTTCGTCACTGATGCCGCCGCTTCTTAGCAAAAGAGCTGCGGGCGTAATCCCTCTTTCTGCCATCGTCAGAAGAAGGTGAGCGCCTTCAGCAAGTGTTGCTTTTTCCCTTTTTATGAAACGAGCGTTTTCGGCTAATTTTCGCCAACGCTTAAATTTCGGATTGGAGTCACTTTGTATCAGTCGATAGTCCATCAATGACCTCTCTGACAGGAGCAAAAGTTTTTCGGTGAATGGGCGTGGGCCCATAAGCCTTTAACGCTTTAATGTGTTCGGCCGTGCCATAACCCACATGATGCTCAAAGCCGTATTGCGGATAAAGCTCAGCCATTTTGCACATGTAGGCATCACGGGTTGTTTTGGCAATAATGGAAGCCGCAGAAATCCACTCCACTTTATCATCGCCTTTGACTACCGCTTCAGACAGCCACTTCCATTTAGGCAACTTGTTTCCATCCACCTGAACAAAATCCGGTTCAACAGGAAGCTTTTCCACGGCCGCCTTCATCGCTTCAAGGGTTGCCTGCAGGATATTGATTTTATCAATCACCTCAGGCCCCATCGCCGCCACGGACCAAGCCAGAGCCTTTTCTTTGATCTCTTGGGCGAGTTCATCACGCTTTTTCGCAGAAAGCTTTTTACTGTCCCGTAATCCCTTAATCGGACGATTAGGATCCAAAATCACGGCTGCTACGACAACGGGCCCGGCCAAACAGCCGCGGCCCACTTCATCGACACCCGCAATCCTTGAGAATTGCTCCGGGGCAAACAAATCAAGATCGGATTCAGACATGGTTTAAGAACCGCAAACCGATGCAATGGCATCGCAGGCTAATTTCGGCGTATCACGCAATAAAGACTCGTGCATAGCCGTAAAGCGATCCATCAGCCGACTGTCATCGCGTCTTTCATACTCATGCCACAGTGCATAAGCCAGTGTCTCAGCACGACAGTAGTATTGAAGAATTTCAGGAACCAGTCGTTCACCGGCCAAAATATTAGGCAGACTTACAAAATCAATGATGCCTTTCTTTTGCATCAAAATACCGGTGATGCCTGGCATTGCATAACCCACCACCATCGGTCGTTTAAAGAGCGCCGCCTCTAAAGTGGCCGTACCGGAAGCCACCAAAATCGCATCGCTTGCCTGCATCACCGTATGGCTGTCAGAGCGGATAATCCGAGTGGCGGCCTTGGTTTTCGGGAAATTATTCAGAACGGCTTTAATCTGCTCTTCACGAGCCGCATCAGCGGCCGGCACCAAGAAAATGGATCGTTTGTCAAATTGAAGAACTTTTTCACAGGCGCCGAAAAAGTGAGGTCCACACCAAGCCACTTCAGCCTGCCGAGAGCCGGGTAAAACGGCAAATACCGGACCCAAGGCATCCACACCCAGTTTTTCTCTGGCAGCATCCTTGTCGGGTTGCATCGGAATTTCCCGAGCTAAGGGATGACCGATATAGGTCGATTCAATCCCCGCTTCATCCATCAGCTTTTTCTCAAAGGGAAAGATGAGCAACATGTGATCAACCGCTCGCTTAATCTGATGGATTCTTTCAGGGCGCCAAGCCCAAATGGAAGGGCAAACAAAATGAATGGTTTTGAGTCCTTCGGCCCTTAAATACTCTTCAATAGACAAGTTAAAGTCGGGCGCGTCCACGCCGATAAAAGCCCGGGGAGAAAGTTGAGCGACGCGGCGCTTCATCTCGCGTCTAAGCTTTAAAAGGGAAGGAAGCTTTTTGAGAACCTCGACGTAGCCTCTCACCGAAAGGACACTGCTGTGATGCCAAGGCTCAAGACCGGCGGCGATCATACGATCGCCCCCGATTCCCAGCATGTGTTCACCCGGGTAAAGAGATGCCACCTGAGGCAGCACCAACGAGGCAATGAAGTCGCCGGAGGTTTCTCCGGCGAGCCAAACAATGTCTTTAGCCATCAGTGCATTAAGCCTTCGGGCGAATAATGCCGCGTTCACTCGTGGCGATGAAGTCACGCATGAGCTGAAGTTCACGGGCGACTTGCGGATTATTGGTAATCAACACGTCGAGCACTTTAATGGCTTCAGGAATGCGAAGACCGTCACGGTAAATGGTCTTATAGGCAGCCTTAAACGCATTAAGCGCTTTCAGGTCGTAACCCGCGCGGCGCAGACCCACGACATTCAAACCATGGGGTTCGGCGGGATTGCCGTTGCAGATCACAAAAGGCGGAACGTCCATCACCAAGATGGAACCGCCGCCCACCATGGCTCCTTCGCCGATACGGCAGAATTGGTGCACACCGGCTTGACCACCGATAATGGCACGGCTTGCCACAATGGAGTGACCGGCTAAACCGACGTTATTGGCCAAAATCGTATCATCACCTACGATACAGTCGTGGGCAACGTGGACATTAGCCATAAAGAGATTGCGGTTGCCGACCACGGTAATGCCGTGATCCTGAACGGTCCCTGTGGCGATCGTCACGTGTTCACGAATCACGTTGTCATCGCCAATCACCAAACGCGTATCTTCACCTTTGTACTTTTTATCCTGGGGCTCGCAGCCGATACTGGCATTGGGGAAAATGCGGTTGCGTTCCCCGATTTCTGTATTTCCCGTGATATTGACATGGGAAATCAGTACCGTGCCCGCACCGATCTTCACCTTCGGTCCGACAACGCAAAACGGTCCGACAACAACGTCATCGGCCAATTGAGCGGCAGGATCGACTAAAGAGAAATGATGAATTTTTGCCATGATGGCTCGCCTCTATTCAGTTAATCGTTACCGGTCAGAGTAATGCTTGAGACCGGCGTTTGACGTCATGCGTCAAAGAAACATTAATCCATCTTGCGGCGGGCGCACATCATCGTGGCCACACATGCAACTTGGTCATCAACCATGGCCGTCGCTTCAAACTTACCGATACCGGCTCGGTCCTTCAAGAAGTGGCAATGAATCTTCAATTGATCGCCGGGCTGCACGACTTTCTTAAAGCGGGCATTATCGATGCCCGCAAAGAAGTAAAGCGAGCCGTCATTGCGCTGCTCTTCAGTCAAACGGGCCAAGGCCAACACGGCGCAGGCTTGAGCCATGGATTCAATAATCAAAACACCGGGCATGACCGGACATTCCGGGAAATGGCCTTGGAATTGCGGTTCATTGGCCGTGATGTTTTTGATGACAACAGCCGTCGTCAAGTCGTCCGACACACTTTCCACACGGTCAATCAACAAAAACGGATAACGGTGCGGAAGATATTTCATAATATCTTGAATGTTGTATTTCATTTTCTTATTTTTCCTTTTGATTGTCTTCTAATTTTGCCAAAGCCGCTTCAAGCGCTCTTAAGCGCTTACGCATCTCAGGCAAATGTTTAATCATTACAGCTGAGCGTTCAAACTCACGATTGGGCATCGCAGGGAAAAAGCCCATCATAAGTTTCGTGTCATCCGGATAAGAAATCACGGTCGTTGCCGGCCCGATGGTCGCTCCGCTCGGAATCTTGATATGGCCGTTGATATTGGCTGCGCCACCGACAGTAACATGGTCACCCAACGTAGTGGATCCTGCCATGCTGGCAGCGCCTGCCATCACACAATGTTCGCCCAAACGGCAGTTGTGTGCGATCTGAATTAAGTTATCAACTTTGCTGCCTTTGCCGATCACCGTGTCATCGAGCGCACCACGATCGACAGCGGTATTGGCACCGATTTCCACGTCATCTTCAATTCGAACACTGCCGATTTGAGGAATCTTCACCCACTCGCCTTCAAAGGGAGCAAAACCAAAACCGTCGCCGCCGATCACGCAACCCGACTGCAGCACACAACGCGCCCCGATCGTGCAGTGATGATCAACGGTGACATTGGGATGCAGGCGCGTATCATCCCCGATGACAGAGCCGACTCCTACCACACTGTTGGCGCCAATCCAAGCGCGCGCTCCAACCACAGCGTGATCTTCGATAACAGCACCGGCATCCACACGGGCTGTCGGATCAACCTTAGCCGTCACGGCAACGGAGGCATGAGGATGAATGCCACTTGCAAATTGATTTTGAAGCTTTTCGACGACTTGCAAGGCAAAAGCAAACCAGGCATAAGGATTGGGGGTGATGACCATCGCGCGCGGCGTTTTATCAGCGTAAATAGCTTCCTTATCTTCTTTGCGAAGCACAATGACGCCAGCCTGGCAGTCTTTGACTTCATGAATAAATTTCGGATTAGCCAAAAATGCCACTTCGTCGGGTTTGGCGTGGCTTAATGCGCCGATACTTCTGACAGCCACCCCTTCATAAGGGCCGACCAATTCTTGAGCAAGGCGTCCAGCGCATTGCTGGCGCACCGCTTCCACGAGAACAGCAATCGGATAAGCAGTTCTTTGTGTCATAACTTATTTCCCCAAAGCTTTAATGACCTGATCGGTGATATCCACGTTCGGACCGACATAAACGGCCTCTTGAACGATCAAGTCATATTTTCCCTTGCGGGCGATGTCGCGGATAATTTCATTGCTTCGCATCAAAATTGACTGCAATTCTTCATTTCTACGACGGTTTAAGTCTTCACGCAATTCACGTTCACGACGTTGCAGCGACCGTTCACGATCAGCCAACTTACGCTCTTCGGCCATCCGTTCGGTGTTGCTCATCTTCGAGGCGCGTTTTTGGTATTTTTCAACGTCAGCCTTAAGCGCTTTGGCTGAGATGGACAAAGACTTTTCTCGGGAAGCAAACTCCTTTTCAAGTTTCACTTGAGCCGAGTGCGCCGCGGCACTTTCTCGAAGAATACGATCCGGATTCACTACCCCGATTTTTGTATCAGCTAGTGCCGATTGGGCCATCATCGCCAATGAAAGAATCGAGGCAAGAGCCAATTTTTTCAGCATATTTTCATGTACTCCATGTACGCTCAAGGGAAAGGCGGTCTTTAAACCCCTTTCCCCAGTATTTTGCGAACCCTTCCGTAAAGGTGATCAGGCTATGTTAGAAGCCCGTACCGATTTGGAATTGGAAGCGTTCGACTTCGTCGCCATCCTTGTCGTTGAGCGGCGCCGCGATACTGAACTTCAACGGGCCTAACGGCGAAATCCAGGCTACACCGACACCGACTGAGTAACGCAGATCAGACAAGGAAATCTTCATCTTTTCATCTACGACACCGCCTTGTCGATACGAGTCGCCCCAAACCCAACCTCCATCAAGGAAGGTAAACCAGCGAAGCGTGCGGTCGGCACCCGGCAAAGGCATCAACATTTCAAAAGAGAAATTAAGTGATGCATTACCACCGGCACTATCTCCCTCGCCACCGCTGGAATTATCTTTTGGACCTAAGCTAGAGTTTTCGTAACCGCGGACACTACCGATACCGCCTGCGTAGAAGTTCTTAAAGAACGGATATTCTTTACCGCCCCAGCTATCACCGTAACCGATTTCGCCGTTAAACGCCAAGGTCAAATCACGGGTTACCGGCCAGTAATGTTGCAACTGGTAGCTGGCACGGTAGTAACGAAGATCCATCACAGGAAGCGTAACTTCACCGGAAATTCTTTGATACGTACCACGAGTTGGTGCCAAAGCGTTATCGCGGCTATCACGTGACCAACCAACTGTAGCGGCAACAGCATGGGGAGATTTCCCAAATTCTCTTGTATAGTTTCTGTACCTTTCCGGTGCTCCATCCCCAGCATCAACAATAGTATTTTCCCACTTGGCACCCAAGAACACGCGGTCGTATTCAGTAAATGGAATACCCCAGCTCACAGCCGCGCCACGGGTTTCGTATTCAAGGTCATCGGCCAAATCGAGCTCGTCCATGTCGACTCGACGATCATACAAGTCAATTGAGCGCGAGATGCCTTCCGGTGTCACGTACGGCTCAGTCAAAGAAACCGCATACGTACGAGAGCTGTCAGACGTATTGACTTCGGCGCTTAACGCTTTACCGGTACCGAAAATGTTGTTTTGAGCGAAACCGGCCGACAAAATCACGCCGTCACTTGTGGAGAAACCGGCACCCAAACTAATGGAGCCTGTCGGACGTTCCTTCACAACCACTTCCAAATCGACCTGGTCACGTGTACCCGGAACCGGTTTCGGATCGACGGTCACCGAATCAAAGAAACCTAAACGGTCAATACGGTCACGGGAAAGTTTCACCTTGTCGCTGTCAAACCAGGCCGCCTCATACTGACGCACTTCACGACGAATCACTTCATCTTGCGTCTTGCTGTTGCCGGAAATATTGACGTGACGGACATAAGCACGACGACCCGGGTCAATCGTGTAGACAATCTTCGCTTCATTGTCGCCGGTGACCACAGGATTGGGGCGAGCAGAAGCAAACGCATAACCGATGCTCGAGAGCTTATCGGTTATGGCCGTAGAAGTACGGTTAATGACTTCAGCGTTGTAAATGGAGCCCGTTTCAACTTCAATTAATTGTTGAAGTTCATCTTGCAGCCCCAACATATCACCGGTCAACTCAACACCTGAGACGTGATACTGCTCGCCTTCGGTGACGTTGATCGTGATAAAGATATCTTGTTTATTCGGAGCGATGGAAACCTGGACACTGTCAACTTTAAAGTCCAGATAACCATTGTTAAGATAATACGAGCGAATCGATTCAATATCGGCAGCAAGCTTTTCACGCGAATAGAGGTTGCTCTTCGTGTACCAGCTCATCCAACCCGAGGGCGTGAGCTGCATCTGTTCCTGCAACTCTTCGTCATCCATCACACGGTTGCCGACAAAACGGATAGATTCAATGCTGGCCGCTTCACCTTCATCAACCACAATAGAGAGTCTCACGCGGTTGCGATCCAAAGGCGTCACCGTTGTCTTAACGTCCACCCCATAGTAACCGCGGGCCAGATATTGACGGCGCATTTCTTGGTCAGCGCGATCCAAAGTCGCATGGTCAAAAATTCGACCTTCGGCTAAGCCGACATCTCGCAAGCTCTGTTCAATGGCAGAATGGTCAAACGCGCGGATACCCTGCGTGCTAATGGATGCGACTGCCGGACGTTCCTGAACTTGAACAACCAACACATTGCCGTCGCGCTGCAAGCGCACATCACGGAAAAGGCCCGATCCATACAACGCATGAATGGCCGTATTGCCTTTAGCGTCTGTGAATTCATCGCCTACTTGAAACGGCAAGTGCGAGAGCACCGTACCGGGCTCCGTACGGGCGATACCTTCAATGCGGATATCTTTAATGACAAAATCAGAGGCTGCCGCAAAAGCGACACCTGCAATCGACATGAGCGCCGTCGCCACTGAGGCGCGCAATAGGGAAGATTTCAAATGCATTTTTTATAACGATTTGCTCGGATGGCCTATTGTATCAGCCTTATAAAGTCATTGGAAAGGGCTAAAGCCCCCAATGCCAAAACAATTAACAGTCCCACTTTCTGGCCAGCCTGCATCACCCACTCGGGCAAAGGCCGGCCTCTCAGAATTTCTACCAAATAATACAGGAGGTGCCCCCCGTCTAACAACGGTATCGGCAGTAAATTCAAAAGACCCAAACTGACCGAAATCATAGCCAAAAAGGATAAATAAACACGCCAGCCCATCTGGGCGGTTTTACCCGCATAATCGGCAATAGTCACCGGACCGGTTAGGTTTTTCGTGCTGGCCTCACCCGTGATCATCTGAACCACAGCCTTGTAAGTTGTCTTTGTAATCGAAATGGTGCGGTCAACGCCCGCCATTAAACCATCAACGGGTCCTTTGGAGAGCCAAATCAAATTGGGCTTAATCCCAACGTTCACACCGATAACCGGACGCTCGACTTGATTACCCTTGCCATCGTCAACGGCGCGAACCTGTGGACGGACAATCACTTCACGAGCTTGACCCTCTTCATTTTGAAGCACCAAACGAATGGGCGTTTCACCTTTATCTTTGATGTAATTGACAAGTTCTTGCACAGACAAGCCGTAATGACCGTCCGCGCTCAAAACAACGTCGCCATCCTTAATTCCGGCCAGAGCCGCCGGAGAACCTTTTTGAATATTAAAAAGGACCGGATAACCGTACCAAAGATTAATGCCTAGCTGAGCAAAGGGACTGGTACTGTCTTCATCAATTTTGATATCTCTTAAATCAAACTCAACCGTAAAACGGGTACCTCCCCGATCCAAAACCAAGGGGACATTGGATTCACCGATATGCTCCAAAATCGCCCAGTTGAAATCTTCCAAGCCTTCGATTTTCTTGTCACCGAAACTGACCACTTGGTCAAGACGCTGAATTTGAAGTTGCGCGGCTTGTGATTGAGCAACCGGCGTATCCATGACCGGACGAATTTCCGGCTGACCGCTCCAAGCCATAATGGCATAAAAAATAATGGCCAAAAGAATATTGGCTATGGGACCGGCCGCGACAATGGCAAAACGCTTATAAACGGATTGACGGTTAAAAGCTCGGTGAGCTTCCGCGGGATCAACCACCATCCCTTCTTGACGCTCATCCAACATCGAAACGTAGCCGCCCAAGGGTAACGCGGAAATACACCACTCGGTTTTGTCTCGCCCCAAACGTTTACTGAAAAGCTTAGGACCGAAACCAAAACTAAAAGTAAGAACTTTTACACCGCACAGTCTCGCAACAAGATAGTGGCCGAGTTCGTGAAATGTAATCAAAATGCCGAGCGCAACGGCAAAGGCTAAAAGGGCCGTTACCATTGAGCGATCACCTCACGGGTTTTGATTCTGGCTTCACGGTCTGCTGCCAAAACTTCTTCCAAAGACTTTGGAGCCGCAAGAACCATACTGTCCATCATTTGACGGCAGCTTCGCGCGATATCAAGGAAACGAATTCTTCGATCCAAGAATGCCTCAACGGCAATTTCATTGGCAGCATTTAAAACGATGCTCGCCGCCCCGCCCATGCGCAAAGCTTCATAGGCGTATCCCAGTTGGGGAAAGCGTTGCATATCGGGCGCTTCAAAAGTCACACTGCCCAAAGCGGCGAAATCCACTCGCTTGGCGAAACCATCGAGACGCTCCGGCCACCCTAACGAGTAGGCAATGGGCGTACGCATATCGGGCGCCCCCATTTGTGCAAGGATGCAGCCGTCAGCATATTGAACCATTGAATGAATCAAACTTTGCGGATGAATCACCACATCAATGCGATCGGGCGGAAAACCAAAGAGCCAGGACGCTTCAATCACTTCCAGTCCCTTATTCATCAACGTGGCGCTGTCAACACTGATCTTGCGCCCCATATTCCAAGTCGGATGGGCAACAGCATCTTCGGGTGTCACCTCAGTTAAATCCATGCGCTTTCTAAAAGGACCGCCCGAAGCCGTCAGAATAAGCCGCGCGTTTTTTCTGTCTTCGTCACTGGCCGAAGTCAAGCACTGAAAGATCGCATTGTGTTCACTGTCAACAGGTAACAGTTCTGCACCATGCTCTTTGATGCTCTTCATCAAAAGCGCTCCGCCGCACACAACACTTTCTTTATTGGCTAACAGCAAACGTTTCCCGGCTCGCGCAGCCGAAAAAGTCGGCGCTAATCCCGCCGCTCCGACAATGGCTAAAACCGCAACATCGACTTCAGGCAAAGCAGCCAATCGCACCAAATCCGATTCCCCTGCCCATACTTCAATGTCGGTCAGTCCTCGAGTTTTAAGCGAAGAGGCTAACTCATCTTTTTTAGACTCATCGGCCACAAGAGCGATTCGGGGGTGATGTGATTCACAAAGACGGACCAATTCCTCTACTCGGCTATTGGCTGTTAAAGCGAAAACTCGATAACGATCTTTATAGTGCGACAAGACATCAAGGGTCGATCCCCCGATCGACCCCGTTGCACCGAAAATGGCAATATTCTGCATAACGGTTATTTAATCCAATCTACTCAATTAGCCGATTGTTCCCGAGAGAATCAATACGGTCAAAAGAAAACCGGCCGGAAGTGTCGGCATCATGGCATCAAGACGGTCATAAAAGCCGCCGTGACCCGGTAATAAATTACTGGAATCTTTGATGCCTGCCTGACGCTTCAAAGCACTTTCAAACAAATCCCCCACAATCGAAAGGGAGACCAAAATGAAAGCGGCAACAATCCAGGCCACAACCCCCATGGACTCAACGATCACACCGGGAATAGTATTCATCCAAGAGAAGAACCAGGCAAAGATAAGCCCTAAAATCATCACGCTCAACATGCCTCCCGCAACACCTTCCCAACTCTTTTTGGGGCTAATAGCCGGAGACATGCGGTGTTTACCGAAAGCCATGCCGGTGAAGTAGGCCATGATGTCAGCCACCCAAACAATGGCCAAAAGTGAAATCACCATGGTGATGCCAAAAGAGGCGTACATGGCCACAAAAGCCAACCAAGCCGCTGGAGGAAAGAATACGCCAGTTACACCGACCACCACTTTATTGACGGGCAAACCGGTATTTCTGGCAAAGAAAACGCGGATGGAGATACCGACCCAAAGCAACGTGATGACGGCAAGGTACATCACAAAAATGCCCGAAAGGTTGGCATAGAGCATTTGGTACTCACGGGCAGCCTGATCGATCATCTGCAAATCGAGATAAGCCAGATAAGTGAGCCCTGAAATAGATCCGCCGACAAGAATAGCGATGACTGCGGAGACGGCTGAACTTAAACCTGCTAGTTTGAGCCACTCCCACTGAGCGAGGATAAATGCGACGGCCATCACTCCGGCAAATTCAACAGGTCCTAACCAGTATGAGCCGATCAAAATCAGCAGTAAAACAATAGCCGTAATCACACGTTGCTTCAGCATCGTCACTCTCCGTGGCCGAGGGCTTTAATTTGTTCTCCGGTCATGCCAAACCGACGTTCACGGCCGGCATACCAATCAAGGGCCTCTTTGAGATCATTTTCATCAAAGTCAGGCCATAAACGAGGCGAGGCGTAGAGCTCGGCATAAGCCGCCTGCCACAAAATAAAATTACTAATGCGCTGCTCGCCCCCTGTGCGGATCATCAAATCCACGGGCGGCGCCCAATCGAAAGCTAAATTAGCATCCACCAATGCCTCGGTCACCCGTTCAGGTTCTTGGGCAATGGAAGGATCCTTGCGCAAAATATTTCGGAAAGCTTCCACGATATCCCATCGGCCGCCATAGTTGGCGCAAATGGTCAGTGTCATGGTCTCACCATGAGCGGTCATGGCTTCACTTTCTTTAATGCTTTCTTGAATGTCTTTGGAAAATGCAGAAAGGTCCCCTGCGACACGAAGCTTAACGCCGTTTTCCCGCATTGCCTGAGCTTCTTTTTTGAGAGCTGTGGCAAACAGTCCCATTAAAGCATTGACTTCGTCGGCAGGACGTTTCCAATTTTCGCTGCTGAAAGCAAAAAGGGACAGATACCGCACGCCGCTTTGGGCGGCAGCTTCGATAACGCGGCGTACACTTCGCACACCACGCCGGTGACCTTCTGCACGGGGCAGAAAACGGCGCTGAGCCCAGCGGCCGTTTCCATCCATAATAATGGCGACGTGGCAAGGTGCCCCGCCGCCTTTTTGATTAGTTTGACTCATCGGGGCGGTTGCTGATTAAACCGTCATCACTTCTTTTTCTTTTTCGGCCACGCACTTATCGATGGCAACCACAAAGTTATCCGTCAACTTTTGGATTTCTTTTTCGGCGCGGGATTCATCATCCTCAGAAATTTCCTTAGCCTTCGTCAACTTCTTGATCTGTTCGTTTGCGTCACGACGCAAGTTGCGCACAGCCACCTTGGCTTCTTCACCCAAATGACGAACGACCTTCGTCAATTCGCGACGACGTTCTTCAGTAAGCGGAGGAAGCGGTACACGGATCAGCATACCCGAAGTAGCCGGATTCAAACCCAAATCAGACGAACGGATAGCCTTTTCAATCGGAGCCACCATCGTCTTTTCCCAGGGCTGAACCGTCAGCGTGCGAGCATCAGCAACGCCTACTTGAGCAACTTGATTAATCGGGGTCATCGTACCGTAATAGTCGACCATCACATGATCGAGCAAACCTGTAGATGCACGGCCCGTACGGATCTTGATGAAATCTTCACGCAAGGTTTCCACCGTACGATTCATCTTATATTCGGTTTGTTTTTGAATTTCACTGATTGACATAAAAATCACTCCGTTGACGATTAGCGTCTCTGGTTAAGGGTTGTAGACCAAGGTACCTTCTTCTTCACCGCGGCAAACTCGGGCAATAGAGCCCTTCTTGCGGATATTAAAGACCTTGATCGGCAGATTCTGTTCGCGGCACAAAGCAAAAGCCGTAGCATCCATCACTTTAAGATCACGCTTGATCACTTCATCGAACGTGATGGTCTTATAGAACGTGGCATCGGGCACTTTCTTCGGATCAGCCGAATAAATACCGTCCACCATCGTTGCCTTAAGCACAATGTCAGCGCCGATTTCAGCACCGCGCAAAGCGGCTGTTGTATCGGTAGTGAAGTAAGGATTGCCGGTACCGGCAGCAAAAATCACGATGCGGCCTTTTTCTAAATGACGCAACGCTTTGCCACGAATATAGGATTCAGCGATACGCTCAATATTCAAAGCACTTTGTACACGGGCTTCGACACCATTTTTGCGCAATGCATCTTGAAGAGCCAACGCATTCATCAACGTGGCGAGCATCCCCATGTGGTCGCCTTGGGTGCGCTCCATACCGGTTGAACCTAAAGCCACGCCGCGGAAAATGTTACCGCCGCCCACGACGATGCCGATCTGCACTCCCATGTCGTAAGCTTCTTTAATATCTTCAACCGTTGATTGAATCGTCTCACGATTGATACCGAAGGCATCCGGTCCCATTAAAGATTCACCGGAGAGCTTCAAAAGCACTCGCTTGTACTTTACAGGCGTTTGTTCCGTCATTTATAGAACTCCTGAAAATAATTGCTCAGTCATAAGCGCACAACAAAGTGCGCTTGCGACTTCATGGCCGCAGGCGCATCGTTACCTACGCGTTAGTGCCATTTTAATGAAAAGCCTTACGCTTGGCATGAATAAACGCAAGAAAAAGGTATTCTTTTCAAAAAAAAATGACAAAAAAAGACTCCCGACTGATTTACCCCAATCAAGGGAAGCGGGAGTCTTTTATTTTTGTTCAAAATTGCCCTAAATAATTAGGCCTTTTGAGCAGCAGCCATTTGTTCAGCCACTTCAGCAGCAAAGTCGGTTTGCTTCTTTTCAATGCCTTCGCCGACAACGAAGAGCACGAAGGAGGCAATGGAAGCACCGTTTTGCTTGAGCAATTCGGCAACGCTCATCTTGTCGTTCTTAACGAACGGTTGAGACAAGAGCGTGACTTCCTTCAAATACTTTTGAACCGTACCTTCGGCGATGCGTTCGAGCATGGCTTCGGGCTTACCGGCTTCACGAGCCTTTTCAACAGCCACGCGACGTTCGGTGGCCAAGAGTTCCGGATCAACACCGTTGGCGTCCAAGGCCTTCGGCTTCAAAGCGGCGATGTGCATGGCGATGTCGTGGCCAACTTCGTCATTGCCGCCGATCATGTCAACGAGCACACCGATCTTGGAGCCGCCGTGCACGTATTGATGAAGCTTGCCTTGAGCTTCAACGCGCTTGAAGCGACGGAAGGTCATGTTTTCACCGATCTTACCGACCAAGCCCGTGCGGATGGCTTCCAACGTTTGACCGTTGACTTCCAAAGCGCCCAAAGCAGCGATGTCAGCCGGGTTCTTTTCAGCAACCAAGCGAGCGGCGTCAGCAGCCATTTGTTGGAATTCAGGATTCTTGGCAACGAAGTCCGTTTCGGAGTTCACTTCGAAAATGGAACCGAGCTTGCCGTCTTCAGCAATGTAGATGCTCACGACACCTTCAGCAGCGATACGGGCGGCAGCCTTGCTAGCCTTGTTGCCAAGCTTGACGCGAAGAATTTCTTCGGCGCGAGCCATGTCACCATCGGCTTCGGTCAAGGCCTTCTTGCATTCCATCATCGGAGCGTCGGTCTTGACGCGCAATTCTTTAACCATAGCGGCAGTAATAACGGCCATGTATTTCTCCAGTAGAGTTTGGTTTGTGAATTTCAAAAAGGGGCGAGGCATTGACTCAACTCCTCGCCCCGAAAAAGAAAACGCTATTGAAGTTTATTAGGCTTCTTCAGCAACTTCAACGAATTCTTCTTCACCGGCGACTTCCTTCAAGCCTTCTTCGCTATCTTGACGGCCGGACAAAATGGCGTCAGCCATTCCGGAGGCGTAGATGGAAACGGCCTTGGCCGAGTCATCGTTGCCAGGGATAACATAGTCGATGCCGAGCGGGCTGCAGTTCGTATCCACAACACCGATCACGGGGATGCCCAACTTGTTGGCTTCTTGAACGGCGATCTTGTGATAGCCGACGTCAACGATGAACAAAGCATCGGGCAAGCTCGTCATATCCTTGATACCACCGATGGAGCGGTTCAACTTTTCAACTTCACGGGTGAAGTCGAGAGCTTCCTTCTTGGTCATCTTTTCCAAGCCACCGTTGGCGATGGTTTCTTCCATGTCCTTCAAACGCTTGATCGTGAGCTTCACGGTCTTGAAGTTGGTGAGCGTGCCGCCCAGCCAGCGTTGATCAACATAGCAGCAACCGGCGCGTTGAGCTTCGGCAACGATCGTGTCACGACCACCGCGCTTGGTATCAACAAACAAGACCTTACCGCCCTTGGCAGAGAGTTCGCGAGCAAACTTGAGGGCTTCTTCAAACTTCACAACCGTCTTTTCGAGGTTGATGATGTGGATCTTGTTGCGGGCGCCGAAAATGTATTGACCCATCTTCGGATTCCAGAAGCGAGTTTGGTGACCGAAGTGGCAACCGGCTTCGAGCATTTCGCGCATGCTAACCATGATAATTTTTTCCTTCTAAGGTTTCATTCTGACAACGCGCCGCTATTTTGCGGACCGATCACCTGTTCAGACAATTGCGGCCAAATGGCAAAACAACCGTTAGATGACGCGTTGCGCTATTAGAGCTTCCCGAAAATAAAAAAGCCGAGCAAGCGGACGGAAAGCTAAAAAACCGCTCCTCGACACGAAAAAAATTAGCTTTTTTCGCACAGCTCGCTATTATATGCGAAATCAGCTTGAAAAAAGCAAAAAATTCTCAATATTTTTAATAAGTAAGAAAAGATTCACCATGGCTATTGTCATTAAAACCGCTGAGGAAATCGAAGGCATGCGCAAGGCCTGCCGATTAGCCAGCGAAGTTCTTGATTTTATTGAACCATTTGTCGTACCCGGGGCAAAAACAATTGACCTTGACCAACGCATGAACGACTTCATGCTCGCTCACGGTGCAAAGTCGGCCTGCTTAGGGTACGCCCCCAAAGGCTTCACCCCCTACCCGGGTTCGACCTGCATTTCCGTCAACCATGTTGTCTGTCACGGTATTCCCTCAGAAAAAACACTGAAAAAGGGCGACATTGTCAATATTGACGTAACCGTTATTCTGGACGGCTTTTACGGTGATACGAGCCGCATGTTCATGGTGGGCAACAAAATTTCCGTCTCCGCGCGCCACCTTGTTGAAGCCACTTATGAGTGCATGTGGCGAGGCATCGCCGCGATTGCTCCGGGGCGCCCTTTAAACGATGTCGGCATTGCCTGTGAAAAAGTGGCTCGCGCCGAGGGCTTATCTGTTGTTCATGAATACGGCGGCCACGGCGTGGGACGCAACTTCCACGAAGACCCGTTTGTTTGCCACTACAACACTCAGGACAACCGCGTCATTATGAAACCGGGCATGATTTTCACGGTCGAACCGATGCTCAACGCCGGTCGCCGCCAAATCTCCGAACTCAATGACGGCTGGACTGTGGTGACGGCTGACCGCAGTCTTTCTGCGCAGTGGGAACACACGGTGTTAGTCACGGAAACGGGCTACGAGGTCCTCACCCTTTCCGATGGATATCCTCCGATCCCCGACTACATTAAGCGCTAATTATCAAACAAACCGGCCGCCCGAAATAATCCGGGCGGCCGATTTGTTTTGGGGTGGCTCCTTTTTGGATTAATCCAATTTCTTAAAGATAAGACTTCCGTTTGTGCCGCCAAAACCAAATGAATTTTTCATGGCGTAACGAATTGTCTTTTCCCGGGCCTCATTAGCGCAATAATCCAAGTCACATTCCGGATCCGGATTTTCAAGATTAATGGTCGGCGGAATAACTTGATTGTGCAGCGCCAAAACCGTTAAAACCGATTCCATACCGCCCGCTCCGCCAAAAAGGTGACCGATCATTGATTTCGAAGAGCTGATCACAAGTTCTTTAGCGTGTTCACCAAATACTTCTTTAACGGCTTTTGTTTCGTTAGCGTCACCCAAAACCGTTGAAGTACCGTGAGCATTCAAATAATCAATATCCTCAGGACGAATACCGGCCTGTTCAATCGCCATTTGCATGCAATAGGACGGACCTTCGGTATTGGGCGTGGTGATGTGATGAGCGTCAGCTGTCAAACCGTAGCCCACCAATTCAGCATAAATCTTCGCTCCACGAGCCACGGCATGGTCATAGTCTTCTAGCACCAGGACGCCGGCCCCTTCACCGAAAACAAAACCATCACGGTCTTTATCAAAAGGACGGGAAGCGTGAGCGGGATCATCATTGCGGCGGGACATGGCATGCATACTGTCAAAACCGGCCATCGATAAGGCGCAAATCGGAGCATCGGTGCCGCCCGCAATCATCACGTCGGCATCGCCGCGCTTAATCATCCACGCGGCTTCGCCGATACTGTGTAAGCCCGTCGAACAAGCGCTCACATGAGCCATGTTCGGACCTTTAAAACCAGTCATGATGGCAAGCTGTCCGGACACCATGTTAATAATGCAGCCAGGAATCAAGAAGGGAGAGACGCGGCGAGGGCCACGATCCAAAAGCGTCTGGTGATTGTCGGTAATCATCGGAATGCCACCGATGCCGGATCCGACCGCACAACCTATACGGCGAAGATTTTCATGTTCACAATCCAAACCGCTGTCACGAATGGCTTGAAAAGCCGCCGCAATCCCAAAATGAATGAAACGGTCAAAACGTCTGGCTTCCTTAATAGGCATATAGGGAGAGACATCAAAATCTTTTACTTCTGCGGCAATTTGGCAGCCAAACTGAGAGGCATCGAAACGAGTCACCGGCCCAACGCCACTTGTTCCCTTAAGAGCGTTTTCCCAAATTGTTTGGACATCATTGCCGATTGGGCACACTGCCCCCAATCCTGTTACAACAACCCGACGCATAAAACATTTCCCATCATAAAAATTAAATACTCAAGCGTTCGTCGGCCTTCGATACAGCCAACGAACCTAAATCGCATTGATGGTAACAAAACAAAAGTATGTTGGGGATCACCTATTTTGGCTAAACTTCAAGGATAAAAGTCTATTTCAGGCACCCTCATGACAAATTGCATTGAAAACTTTAAAAACCTCTCTGCTCAATTAGGTCAACGTTTTTTACAAGATGGCCGGGTCAGCACCTATCTAAGAGGACACACGGCCGCTGCCGACGAGTGCATTAAACAACTCGCGCAATCAGAAGGCATTTTTGGCCGCGTTGCTCTGGTTGCCTTGGGCGGGTACGGTCGGCGGGAGCTCTTTCCCTATTCCGATCTGGATGTCATGGTTTTGCTAGAACAAAATCCCGATCAAGAAACGGCCGAGAAAATCGAGCGTTTTCTGATGAAGCTTTGGGATATGGGACTTACGGTCGGCAGCAGTGTCCGAACCATTGAAAGTGCTCTTGAGGAAAGCGCTAAAGATATCACTGTGCAAACCGCTCTTTTGGAGGCCCGCCTGATAGAAGGCGATCTTCTTTTATTTGCGCGGTTACAGAAAGAATTTTTCAGTCAAATGGATGCAGCGGGCTTTTTCAGAGCTAAAGCGCTTGAATTGCGCCAACGACATCAAAAGCATGAAGACACCCCCTACTCACTTGAACCCAACGTCAAGGAAAGTCCGGGCGGACTGCGCGATCTGCATATGCTTTTTTGGTGTTCGCACGCCGCCGGCATGGGCGCAACGCCCGAAGAAATGCTTGCCGCGGGCACTATTTCAAATCAAGAGGCCGATAAATTAAAAGAAGTCCATCACGCGCTCAAATCGTTCCGAATTTACCTTCATTTAATTGCCGGGCGCCATGAAGACAGATTGATTTTCGATTTGCAAACGGCACTGGCTCAAGCAGCTGGCTATAAAGACACCGAACATCAGCTTGCAAGCGAAGCATTGATGAAACGCTACTATTTGACCGCTAAATCGGTTCGTCAATTAACTGACATCTTCATGCAGATGTTTGAGGACAAGTTCTATGACGAAGGCTATGTTCAAGAAACGGTCATTGACAGAACCTTTATCGCACGAGGCTATACTCTGGACATCACTCACGAGGGCGCTTTCAGAGATGATCCCAATGCCATTCTCAGAGCCTTTTACCTACTGGAGAGTTCCGCGCCGCTCAAACGCTTGAGTGTTTCACTTTTACGGGAATTAATGAGCGCCCGGGACTTGATTGACGAACAATTCCGAGATGACCCTGCCAATAAGGCCATGTTTATGCAGATTCTTAAAATGCCTCATGGCGTCAGTCATGCACTGCAGGATCTTAATCAATGGGGCATATTAGGACTGTTTTTACCGGAATTTCAGCACATCGTCGGTCAAATGCAGCATGACCTCTTTCATACCTACACGGTCGATCAACACACCATGCGCGTTGTGCGAAATATCCGCTACTTTACCCGAAGCGAATACGCTCACGAATACCCCATTTGCACACGTTTAATGCAAGGTATGAAAGACAATTGGCGTTTAGTTTTGGCCGCTCTTTTCCATGATATCGGTAAAGGATTGGGAGGCCATCACGAAAAGGCCGGCGCGAAAATTCTCCAAGCCTTTTGCGATCGTTTCAGTATTGATCAAGAAACCACGGATTATTTGGTTTTTCTTGTTCGTGAACACTTAACAATGAGTCTTGTCGCTCAAAAGCAAGATCTCTCTGACCCGGATGTTATTAAGCGCTTTGCTCAAATTGTCCAAACTGAAGATCGTTTAAACGGACTGTTTCTGCTCACCGTCTGCGATATTCGCGCCACCGGCTCCAAAGTCTGGACACAATGGAAGAGCCAACTGCTTCAAGACCTCTATTGGCAAACCTTACCGCTTGTCCGCCAAGGCGGTGCCCCGGACAGAGAATCGCTTTTGCTTCAAAGACAAAAAGAAGCCGGTGAAATGATCGTTAAGGCCGGGGTGACGCCAAAGAAAATCGAAGCCATCTGGAAAACGCTCACGCTTCAGTACTACCTCAGGCATACTGCCGAGAGCATTGCCTGGCAAACCATTTCGTTAGCCAAAGTGTTTCCGACAGATGAGCCGTTTGTGGCCACACGCATACTGCCTCAAAACGCCGGTATCGAAATTCTTGTCTACACCCCTGACCGAACCGGCCTTTTTGCCAGTATTTTGGGATTCTTGCAAAAGAAACGTTTCTCGGTTTTGGATGCAAGAATTTACACAACACTGGATCATAAAGCCTTTAATACGTTTGTCGTCAGCGATAACGGAGGCAGAGACATCGGCGAACTCAATGAAAAATTAGCCGATGAACTCACCGAATGGTTGTCAAATCCTCGTGAGCTGCCAAAAACAAAACCCGGAAAACTTTCCCGCCGCTCGCGCCACTTCCCGCTTCAGCCCCTCGTTAATATCGAGGCTGATGAATCGGGTAAAAACTATCTGCTCTCTGTCACTTGCATGGACCGAATCGGATTGTTATTTGATATTGCAACAATATTAAATAAATATCATGTTAATCTTCAAACTGCGAAAATTATGACGATGGGCGAACGCGTGGAGGACGTCTTTTTGATTGATGGCGAAGCGCTCAAGGATATCCCTACCACGGTTGCCATTGAAAAGGATTTATTGGAGGTGCTGACACCCGAGTTATGAGCAAAGAGGCTGGAGAAAACTTCCAGCCTCAATTCAGACTTATTCGTGGATTTCCACGTTGTGGTAACGATTTCTGAATTTCAATCCCACATCCCAGACAACGCCTTTAGGAGTGGTAATTTTGTTAGCCCCTAAAACTTCAGCTCTAGCCCACTTTTCATGGATTTGTTTTAGAACGGAAGGCGGGATTTTATCGGCAGAGACATCCTCCTTGGAAGAAATCAATTGACCGTTTTCCCGATAAAGCGCTTTGATTTCCGCTTGTCCTAATTTGGCTTCTACCTCATAGGCATTCTCATCGTCCTCAAAATCCCATTCCATAACTTGTGCTGAAGGATACTGTTGGGCAAATGCGGTTTTCACTTCGGCCGGAACCATTGAAGCGGAAATACTTCCGGCCCATGCGCATGAAACACCAAGACCTAACATTAAAGCCATAGAGAAATTTTTTAATTGCATTTTCGCCCCTTTAGAAGTTATTAGCTAAGACCAAGACTGCGAGCAATTTCACAAGTGATTTTACAGAGAGATTCATATTGGACTTAATAGCCTCAAAATCTAAAGCCCCATCCACCAAACCGGCTGCCCAATTAACACTAAAGCAAATCATTGCGTAACGAAGCCCGAGTTCTCTGGCTAAAGCCGCCTCCGGCATAGCCGTCATCCCCACCATGTCGCAGCCGTCCATAATCATCCGTCTGACTTCAGCCGCTGTTTCAAGACGCGGCCCTTGCGTGCAAGCGTAAGTCCCCCGATTATGAACAAAGATCTTGGCACTTTGAGCCGCATCCAAAATGGCTTGACGAACGGATTCATCAAAAGGATTAGTGAAATCAATATGCGTCATCGGCATACCGGCTTCACCCCAATACGAGCTTTCCCGACCAAAGGTGTAGTCAACGATTTGATCGGGAACGGTAAAGTGTCCGGGAGCATTTTCGGCAGCCATCCCGCCAACAGATCCCACGGCAACAACCGCCGTTACGCCGATCTTTTTCAACGCCCACATCTGAGCTCGGTAAGGAATCTGATGCGGAGCCAAATGATGATCTTTCCCATGACGATGCAAAAGAGCAACGTCTTTGTTTTCAATCAGGCCAACATCCAATTCGACTTCACCAAACGGTGTCTCGACAGTCTTTGTTTTGACATCAACAAGTTCGAAATGTTCAAAGCCACTGCCAACGATCAAGCCTAACATTATGGTTGTCCTTTCAGTAATTCAAGCATCTGTGCTTCATCAATGATGGTTACACCCAACGCTTGAGCCTTTTCCAATTTGCTGCCAGCCTCAGCCCCCGCAACGACATAATCGGTTTTCTTACTGACGCTGGAAGCAACCTTGGCGCCCTGAGCTAATAAAAGCGCTTTGGCTTCTTCTCTCCCCATATTGGGAAGCGTACCGGTGAGCACAAAAGTCTTACCGGATACCTTTTCATTGACAGCGACAGCTTCGGGCATTGGCCAATGCACCCCCTCAGCCAGTAATTCACTGATTACTTCACGATTATGCGACTCTTCAAAAAAGTGAATAATGGATTGCGCGATCACTTCGCCCACATCATTGACTTGTAAAAGAGAATCAGCGTCTGCCTGCATTAATTTATCCAGACTTCTAAAGTGTGAAGCCAAGTCTCTTGCCGTGCTTTCCCCAACATGCCGGATTCCTAAAGCGTAAATAAAACGGGCAAGCGTTGTCTCTTTACTCTTTTCCAAGGCCGCCAGTAAGTTAGCCGCGCTCTTTTTACCAAAACGATCCAGTGACAAAAGCTTCTCGTCTGTGAGCTTATAAAGATCCGCGGGCGTTTTTATGAGTTCAGCCTCCAGGAGTTGATCAATGACCTTTTCCCCTAAGCCGTCAATATTAAGCGCTAAACGCGAGGCAAAATGAACCAACGACTCCCTTCTCTGAGCCGGGCAGAAGAGACCGCCCGTGCATCGGGTATCTTTTTCCTCTTCATCCCGGAAGGTTTCCGAGCCACATACGGGACAATGATCGGGCATCACAAAATCACGTTCTTTTCCTGTGCGTCTGTCGGCTAACACGCGAACGACTTCGGGAATGACGTCGCCCGCCCGTCTGACAACTACCGTATCACCAATCTTAAGTCCCAATTCGGCAATGAAATCTTCGTTATGAAGCGTGGCATTTGAAATCGTCACGCCACCAACAAAAACAGGCTTGAGCCGTGCGACCGGCGTTAACTTTCCGGTGCGCCCCACTTGCACATCAACATCTTCAACGCTTGTCATCGCCTCTTCAGGAGGGTATTTATGCGCGCACGCCCAACGCGGTTCGCGGGAAATAAAGCCCAATGTATTCTGCAGGGCCAAATCATTGACTTTATAAACGACCCCATCAATCTCAAAGGGCAGGCTTTGGCGAATCGACTTCACCCAATCGTGAAATTCAGCAAGAGCCTTCCAACCCTTTACAACACGACGCTCTTTTGCAACAGGGAAACCCCATTTTTCAAGCTTATCCAAAATGCCGCTATGAGTCAGGGCAATTACAGCACTCACTTCTCCCAAACCATAGGCGTAAAACGAAAGTTTTCGTTTAGCGGTTACTTTAGGATCCAATTGTCGAAGGCAACCGGCCGCGGCATTTCTGGGGTTGACGAACGGCTTCAAACCGTCAAGCCGCTGCTCGTCATTGAGACGCTCGAAGTCGGCCTTATGCATGATGACCTCACCGCGCACCTCCAGGATATCGGGTACACCCTCGGGCAGATGAAGCGGAATGGTCCGAATAGTTTTAACATTGGCCGTGACATCTTCTCCGATAAGACCGTCTCCACGCGTTGCCGCCGAGACCAAAATACCTTTTTCATAGCGAAGGTTCATAGCTAAACCGTCAAACTTCAGTTCGACATCGTAGGCCACGTCATCGTCGGTCTCCACTAATCCCAAGCCCTTTCTCACGCGCTCATCAAAAGCTTGCGCCCCTTGCGCTTCGAAGTCTGTTTCAGTGTGAATTGAGAGCATCGGAACCGCGTGACGAACTTTAGCCAAATCACTGCGCGCTTCTCCGCCCACTCGTTGAGTCGGCGAGGCAGGCGACTTTAAATCCGGGAATTGCTTTTCAAGTTCAGAAAGCTCTCTGAAAGCTTTGTCGTATTCACTATCAGGTACGCTTGGTGCATCGAGCACATAATACTCATAGTTCCAACGTTCCAGATCTTTTTCGAGCGCACGCATACGAGCGGCTGCGGCCTGATGATCGAGCTTATCGTCGTTTTCCGGAAAATCGTCAAATAAACTCAAAGTGGCGTTTGATTGTTTTTCAGTCATAAGAGCGAAAAGAGCGACCTTCAAGGCCGCTCCCTTTCTTAAGTGTGTTAATCACGAGTAAAGAGCACTCGGGCGCGGGGGCTACCCGGTTCAATGTTGGCTTTGATCATTTCACCGTAGTACTTCTTTAACTGATGATTGATGGATTGGGCCGACTCGGTATTGATCGCACGGTCACGCGAGTCTTGAAGCTGCAGATTCAAGCGGGCGCACAAATCGTTGGCAACGCTAAAAAGAGTGCGAAGCGGATTGGAATCGGGTTGCGCCAACGGTGCATCCAAAGCGAGCGTCAAATAGCGGCGGTCAAAATCGTCGTGCGTAAGGAAAATGGTGGCCGAAGCGATGTCTCGAACACTGCCCAAGAAATAGCGCACAGGATTAAGTTGTGTGAAACCGGCAAGGCGCGCGGCTTCAGCCACATCGTTGGGATTGAGCGGTTCTTTAGAGGCCATCACAAAATTCAATTGCACGTCCAAACGCAGCACATCGTTATAAAGTTTCTGAGCCCGTTTGACGATCTCGTGCGTGGCTTCCGTGTCGCTATCGGCTTCAAGCGCAATACCGATTTGCTGAACCGTAATCACAAAACGACTTGCATCCATTTCATTGATGCAACCTTGACGGTTTGCCAACAAAAGCACAACCGCCAATTCATTGTAACGACCAACGGCGCTCGGCTGATACCAGCGCTTATTGTCCACTCGACGAACATAAATGCGAAGAGCCAGCCCCAACTTTTGAAGGGTTGCCACCATTTCCATCATCTTGGCCCCTTCAATCGGACGAACCGACTGAACCATGCCGACCGTTTCGGTTACTTCATCGTACTTAAACCGTGCCAAGCCTTCTTTCGGGAAAGCCGTCGGCGCAACAACGGGTTCTTCTTTATCTTTCTCTGTTGGTTTAAGCTCTTCTGCCGGCTTGGCGGGCGAGTCGAAATTAAGCGATTCTTGAGTCGCTTCATGCGTGTCTTTGGGAGACTCTTCCTTAGCCGATGCTTTCGGAGCAGCCGTTGAGACCATCGGTGTCACAACAGCAGCAGCGTTAGACACTGGGGTTTGATTTTGAGCGGGTTTGAGCTGAATTTCTGAGGCAGCCGGCACATCATGATCTTTGACATCAACGACATCAAAAGAGCTTTCCGACAGCGCTTCGTCCCCTTTTAGCTGTGAGACAAGATCTTTCTGATTGTTCTCGCGCATCGGCGGTCGGATTTGGGTCATCCGCTGATATATTTCATCTCTGGATTCTTTACTTAAACCGACTTTGCTTTGGTCATTTTTCTTGGCTTCCATTCTGGACCATAAAAACAAGCCCACTAAGATCACGGCCGCGCCGATCACCAGAAAAAGAACTGTTTCATTCATAAAAAACCTCAAAAGCGCAACGCTCGCGCGAAAGCGTTCCCGAAAAAAACTCTTCGGAAAAATCTGTCAATACAGTCTGTTATTTTAGAACAAGGTACCTGTTCTTTTCAGCTTTAATGCGAATAAATTTTTTAGTCAATCGGACGATGCTTCGGAAAAAATCTTCCCCAGACTTTCAGAAACTGTTTGGCGATCGGACCGGAACAAACCGCTGTAATCAAAGTCCCTTCGCGAATACCCAAAATGGTTCCAAAAACCAAAAGCGAGAGAATGGCCGCGCTTGCGAGCAAAAATAAATCAACCGTCATGCGAAGTGTTCCAAAAGAGCCACCCCATCGATTCATAACAGCCAACACAAATCCTTCCGGCGGCAAAATGGCCAAACGGGCAAACACCATGGATGCGATACCAAGGCCGGTTAAGGCACTGCCCGCAAAAGCCATTAGAACTTGCTCAATATAGTTTTGCGGAACAACATGAGCGCTAATCCATAAAGCCACATCAAAAATCATCCCGAACACAAAACAAATCGGCAACTGACGCAACGCTTTTTGAAAAATATTTTTGTGATCAACGGCTACTTGAAGGATAAAGAAAAAGACATTGGTGAGAAACACAAAAAAGCCCATGGAAAAGTCCGTCATGTGATTGAGCACATAGGCAACTGAACTCACCGTGCCCGTCCCCAACCCGGCATTGGTCACCGTGGCAATTCCTAAAGACAAAATCGACAAACCGAAAAAGAAAATCAAAAATCTCACAAACATCGTTCGTTTCCCCAAAAAAAACAAAAACACTTCCCCTATCCCAAAGATCAGGGAATTCTTGGCACAAAAAGGAATGTTGAAAACAGCGAAGTTTTAACGCCGTTTATCGGTTGCCTCAGCTGACGCGAGGCTTTTGAGCGTATTGGCTTGCCTCAGCAATATCCACGCTCACCACACGCGAAACACCGGGCTCTTTCATCGTCACCCCAATCAACTGATTGGTGTGCTCCATGGTCACCCGGTGGTGGGTAATCATCATAAATTGAGTGTTTTCACTCATAGCGCCGACAAGTCTTGAAAGCCGTTCTTGGTTGGCTTCGTCAAGAGGAGCGTCAATTTCATCGAGCAGACAGAATGGCGCCGGATTAAGGGTAAAGAAAGCAAACACCAAAGCTGTAGCCGTCAGTGTCAACTCGCCGCCCGAGAGTTGGCGGATAGAGTGATTGTGTTTGCCGGGAGGATTGGCAAACATTTCAATACCGGCTTCAAGCGCATCGTCGCTTGTCATTTCCAAACGGGCATGACCGCCATTGAATAATTGCGTGAACTTTTGGTTAAAGGCCTCATTGACACGATTAAACGTATCGAGCAATAGCGTCCGCGTTTCGTGGTCAATTTTCTTAATCGCCGCCTCAATCGTGGCAATTGCCTGTTCAAGATCAGCCACTTCCCGGTCAATGCGCTCAACTTCAGCTTGCTGCGTTTTTAATTGTTCGAGGGCTGCATGATTGACTGCTCCCAATTGAGCCATTGATTGAGCAATACGCTCAACTTCCTGACGAAGAGCATTCAGTTTTGGCCGCTCCGTTTCATAACGCGTTCTTAACGCTTCTTCATCAAAATTAAATTCTTCCAACCGGCTTCGCACCGTACCGTACTCAATTTCATGTTGACCACGTTTGGCAATCAAGTCACCCATGCGATTTTGTTCACGGCGCTTCGCTTCTTCAAAACTGTCTAATGACTTCTCACTCTCAGCCACTTGAGCTTCCACGCCACTCAGTTCAGTCTTCGATTGTTCAACAGCAACCAGTGCGGCTTCACGTTTTTGCAAAAGTTCCTGCAGCCCCGCTTTTTCACTGTCTTCATCCAATTCTTCAAGTGAAGCGCTGACCGTTTCAATCTTTTCTTTAAGTTCCGTTTGCTCGTTTTGCGCCAAAAGCTGAGCACGCTGAGCTTCTGCAATACGCTCTGAGAGATTTTTCAGAGCTAATTCAATTTCTCTTTGCGTGTAGGCAAAGACGTTAAATTCCTGCTCCGCACGACGGGATTCTTCACGCGCGGCCTCCCAAGAAAGGCGGGCGTCTTCGGATTTTTGCTGACGAGTCGCCACTTCTTCATCGAGAACACTGAAGCGCTCATCAGCCTCTTCAATTGCCGCCGTGGTTTCTTCAAGTTGTGCCTGAGCTTCTTCGATCCACTCACCAAGCTCCGCACTTCTGTTTTGGTAGGCCTCAATGGCTGCCGTCAGTCTTGTTAACTCAAGAGCCAGTTCACTTTCTCTGGCACGAACCGTTTCAAAATGCGTATTGGCACTTTGAAGGCGTTCACTCATCTGAGAAACCTTTAGATGGGCTTCTCCCATTTGTTGGTGCAATTGTTCTAATTCACGGCGAAGCGCTTCGCTTTCTTCTTCAAGCGTGTTGATTTCAGCCCTTCGTGACAATAAACCGGTCGAATCATCCGCCCAGAAATTCACGCTCACTTTATCGATCATATGACCTTGTGGGGTCACAAAGTGACAACCCGGCGGCAATAGGTCAACTTTACTCACCGCTTCTTTAACGTTCTCGGCAACAAAGTAATGAGACAGCCAACGGGTAAGCGCCGCGCGAGTCTCTTCGTTATGACGGTCAAAACTGACTTTCTCAATAAGTCCGGTCAGACCGAGCGGTGCAGACTGCTCTTCGGTCTTAAGCAGCGTCGAATAGAAGGTCAGTTTGGCAGGAGGCGGCGCCATTTCAAAAGCGGCAGCCATGGAAAGATTGCTGATACCGAGGGCATTGACTCGCTCGCGCAAAACGGCTTCGAGCGCCCTGGCCCAACCGGCTTGAGGCTGCAATTTTTCGAATAGGCGCGTCAAAGACGATAAACCTTGGCGTTCAAGCCAATCGGAAAGCTTATCGCCCGTCAGACTTTTTTCTTCCAATTCTTTGAGCGTGGTCAATTTCGCTGTGATCGCCGCCAGTCGCTGCTCTTTCTCGTGAATTGCACTCTGAGAGCCGGTCAGTCCCTCACGAGCCTCTTCAAGCAGGGCTTGAGCATCTTCGCGTTCTAGTTTAAGCGCCTCACTGTCTTCTTTGACAATTGAAAGCTCTTCCTTTAACGCATTGAAGCGATCCATATCAGGCGCTTCCGTCTGGGCAGCTTCGCGCTTGAATTTTTCAAGTCGAAGCGTTAACTCTTCTTTGGTCTTCGATAGCCTTGCTAATTCAAGCGACAGATTTCTCGACTCATTTTCAATTCGCTGAGACTCTTTCTGCAGCGCTTCAAAAGCAAGCTCCTTTTGATGAGCCAGCTCTTCAGCAGCAAATTTCTTTTCCTCCAAAGCCGCTTCGCGTTCATTGGCCGTCGCTACGAGTTCTTCTTTTTCCTCGCGTTCAGCGCTTAACGCGTGAATCTTTTCGCCTTGAGCCGAGACTTCACGACCGCGTGCCTCAAGCATTGAACGATAACTTTCAAGCTGCGTTTTCATGAGCGCCCGTCGCTCGACAATGGAACGAATATTGCCTTCAACGGCGGAAATTTGTTTATCCACTTCCGCTAAAGCCTGCGTTTTCCCGAGCACTGTGATATTGGCATCGTTGAGCTTGGAGCGAAGTTGTTGGAGATTTTGACGGAGACGATTCAATTCAGAATCATTCTTACCGACTTCTGCTTGAGCGGCCGACACTTGGGCGTTAATGCGGTCGATGGCATTTTTAGCCTCAACCATCTGGGTAAACCACCAAAGCGATTCCTGTGCTTCACGTTTGGCGTTAAGTTGTTGGTACTCTTCAGCAACCCGAGCTTCTTCTTCTAGCCTTTTTAAAGACTCCCGGCGCGTAACCTGCAGGTCACTGACGCGCTCCAAATTGGCCCGTGTACTGGCTAATTTGGACTCGGCCTCTTTGCGGCGTTTCTTATATTTGGAGACACCCGCAGCCTCTTCAAGATATTCACGCCGTTTTTCGGGCGAGTCTTTGGCAAATTCCGTCACCATGCCTTGACTGATAATGGCGTAAGAATTGGCGCCAAGACCGGTTCCCATGAAGAGATCCCGAACATCGGTGGCACGTACTTGCTGATTATTGATCAGGTAGGAACTCGTATTGTCACGCGTTAAAACACGCTTGACGGAAATATCCACATAAGATCCCCAGGGTCCTTGAAGCGCGCCATCGCTGTTATCAAAAACCAGTTCAACCATGGCGCGGCCGGCGGGCTTTCGGTTGTCTGAACCCGCAAAAATCAATTCGCTCATGCTCTTGCAGCGCAAATCACTGGCCTTACCTTCACCCAAGGCCCAGCGCACAGCTTCAATCACATTGGATTTGCCGCAGCCGTTCGGCCCCACGATCCCAACAATGGATGAGGGCACTTCAATGACAGTGAGATCAGCGAACGATTTAAAACCGCTGATACGAATTTGGCGCAAACGCACGAACTATTTCCTACCTAAAAAAGGAATTTGATTTTAAAAACAAAAAGAGCGTCCTGTCCAGACGCCCGGTAGGCCGCCTATTGTGCGGCCTCCGAAAAAACAAACCAATACTACTGTTGGCGGCGGTCGCGGTCAGTCTCTGGAGACGGATCCTTATGGATGAACTCGTCATGATAGGCGATGCGCCACGAGCGGTAATAGCACCACATGCGGAAAAAACAGATAAAAAGCGATCCAACCCAAATACTCAGCGTATTGTCAAAGCCCAACTCAATCATCGCAATGTAGAGCCAGCAACCGGCAAATGCAACGGAACCATAGGGCTGATGGTCATAAATAAGAGAGGGCTTGATATTTAAGAAGGTGTCACGGCAAAGACCTCCGAAAACACCGGTGGCCACACCGCAGAGAACCGCGGGCAAATAAGGCACGCCAAGATTGACACCGTGACTGGTACCAACAGCGGAGAAAAAGCCCAAACCGATGGCATCACTCCAAACAAACACATCATAGGAAAGATGCTTTTTGTAGAAGCGGAAAATCATCGGTGTAAAGATAGTAATGAGCAAAACCAACCAAACCAATTCTTGATTAGCGATCCAGTACATCGGGCGACGGTCAATCAGCAAATCGCGGACAATCCCACCGCCAAAAGCTGTCGAGAAGGCCAAAACAAAAATGCCGACCGGATCACACTTCATGCGAATACCGATAAGAACGCCCGCAAAAGCAAAGGCCACAATACCGATCACGTCGGTCAGATACAAAAGGTCTACTTTGTTGTAGAACGCCTCAAGAGTCGCAGCGATATCCATAGCTAGTAATCTAATTCGTTGAGCTCATTGGAAAATTTTCGACATTGTAAGGAAATTTACTCAATGGTTCAATTAGGAAAAAAGAGCATCGGCAAAAAAGCGTTCAAAAGCGAATAGGTATATTTGCTTAGTCGAGAAAGAATACTCACCTAGGGTTTTCACTTGCATATTGAAAATTTATCAATTCATTTTAGTTTACTTTGCAATATTAAAAAGACCCCGTGGATTCTCGTTTTGGTTTAATTTTTCAGCAATTATTTTTATCCCCCTTGGCTGAACGCTTATCAAATTGATTTTTTTGCAACCAATATTTGACTTTCTTGCCTTTTAAACATTTTCTTATTCCTCAATAATGCCAATCTCGAAGGACTAAAAGCAGTCCACTCTCTAACTGTTCTTCGAGGAGTTCACAAAATGACTATACAAATTTGGTGCGCAGTCGCCGTGATCGTCTTGACGATCTACGCGCTCGTCAAGCGCATTGAAACACGCATGGTCTTATTTCTTGCCGGTTTGGTCATGTGCTTGATTGCCGGATCTCCAGTCGCCCCCTTTAAAGCTTTCATTAAAGGAATGACCAATCCGACATTAGTACCGGCCATCTGCTCGGCCATGGGTTTTGCCGCCGTGGTGACAGCTTCCAAATGCGACCTTCACTTGGTGAGGGCTTTGGCTGCTCCCTTGCGCAGCCTAGGTGCATTGCTCATCCCCGTCTGCACCATCATCACGTTCCTGATTAATATCGCCATCATGTCGGCTGCCGGCACAGCTGCCACAGTAGGCGCCACATTCATTCCCCTTCTGATTCGCGCCGGTATCCGTCCGGCCGGTGCGGCGGCGGCTGTTGCCGGTGGCACCATGTGCGGTCTGTTGCTCAACCCCGGTTGCGCGCACGACATCTACATCGCTCAGATGGCCAAGATGGAATTAATGGATTTCATCGGCTGGGGCGCTCCGTACATTGTCGGCCTGTTCTTGGTTTCTGCTATCGGTCTCGCACTGGTTTGCATCTTTAAGTACCACGACCATCAAATGACTCCTGAAGAAATGGCTACTTTTGAAGCCGAAGAATCCACGGAGTTCAAAGTCAACCCGTTAAAAGCCATCGCTCCGATTATCCCAATGGGTATTTTGATTGTGAGCGCCATTTGGTTCCCGAAGGCCGGTGTAGACGTGGTGATGTCCATGATCATCGGTGTGGTCTTCATCTGCTTAATCACTTTGAAGACCCCGGGTGAATTCTCCAAAGCTTTCTTTAAAGGTTTGGGCTCCGGCTACGCTCAAGTGATCGGTTTGATCATTGCCGCCGGCGTTTTCGTTGCCGGTCTTCAAGCTACCGGCGCTGTTCCCGCCTTTATTGAATTTCTCAAACACAGTAACGATATCGCCCGTTGGGGTGCTTCTATCGGCCCATTCCTGATGGCCGCAGGCACCGGTTCCGGTGAAGCCGCTATTTGGGCCTTTAACCAAGCCGTTACACCGTCGGCCGCTTCCTTCGGCATGACAAGTGAAGGCTTGGGTCTATTGGCCGCATTAGCCGGTCAATTCGGCCGTACGGCAAGCCCCTTGGCTGGCGCCGTCATTATTGTGGCTGGCGTTGCCCGTGTCTCGCCCATTGAAGTAGCTAAACGCACTTGGGCCGGCATGTTTGCTGCCGTCATCGTTTCTGCTCTGATTTTGGTTTAACTCTCTCTTACGTTAAAAAGGTAACGATCATGAAAAAAAGTTTACTTTGCGCTGCTGTCGCTTTGGCTTGCTCCCCTGCTTTTGCCGCTGACGTTCAATTGTTTGGTTTCTTTGACCAAGGTATCGCCTTCTTAAACGAAAACCTGGCCGCCGGCATGGGTGGTCCGAACTCCGCCACTCAACAATATTTTAAGGATGGTGCCACGAAAGTTGGCATGCAAGGCCGCAAAAACCAAGTTTCCCTGGGGACCGGCAATGTGAGCACCTGGGGTATCAAGTTGAGCGAACAATTAAACGATGATGTATCCGTTGGCATCCACTTGGAAAACGCCTACTTGCCCGATACCGGCGAACTGTATATGGATAACGTCCTCTTTGAACGCGAATCCTCGATCGCCATTAATTCCAAGACCTACGGTCAAATCAAATTCGGTCGTATGCCAGCCATGCTCACCGGTTCCGGCACAACCGGCATTTTCAATAGCCGCGTCAATCCGTTCGGTGCCGGCTGGGGTAACATGACGGGTGGTTGGAAGTTTGTCGGCACCTTGGCGACGGCTCGTCATAACAACATGATCAACTACAAATCACCGACCTTCAACGGTGTGACCTTCCACGCTCAAACCTCTTTCGGCGATGATTACACAACGAAGGATGGTACCAAATCCGGTGAAGAGGGCAGCTCCAAGGTCAATCATTACAGTGCATTGGGTGTCACGGTCCAAGGCGATAAGTACTTTGTGGCAGCCGGCGTTGACTACTTGAAGATGGGTAGCATCCAAGGTGCGGTCACCAACGATACCATCAAGGCCATCGTTGGCGGTCACTACGATTTTGGTTCTTTCAAAGGTTATGCCACCGTTCAATACATGGATAACATCCAATACATCGGCGGTTATTCCACGAAAGAATTCGCTGTCGTTAAAAAAGAAGGAGACACAACAAAAGGCTTTGACGCCTGGGCTGTTGCCGTCGGCGCTGACACCAAGGTTTGGGGCGGCACGGCCAAGTTCTCCGTGGGCTACGCTCAAGCTGAAAACCAAAACTTGGATGACAACAAAGACTTAGTTCGTATGAACGTTGGTGTTGGTTACATCTATCCGCTTTCCAAGCGTACATCCATCTACGGTATCGGCGGCTACTTCTGGGAAGATGCTGACTATAACGAAGATAAGATCTACGCAAGCGAAGTCATCGTTGGTTTGATGCACCGCTTCTAATATTTCGTGAGGTAGTAGAAAGCCGGGGGCGGTTGAGCCCGCCCCCAATTTTATTGTTAAGGTAAAAGAAAAAATGTTGGGTGTCACTTTAACGGCTGCAGAAAATACGCAATCCTTGCAGGCTTTGGAAAATTTAAAAAAGCACGATACGACTTATTGGCTCTTTCGAATCAATGAAGCCAGCATCATTGGCAATATCGGTAAGGGACTTTTGGACAAAAAGTTGGGAATAACGATCCGCGACACGTTATGTGCGATGGAATACGATGCTGACAACGGTCGTTGGATTCGCCCCGAACTCTATATTACTTTTGAACCCGAACTGCTCAAACGTTGCGGCGTTCAGGCTAGTGTTCTTCATGTCGGCCGCTCCAGCCAGGATATTTTGGCCACAACAAATTTCGCCCAAATGCGCGAAGCGCTTTTGGCTATTGCCAGTTCCACAACTGACCTAATCAAGACCTTTTGCAATAAAGCAGATCAGTATTGGGACACCATTGTTCCTTTCTACACAAACGGCGTGCAAGCGCAGCCAGGGCGCTACAGTCACTACCTTTTAGCTCAAGCCATCTCCTGGGGCAGAGAATTAGATCGCCTTTTTGAGTGCCTCAACCGCTACAACCGCTCTCCTATGGGTAGCGGCGTATTAAACGGATCACCCTGGTCACTTGATCAAGACTATACGGCTAAAGTTCTGGGCTTTAACAGCGTTGCTGAAAACGCTTTCGAAGCCAATCAATTAGCCAGTAACGACTTTCCGCTTGAAGCCAGTCAGGTTATCCAAGCGATGATGATCAAGATCACCAACTTCCTTCAGGATTTCATGGTTCAATACGCTCAACCGCGTCCGTGGATTCAATTGGTGAAAGCCGGAAGCACTTATATTTCAAGTGCAATGCCGCAAAAACGCAATCCGGGTCTGATTAATAACTGCAGACGCAACGCGGCTGTTGTTATTTCTGAATCACAGAATGTCTTACTTCGCATCCATAACCTCAATGAAGGGATGCCTGATGCCAGAGACAACGAAATCAATCTTGAATGGCTCTGTGATGCACTTAACGTGATCGAAACCTTTAAAGGCATTGTGGGCGGCATGCAGGTCAGCCGTGAACGTGCTTTGGAAGAACTTGATCAAGATTGGACTTGCACGCAAAACATTGCCGATATGATGATGCTCAAAGCCGGTGTCCCCTTCCGATTAGGCCATCACTTTGCGAGCCACTTGGTTACTTGGGCTCGGGCAAACAATAAAACACCCTCAAACGTTACCTACGCTGAAATTTGTGAACAGTGGGAAATTTTCAAAACCAAGGGTGAAGGCGTTGAAGGCAATTTCCCGCTTCCAGAAGTTGAACTGAGGGCAGCCATGAATCCGGCCGGTATTGTTGAAGCTCGAGTGAGTTTCGGCGGTCCCCAAGAAAGTGACATGCAACGCCAAAAGGCAAACCTGAAAGCCTGGATTCAAGAACACGAAAATCAAACGGAAAAAATTCGCGCTCAAATCACCGAAGGTCTTCAAAAACTTTCAGATGATTTAAAAGCACTGGTTTAATTCGCTAAAGGTCTTTTGCTTCCAATTTGGCCGAACCTTATCATCGGGTTCGGCCCTTTTTTCTTTATAACAGTCCCGCTGACGTAATCTCTTTTCTTAATTTGGTAAAGGTTCCTCTTTGCCTTTCTACCAACCACTCAACAAAAGTGATAATGCGGCGGCACTGTAAAGAGTCTTCCTGCGCATAGGTGAAACACTCTTTTGTCGGAACGTGCCAACCGCTTAAAACGGGCTCCAGCGTCCCTTCAATGATTTCCTTGTAAGTGTGGTACAAACTCATGTCCACCGCGACGCCGGCTCCTAAAAATAGTGCATTTTTCAGAGCCAACACCGAATGAAACGCAATGGTATTTTTCCATTTAAGCGGCAGTCTTTGACCATCCTTAACGAGGAAATTAGCCGGAGACCTTAGTGCCGAACTGTACGTTAGACCAATATGCCTTTCACAGTCATCCGGATAGCGAGGCATTCCGTGACGCCTTAAATAGTTCGGTGACGCACAGGGAATAAAAGGCATGTCACCGACGTACCAACCGCGCACACCAGGCACTTCATTTTCCTGGTAACTTAAGATCACATCAACGCTTTTACCCTCGCTGTCGATGAACCCCTTAGGAGGCGGAGCCATCAATTCCACCAGGTCAAATTCAATATCCGGATAAATCTGCTGAAATTTCACCATCAATGGCGCCACTTCCAAAGCGCCGATCCCGCCATAAGTGGCCACTCGGATCATGCCACTCATTTCATCAATATCGGTGCGAAGCTTACTCATCATCCGGGTATGCTCCTCAATGAGATGCTGCGCTTGTTCAAAAGCCACCTGCCCCATGGTGGTCAGCGTAACCGGTCGGGTATTTCGGTAAAAAAGCTCAAACCCCAAATCTCTTTCCAATGCCTTAATCACACGACTGGCTGTACTGGGTTCAATATTCAAATGATCACAAGCCGCGTTCACACTCCCCGCCTTAACCGTCTCAACCATCAACCGCCAGGCATTCAAATCCATTTCGCGTCCCATTTTTTATCTCCGTATTTTCACTAATAACTTGTCAAATTTTCAGCATGCTATTGCATTAGTTGATTATGAACCAACCGTATCTATTGAATTGAAGCAATGAGATAAATATTTCAAAGTACTTGATATTGATAAATTGTCAAAATCGTCTTTACTTTTTTGCCTTTTCTTCAATCAAAAACCAATCGATAATCCCCTATCCATAAAAGGAACCTTGGAGAAAAACAATGTGGGATTATTTAATTAAAGGCGTGCACACCGTTGATCCGCAAAATCATATTGACGATGATTTGGATATTGCCTTTGAAAATGGAAAAATAGCTGAAGTTGGTCATGATCTTCCGGTAGGCAATACCCGACAGATGAGTGAATTTAACGCGATGATTGCTCAACCCGGCATTATCGACTCGCACCTGCATCTGGGAATCAATCCCTATGGCTTTAAGATGGAAGCCTTGGCGGGCGTGACCACTTGTCTGGACATGGCGGGTGAAACCGACTTTATTCTCGAAAACAGTCGCAAGGATGGCTGCGGAATTAATTTTGCCATTCTGCAAGCTCTGTTACCGGGGAAAAATATTGCCTCCAACGACCCCAGTGTCGATGAAATCAATGCCTTTATCGATAAAGTACTTGCGAGCGGCGCCTATGGCGTGAAAATTTTAGGCGGACATTTTCCGCTTACGCCGCAAGCCAGCGCCAGAGTTGTCGATCTCTGCAACCAACGCAATGTTTATGTCGCTTGGCATGCCGGCACGACAACCGATGGCTCCAATATCAATGGCATGCGTCAAGCCGTTGAATTAGCCGCCGACAATTTCCTCCATTTAGCACACATCAATGCCTACTGTCGCGGTGCCATTAAACCTGTTGAGGAAGAGACACTTGAAGCGATTAATCTTTTAAAGAATCACCCCAATATTGTCTCCGAAAGCTACCTGTCCGCTCGAAACGGAACCAAATTAAACGTTGATCAAAACGGAATTCCTTTATCCGGTGTTACCCGAAATTGCCTGAAACGTTTCGGCTTTTCCGTTGACACAAAAGGCATTGAGGAAGCAATTAAACAAGGTTATTTAAGCGTCATCTTGGAAGAAAACGGTTTATCGATGCTTGCCGATCGGAAAGACTCTTTAGAACTGTTCCGTCAAAACCATGGCGATGTGAGCGCCTCATTTGACAGAGTGAACCCCTTCTTACCTCGAGCCTGGATTGCCAGCGCCAAACGAGACAACGGACAATTTGTCGTGGATGCCATTGCCACCGACGGAGGCTGCATTCCGCGCAATGTTATTTTGGAATCGGGTATCAGTCTCGTTAAATTAGGCGCACTGAGTGCATCAGAATTTGCCGCAAAAACTTCATTGATTCCTGCTCAGATGTTATCTCTTAGCAATAAGGGGCACCTAAGCACAGGAGCTGATGCTGACATCACAGTGTACGATCCTGTCAAACAAAAAGCTGTCGCGACATTTGTCGGTGGCACTCCTGTTATGCTCAACGGCCAAGTCATTCGTAAGGAGGGATGTGTAATTGCGCATCCGAACTCAGAAGCGTTTTTAACGCAAGAGAACTTTGCGCATCAATGTGCGGAGACTAACCTCTCGTTGCTCAAGCAACTGCACAGTTAATCTCAATAAAGCGATTCCAGCTCATCTCTGGGCTGGAATCACTATGGAAAGACTAATCGACCATCAATTCATCGGTTCCGAAACGGTGTTCTCTTAACCGCTCGATACCCATCGCGTCGTAGCGCTCAAACGGTTGATGAATCCAAGGATTATTATCTAAGAATTCACACCAATAATCAGGTGTATAAACCGAGTGGGATTTCCACCAGAGCACCGCTACACGAATTTCTGTAATCGCCGGATATTGTTGTTTTAAATGATGGACCACTTGTTCAAGCGTCTTGCCGGAGTCCACCATGTCATCTACCAACAACATGCGCCCGGCGATTTCTCCGCCCGTCTTGGTGATATATTGCGCAATATCCAAGTCACCTTGTTGCTTGCCGGCGGCCTGACGATAAGAACTCGTCGCTAAAATCGCCAAAGGCATATCGTGAACGCGTGAGAAAATATCGCCCACACGCATGCCGCCACGGGCCAAACACAAAATGGTGTCAAACTTGTAGCCGTCATCGGCCACTTTGAGAACCAACTGTTCAACGAGATCGTCGTACTCTTCTTGGGTAACAAACAGGTCAGTCATAGACATTGAAGGGCGGCCGCAAGCCGCCCTTTTTTAGTGAGTTATTTGTTAAACGGATTATCGAGCATGATCGTCTGCGAACGATCGGGACCGGTTGAGACAACCGCGATCGGGCAGCCGGCCACTTCAGACAAGCGTTGCAGATAACGTTTAGCTGTTTCAGGCAAGTCTTCCCAACGCGTCACGCCGAACGTGCTTTCCTTCCAACCCGGGAAGTCTTCATAGATCACTTCACATTGTGCGCAGGCTTCAGCACCATAGGGCATAACATCAATTTCTTCGCCCTGATACTTGTAACCCACACCCAAGCGAACCGTATCCAAACCATCCAGCACATCAAGCTTCATCACAGCCAAACCACGCAAGCCGTTAATTTGTACGGCACGGCGCATAGCCGCTCCGTCAAACCAGCCGCAACGACGCGGACGACCCGTGACAGCACCGTATTCATAGCCTTTGTCGCGCAAATGCTGACCGATTTCATTGTGCAGTTCGGTCGGGAACGGACCTTCGCCAACACGTGTGCAATACGCTTTGGTGATACCCAAAACATAGTCAATGCGGTGAGCGCCGACACCGGCACCCGAGCAAACCGCACCGGCCACCGTGTTGGAACTCGTCACATACGGATAGGTACCGTGGTCAATGTCAAGCATGGAGCCTTGAGCGCCTTCAAAGAGGAAGGACTTTCCTTCGTCCATCAATTTGTTGATGGTGTAGGAAACATCGGTAAGCATCGGCTTAATACGGGGAGCATAAGCCAACGTTTCATCGATAACCTTGTTAATGTCGAGCGCTTCGGAACCGAGCAACTTCGTCAACTCAAAGTTGTGGTATTCCATCACATCACGAACGCGCTCGATAAAGAACTTTTCGTTAAAAAGGTCTGCCACTCGCACACCGCGGCGGGCAACTTTATCTTCATAGGTCGGACCGATACCGCGACCGGTCGTGCCGATCTTCTTAGCACCGGCGGCCGCCTCACGAGCGTGGTCCAATGCTATGTGATAGGGCATCACCAACGGCGCATTGCCGGAAACACGAATGCGGTGTTCAGCCTCGCAACCGTGTTCTCTTAATTGTTCAATTTCACCGAAGAAAGCTTCCGGGCAAAATACGATGCCATTGCCGAGATAGCAAGTCATCGTCGGGTGCATGATGCCAGACGGAATCAAACGCAACACCGTCTTATGACCATTGATCACCAGCGTATGACCGGCGTTGTGACCGCCATTGAAGCGCACCACCCCATCGACCTGTTCGGTCAACCAGTCGACAATCTTGCCCTTGCCTTCGTCACCCCACTGGGCGCCGACCACGACAACATTCTTAGCCATTGTTTTATCCCCGAAAAAAGCAATAAAAACTGTAACCGGACGGCATTTTATAAAGCCAATCCACAACCCTTGTATTATGGCTTAGTTTTTCTTTTTTTTGTAGTCTCAAAAGCATTTTCCTGAGCCAATTCGACAAAAAATGCCATGAAAAAAGCCCGCCGAAGCGGGCCGTAGAGTTCGTCAGAAAACTAGGCGGTAATAAGCCAAATCACACCGACGCCAACCAGAAGTAACCCCAATCCGATTTTTCGGATAACATCGGGGGAAGCGACTTGACCAATCTCTCTGACAGCATCAAGCCATTTTTCCGGTGCCGTAAAAGGAATCAATCCTTCAATGATGCAAACCAGTGCGAAAGCCAGTACCCAAGTTTCCCACGACATCGTTATTTAGCCTCAGGTTCTTTCATGTACTTGAAGAAATCAGCCGAGGGATCAACCACCATGACATCTTTCTTATTCGCAAAGCTCGCACGGTAGGCTTCTAAATTACGATAAAAGCGTGCAAACTCGGCATTTTTAGAGAAAGCCTGAGCATAGGTGGCATTGGCGATGGCATCCCCTTCACCCTTGATTTGTTGGGCTTGGTTATAGGCCTGAGCCAAAATCACCGCGCGCTGACGATCAGCATCGGCACGAATTTTTTCTGCCTCAGCCGCACCGGTTGAACGTTCTTCAGCAGCAACGCGCTTACGTTCAGCTTCCATGCGGCGATAAACAGATTCGGAAATTTCCGGGGTGAAATCCACGCGCTTTAAGCGGACATCGACCACTTCCACACCGACATCCTTTACGCGTTCCTGCAGACCCGTGCGAATTTCAAGCATGGCTACATCACGTTCGCGACTGGTGATGCCATTGACCGTACGTTTATTAACCGTTTGGTTCAAGGCGTCACGAAGCAGAGCTGAGATTCGATCTTCTGCCGCGCGTTCATTGCCTTGGAAAGAAACCCAATATAAACGCGGATTGGCAATACGCCACTTCACAAACGAGTCAATCATCAAGTTTTTCTTTTCACTCGTTTGCACAAGATCGGCCGTCGGAGCGTCCAACGTCAAAATGCGCTTATCCAAATAAACGACATTTTGAAATGGCGGCGGAAGCTTCGCATGAAGTCCGGGCTCAGAAACCACTTCTTTTAATTCACCCAAAGCGAACACCAAAGCGTGCTCACGTTCATTGACCGTGTACAGGCACAGCTTGGCAGCGGCTAGCGCGACCAAAACAACCAAGGCTGCAGTTGATAATTTTTTCATGTTTTTCTCCTATCCCCTTGGTTAACGCACACGATCACGGATGGCATCACGCGCATTGAAGTCTCTGCTGTACGTGCGTGACGTTGAAGCGGCAGGCTGCGTAGCTGGCTGCTGAGTCTGTGTCTGAACTGCAGACTGAGAAGCAGTGGCAGGCGCCACGGCCTTGGCAGAAGCCGCGTTTTGCTCCATTAACTTATCAAACGGCAGATAAAGCAAGTTGTTGCCGTCTTTGGTATCCACATAAACCTTCGTTGTGGATTGCATGACCTGTTGCATCATATCCACATACATACGGTCTCGCGTGACACGAGGCGCCTTTTCATACTGAGTCAAAATTTGCGCGAAGCGATCAGCGTCGCCCTTGGCTGTTTCAACCACACGAGCCTTATACCCTTCAGCTTCCTGAGCAAGACGTGCGGCCATACCGCGAGCCTTCGGAATGACATCGTTGGCGTAGGCTTGACCTTCATTGATTTGACGTTCACGGTCTTGACCGGCTTTCACGGCATCGTCAAAGGCAGCCTGAACCGGTTGCGGCGGTTGGGCGTTTTGAATAGCCACGCTCATCACTTCAATACCCGTGCGATAGCGATCGAGCATTTCCTGCATGATCTTTTTCACGTCTTCGGCGATTTCCTGTTTGCTTTCAAAAAGCACGCTGTCCATCTTTTTACGACCGACGACTTCGCGCATAGCGCTTTCGGCCGATTGACGAACAGACTCATCGGGATCACGAGAGCGGAAAATGTAATTCATCGCCCCGTCACCCGACTTAATACGATATTGAACATTGAAGCGTAAATCGACAATGTTTTCATCATCGGTGAGCATCAAAGCTTCAGCCTCACGGTTGGCTCGACCCATAGCGCCGATTGCCACCGTTCTCACGCTGCTGACATCAACAATATTGACCTCTTCAATCGGCCAGGGCAAATGCCAACGAAAGCCCGGCATGGTTGTTTGCGTGTATTTGCCGAACGTGGTCACGATGCCCGACTGACCTTCCGGGACAATATAAAAACCGGTGGCGGCCCAAAGACCCATGACGACCACTGCCGCAAAAGCCAAACCGCGGCCGCCGGGTTGCTTCTTTATAAATTTAGGCGGCTGCATATTCTTAAAGGATTCAAATTGCTTCTTTAATTGTTCTTGAGGATTTTGTCCGCCAAAGGAACGAGAGTTATTGTCTTCGTCACGCTTTTGTTCAAAGGCGTCTTCACGACGAGATTCGTCCTCTCTGCGCCCTTGACCTAACATTCCGCCCAGAGCACGGTTAAATTCATCCCAGAGACGATCTAAATCATCCCCTTCATTTTTTCGCTTACCGGCCTCTTTATTCTCAAAACCATTCTGACCGCGTTCATCTTTACGATCAGTATCCGAGCGGTTTTCCTTTTCAGGCGCGCTCTTTTTTTCCTCGTTATCGTCCGAGCCGCCCCGGCCCCAATGCGGGTCATTCAAAGACATGCGTCAACTCCCTGACCGCACAACCATCCAAATAGTGACTGTCGGTCCTTTTACTTACATCAATGTGAACGGTTTATTTTAAAGGAATTTGTTCCGACAACCCTTAAATCAATCTTAGATATTAAGAAAAAGGAGCTAATTGAATCCCTTTTTCTTAATTCCTTATCAGGTATTTCCCTTAGAACACAGCTTTAGACACTCAAAATAAGTAATTTCACCTAGACGGAAAAATGTTAAATACTTTACTATCCGTTACATGGATGTTTCAGACATCCATTTCTTTTAATTATTGACTAACAAAAGGATCATCCTATGTCTGAACAAGAAAAAAAGACTACGGAAGAAAAAGTTGGTATTGGCGGTTACATCGCCTTGGTTTTCGCCATCGTGTTTTTCTCCGGTGTGTGCGCCGGTAACCACTGGTGGGGTATTTTCGACTTCTCCACGTTAAATGGCGCTTTCGGTAAGGTCATCACGAACGTCACCCTCAACGGCGACGTGTTGAAGACCTCCACCGGTATGTTCCGCGGTGTTGGCGGTTCCGGTGCTATCGACGGCTTCTGCTTCGCCTTGACGTTGGTTCCGACCGTTATGTTCGCCTTGGCCATGATCACGGTCTGCGACCACTACGGTGCTTTGGCTGCCGCTCGTCAACTCTTGACCCCGATTCTCCGTCCTTTGATGGGTATCCCGGGTTCCTGCTCTTTGGCTTTGATCGCTTCCTTGCAATCCACCGACGGCGGTGCCGCTTTGACGCGCCAATTGTTGGATAAGGGCGAAATCACCGAAGACGAAGCTGACGTGTTCGCTATGTTCCAATTGTCCGCTGACGCCACCATCACCAACTTCCTTGGTGCCGGTGTTGTGCTTTTGAGCTTGACGGACTCTGCAGGCAACACGGTCCCTGCTTCCATCGCTTTGTGCTTGGGCATCATGCTCGTCATGAAGGTTTTCGGCGCTAACGTTATTCGTTTCTTGAAGATCTTCTCCGCTAAGAAGAAAGCCGCTTAATTCAGGATTGGAGGATATTGAATATGTCTAGTGAAAACAGCAAGCCGATGGTAACTGACGTTTTCGTCAAGGGTGCCATTCAAGGTTGGAATATTGCAACCCACTCCACGATCCCGAACGTTTTGATGGCTTTCGTGATTATTGCCGCTTTAAACGTGGCCGGCCTTTTGCCGATCTTGGGCGACATTTTCCGCCCGTTGATGGGTTTGTTCGGTCTGCCCGGTGAAGCCGCAGCCGTTTTGATCGCCGGTTGGATGTCCATGGGCGGTGGTGTCGGTGTGGCTGCCGCTTTGTTCGATCAAGGCGCCATCTCCGTTGGTGACTGCGCCATCTTGGCTCCGGCCATTTATTTGATGGGTTCCCAATTGCAATACATGGGTCGCTGCTTGGGCGTTATCGGTACGCGCGGCCAGATGATCCCGTTGTTGATGTTGGTTTCCATCATTAATGCTTTCATCTCTATGATCATCATGAACATCCTCGTCTAATGACCGGATTTCGTATGACATAGACTCAAGGGGGATTAACGCTAATTAATCCCCCTTTTTCATACACTAAACAGTACAATTTCATCAGGTCGATTGATCTTATTCAATCGGTTTGCAACACATTTAGAAAGGATAATTCCGATGGTTCAAGAATTTCTCAAGGACTTGGAAAAGGTCGTTAACGTAGACGCCGGCACGGCTTGCACCGAAGGTGTGAAGCAAGTTGCTGAAACGTTCAAGCAACACTACGAAGGCATTGGCTTTACTGCCCGTCTCGTTGACTTGGGCGACAAGGTCGGTCCCGCTCTTTTCGCTACCAACAAGCCCGAAGCCACACACTATGACGTGATGCTCAACGCCCACTTGGATACGGTTTTCCCGGCCGGCACCGTGGCTGTCCGCCCGATGTCTATCAAGGGTGATCGTGCCTATGGTCCTGGTGTCTTGGACTGCAAAGCCGGTTGCATGACCATTTTCTACGCTTTGAAGAATTTGCCCAAAGAAACTTTGGACAAGCTCTCCATTTTGGTAGCCTGCAACCCCGACGAAGAAACGGGTTCTGTCTCCTCTCACGATTGGTTGAAGGAATGCGCCTCTAAATCTGACCGCGCTTTGATCTTTGAACCGGCTCGTGAAGGCGGTGAATTGGTTTGCGCCCGTAAGGGTTCGAGCACCTACAAGATCACGTTCCACGGTGTGTCCGCTCACGCCGGCAACAACCCTGAACGCGGCCGTGACGCCATCTATGCCATGGTGAAGTTCATCGCTGCCGTTAAGGAATTGGCCGACTGGGATCGTGGCATCACGCTCAACTTCGGTATGGTTCGTGGCGGCACGGTTGCCAACGTTGTGGCTGATTTTGCTGAAACGGAACTTGACCTTCGCGTCTGGAACGATGACGACTACAACGAAGTTAACGCCAAGATCATGCAATTGGCCCAACAAGAATGGGTCGCCGGTGTTACGCAAGAAATCGTTGAAAAGAACCACCATGGTGCCATGCCCTTGAGCGAAGCCACCAAGGCGATGGCCGGCTTGATTGAAGAAGCCGCCAAGCTCGAAGGTTTCGATATCGCTTGGGTGAAGGCCGGTGGCGCCTCTGACGGCAACACCACCGCTTCCATGGGTGTCCCCACCTTGGACGGTTTGGGACCTGTCGGCGGTGAAATGCACTGCGACCGTGAATACTTGGAAATCAACTCGATTGAAAAGCACATCAAGGTTGCTGAACGCTTCTTGACGTTGATCGCCGAACGCAAGTAATCTGTGTTTGACCTTCAATAAGTCCTGGGGGATGGTCCGAAAGCCATCCCCTTTGTTTTTTCTGTTTTCTCTCAAACTTCCCGCCTCAATTAACGTCCTTGATTCGTCATTTAGGCGCTATCATTCCTAGCGGATTGTTTCTTTTTCGATAAGACATTAAAGAGGAAGTTACCATGGCTCTTTTAATTAAAAATGCCCATGTATTTGCCCCGAAGGATTTGGGTGTACAAGATGTCTTGATGGCCGCTGAAAAAGTGATTGCCATCGGCAAGGACTTGCCCTCCACCCTACCCGATACAGAAGTCATTGACGCCAAGGGTCAAATCATGACCCCCGGCTTTTTTGATCAACATATTCACGTCACCGGTGGCGGCGGAGAAGGTGGCCCGGTTACGCGTACGCCGGAAATCATGCTCTCTGAACTTGTCGCCTGCGGCACAACCAGCGTTGTCGGTGTCTCAGGGACGGACTTTGTAACTCGCTCCATCGAAAATCTTTTAGCGAAGGTTCGAGCTCTTAAATCTGAAGGCGTTTCGGCTTGGATGTATACGTCCAACTACAAGTACCCACCCACAACGATGTCCGGTTCCGTTTCCCAAGACATGTTCCTTGTGCCGGAGTGCTTAGGGGTGAAAATTGCCTTAGGCGACCACCGCTCCTCTTTCCCAACCGTTCAGGAAGTTTTGGCTCTTTTAGCTGAAATTCGTGTTGGCGGCATGATCGCCGGTAAAACGGGCTTTCTTCATATCCATACCGGTAACATCCCCGGCAGTTTTGATATGTATAAGGAAATTGTTTCTCGCGGTTTCCCGATTAAGCATATTCGTCCGACACACTGCGGACGTATCCGCCATGTCTTTGATGCCGCAGTTGAGTTTGCCAAGGCAGGCGGCTACATGGATATCACAACGGGAGCAAGCTGCGCCTTTGACAATCCTGCTATCGCAGTGATGACAGCACTCGATGCCGGTGTTGATCCCACACACATTACGCTTTCCACGGACGGCCACGGCTCTGTTCCTCGCTTTAACGATAAAGGAGAAATGATCGGCTTGGGCGTCGGCGGCGTTGCCGGCAACCTCACGGAAGTCAAACGCTTAATCGCCGAATTCAAGATGCCGATTGAAAAAGCCATTACCTTTATTTCTTCCAACGTCGGCGCCGCCTTAGGTCTGCCCGGTCAAGGCGTTATCGAAGTGGGTGGTTGTGCCAATGCCTGTCTCTTTAACGATGCCATGGAATTGACAACGGTGGTCTCACGCAATCATGTCATGATGCGCAACGGTGAGATCGTTCAAAAAGGCACGTTTGAATACTAATTCAATGCCGAATTAGACTGATGGGCGGAGATTTAAAAACTCCGCCCTTTTTTTGCCTTTCGGCCAAAGAGCAAAAAGCCTACAATGGCCTGAGGAATTAACTTTTTAGGTCTGTTAATGAACCACATTGCCAACCTGCTGGGAGCCGTAGCCCTGATTTTCTGGGGGACCTACATGGTGAAAAGTGGCATGCTGAGAACTTTCGGCATGTCCCTTCGCACCGCGCTCTCGCATGGTTTAGGCAATCGTTTTAAAGGATTTGCCGCTGGCTTTTGCTTATCAAGCCTCTTACAGAGCTCAACGGCCGCGACGCTTTTGGTGGCCGGTCTTCAATCCGAAGGCTTAGTTAACACACTTATTGCCATTAGCTGCATTTTCGGCGCCGAACTCGGCAGCGCCTTTGTCGCCACGGTTTTAAGCCTGAATCTTGCCGTTGTCGCCCCGATTCTGATTCTTATCGGTGTGGTGATGTTCTTTCACTACACCCCATCCAGACGCCAAGGGCAGTTTGGGCGTATTGTGATGGGTTTGGCCTTTATCATGCTGGCCATCAACCAAATTGTTGTCTCTACTGAGCCCTTACGGTCGAGCGCTGATTTGGCTCCGTTTTTTGTCCTCCTGCACGATTATTTAATTCTGTCATTCATCGCAGGCATGCTTTTGGCCATAGGCTGTGTTTCCAGCCTGGCGGCAGTCATCGTCTCTTCTTCTTTATGTGCCGCTCAAGTGCTCGACTATGAAGCGGCCATATGGATGGTTTTAGGAGCTAATGCCGGCAGTACCGTTTTAGCCCTTTCAACGACCATGTTTGCCAGTTCAGTTGGTCGACGAGGTCCCTATGCCACCTCTTTTTTCAGAGCGCTTGTTATTGCGCTGGCTCTCTTCGTATTGTCTGTCGGGTTACCGGATTCAATAAAACTGCCCGACAATGTGGTGCTATTTCATTTATCGTTTAACGCTCTTGTTGGTCTTTTAGGTTTACTTTTTATTAAACCGCTGAGTACTTTGATTGAACACTGTCTGCCTAACATTCAGACCGATCCCACGGTTTACTCGGATAATAAGAAGCTTTTTGTTCAGGAAAATTTTCTGTCTGTCGGAATTTCTTTATCAGTAGCCAAGAAAAATTTGGTTAAAGAAATTAAAGGCATTCGCCTGCTCTGGGGTGATGTTGACACGCTTTTGAGACGCAATCCCAATCCGGGCGATGTGATGCTCATGCGAAATAAAGCGGCAGAATTAGTGAGACTGAACAGAAGCTTGTCTTTATTCTTAAATCGTGCTGTCACGCTGAGTTTGAGCTCATATGAGGCGATTGAGTGGCAAAACATGAAAAGTGTCAACGGTTCATTAAAGTCAGCGGTCAATTTAATCGACCACACGCTTGAAGTAATCAATGAAGGTAAATGTCTCAAGCACTTGGATTTTAGCCCCGAAGGCTTAAGGGAACTGAGGGAGTCTCACCAAATTGTGCTCTCCAGCATTGATACCCTTCACGCATATCTGAGTTCCGGCAATACCGAAGAGAAAAAAGAGTTGACTAAAAAATTATTGGCTCATCAAAAAAGGTTATTGACCGCGGCTAGAGAGCAAACTCATCTGCACTTACTGCGAATTGCCAACGATGACGTCAACGCCATTGAAACCGATGCGTTGCATCTGGAAATTCAGTCACTTTTTAACCGCGTCGCCGGATTAATTTGTGCCAGCGTCAATCTGGAGTTGGAAAAAATCTAACTCCGAATTAAATGGTCAGATCTTTGCCTCTGCGAACGGATTCCTGCACTTCGTCAAAAATGTCCTTCATCGCTTGCGAGGGTTTCTGACCGACTAGCGAGAAGATGACAATCGCCACCAATGCCAAAATGAATCCTGGAATAATTTCATAAAGACCGAACCAGCCGAAGGTATTCCAAACAATAACCGTCACAGCACCCGTGACCATTCCAGCCAGGGCTCCGTTTTTCGTCATTTTCTTCCACCACAAACTCATGATGATCACCGGTCCAAAAGACGCGCCAAAACCGGCCCAAGCGTAGCTTACTAAACCCAACACTTTACTTTGAGGATCCATGGCAATAAAAATAGCCACAAGCGACACCATCAACACCATCAAGCGTCCGAACAAAATCAATTCACGCGTAGAAGCCTGCGGTCGAATAAAAGCACGATAAAAGTCTTCCGTAAGCGTTGAGGAGCAAACCAATAATTGACACGACAGTGTGCTCATCACAGCGGCCAAAATAGCCGACATCAGAATACCGGCAATCCATGGATTAAAAAGCACCTGCGTGAGAACAATAAAAACCAATTCCGGATTGGCAATAACGGATGTGCCTTGTGTGATGTGCTCAGCAAAATAAGCGCAACCGAAAAAGCCCACACTGACGGCACCCGCTAAGCAAAAAACCATCCAGACAATAGAGGTCCGGCAGGCTGCGGGAATAACTTTGATCGATTTTGTCGCCATGAAGCGAACCAGAAGATGAGGCTGTCCAAAGTAACCCAAACCCCAAGCCAAAAGCGATGCGATGCCGACCACAGTCTGTCCTTTAAACATATCAAGCATGGACACATCAATGGCACTGACCTTGCCGATGGTTTCAGAAAATCCGCCCAATTCGTTCATGACCACGATAGGCGTCACCACCAGTGCCACACACATCATCGCTGCCTGGACGGTATCGGTCCAACTGACAGCTAAAAAGCCGCCGATAAACACATACAGTATGGTTGCGGCCGCGCCGATCCACAATGCTGTCGAATAGTCCATGTCAAAAGTCGATTCAAAAAGCCTTGCGCCCGCCACCATGCCGCTAGCGGAATAAATTGTGAAAAAGATCAAAATAACAATGGCACAAATGATACTTAATACCCGTTTGTCATCGTCGAAACGGTGGCTGAGATAGTCCGGAAGCGTGAGGGCGTTTTTGCATCGTTCTGTGTAGACACGCAATCGTGCCGCAACGATTTGCCAGTTAGTCAATGAGCCGATGCAAAGACCGATCGCCAACCAACTTTCAGAAATACCTGAAAGAAAGACCGCTCCCGGTAATCCCATCAAAAGCCATCCGCTCATGTCACTTGCGCCAACTGACAAGGCGGTTACCAAACCACCCAGCCTTCTGCCGCCCAAGACGTAGTCGTTAAAGTCTCGCGTGTAGTGCCAAGCGATAAAACCAATGGCAACCATCAATAGAAGATACCCGCAAAACGTAATGGCAATGGGATTAAAAGACATCGTTCATTATATTTTTAAGAAAAGCGAGCGTTTAGTTTAATTCATTGGAAGCGAAATGTCCCTTTTGAGATAGGACATCTCGCCTAGTAATTTGAATCTAGAAAGACTTCGATTTACTGATATTGTCAAAGCGACTCGCCAATCACTAAAAGTCCTTTTTTATGGCAATAAAAAATCCACCTGATTCAATACAAAACAGATGGATATTTTCATTCAAAACGAACAAGTCGTATGGTGGAGATGAGGAGGGTCGAACTCTCCAGTAATTCCAGGCAGTTAGTTAAAGTCCAACATCTTTAGTAACCATCGTAGTAACCAAAGCGAATTGAATACGCTTGATGCTCACCAAATATTAACAATGTTTGTCCACAATTTCAGTGGAAAAGTCCGTGAATAAGTCTTAGGTAAACATGCCCTCATAAATATCGTCAAAGGAAAATTTGCTGAATAATTCATAAATTGAAGTTGACTATGATAGTGGTTATTTTCTCTGATACCACTCAAGTGCCAATTGGGATTTCATTATTGTCTCTGAATAAATTGTCATTGCATATTGCATCGTTTTGTTGCATACTTGCGGACAAGTCCTTCGTGCAAAAGACGAAGGCCAGGATTGGCGTCCCGTGGATAAGGCGCATAGCCGCCGAGTGTTGATGCGGCTTTTTTTGCGGTTATGTGCAAGGGGCACCCAAAATGGATACCCCTAAGGGGGACGGCCTAGTGTCGTGGTTATTCCAGAAAGACGAAGGCGTTATTCCTCTCGGGAGAAAATGGAGTTGGTTCGCCTGACGTATCTTCCAGGCAACACCGTTTCCAGTGTTGCCAGAGCTCACGGGGTAGCTCCATCAATGCTATTTAGGTGATAAGCAAGGAGCTCTAACCGCCATACAGACCGGAGACGGTACCGTTTCGGCAAAGAAATACGAAGCCGCTCTTGAAGAGATCAAAAGACTTCAAAGACTTCTCGGACAGGCAACCGCCGATAATGCTCTACTCAAAGACGCGGTTGAGTACATGCAATCAAAAAAATGGATTGCGCGCTAGCCATGATTAGGAGAAATCATAGTGTCAGCAGAACCTGTCGATGACTCCGCGTAGCGCGCTCCAGACTCAATGTTCTGCTTAAACGCACGAATGATTGGAAGGATCATCGTTTAGCTTGTAACCGATCCAATAATCAGCTGCAAGATAATAATTTGCAACAGGAAATACAAGAGGCTTTAGCTCTACATCCCAGCTTTGGCTACAAACGGTTAACAGCAGTCATTAACCGAAAAAGGCAAAAGGTAAACCACCCAAGAGTCAATGCCAAACGAGTCTATCGTGTGGCCAAGCAGCCGAATTTGCTTCTCGTCGGCAAACCTTCATTGTCGGGCTACTCGAAGGAGCACAACGGGCAAGTCAGCGTGGATGCATCAAATAAACGGTGGTGTTCGGATGGATTGGAGTTTAAGTGTTTCAATGGTGAGCATGTGTCGATGACCTTTGTATTGGACTGTTGCGATCGGGAAGTTATTTCTTTTGTTGCTAAAAAAGGAAGAGGGCTAGCGGCTTGGATGGCCCAGGAACAGGTTTTATTGGCAGTAAATAGACGTTTTGGATCGGTTAATCATGTACCAACACCATTACAATTTCTGACCGACAATGGCTCTGCCTATACCAGCCAGAAAACGAGGCATTTGCTCAAGGCACTTGGCATAGAAGATTGCAAGACTGCTGTTGGAAGTCCTCAATCCAATGGTATGGCTGAAAGCTTTGTTAAAACACTCAAACGGGATTATCTACCGTTTATAGACCTTGAAAGTGCTGAAACGGCATTAAGTAGCTTGCCAGATGTTGTGAAGCTTTATAACGAAGAGCATCCGCATTCTGCTTTAGGCTACCTATCACCGGTGGAATTTAGAGAAAAGAAAGGCTTAATAGAGCCCCAAACTAAACTAGATGACCCAATTTGTTTAATTCCAGGCTTCATGCTTAGCAACTCGGAAGAACGCTTGGAAAATGTTTGCTAAACTGGAGGGCCATTCCTAAGTCACAGAGGCTGTCCTGCCTCCCGGGTTCCAATCCAGTTGGAATACTGGCGATTAGGTTTTTAAGCTTGTCTTGATTCATTGGTAAATCCATTTCCTTCACTCCTAAGAGATTATCAAATATTGGATTTACACAAACTTATTTACAGTCTTAAATAAGAGCGGTATGTCTTGGGTGAACTTGACCTTGATGAGCTTAGATTAAACAACAGAAGCTTCGATAAGCCGCTGAGGATCAAAATGGATGTAATACGGAAAAAATTACTTTTATGGGTTATGCTATTAAAAATTCGATGCTATTTTAGAAGGTGAGAAGAACTATGGTAACAGAAAAAGCAGGTGGATATATTTCAAGGCTTCAATTTAACACTGGCGAATCACTCGACGTTAAACAAAACGATATTGTTGTGTTTGTTGGTCCTAATAACGCAGGTAAAAGTCAATCTCTCAAAGATATTTATACCTTATCATCAAAAAAAATATCAACTATTGTTGTCTCTGACATTGAGATTACTAAAAGTGAAAAATCACTTCTGCCTCTACTACAGAGCCTTTCAAGCGGAAATGATCAAGGCTCATACACGAATTATTCTGTTCTTGGGCATGGTATCACTTATTGGAAAGAATCTTCCGATAGTTCATTTTTGAAAGACTCATATTATGGCGAGTTTCGTGATTTATTTGTCGCAAATCTAGATACAGCAGCACGTTTAAAAATTTGTACTCCTCCCAATAGTATTAACAGGAACGCCTCCAAGCAACATCCAATCCACTATGCTGCATTTGATAGAAAATATCGAAAGTGGTTGTCCAATAATTTCAAAAAAGCTTTTGGAGTAGAAGTGACTCCAAACACTCAATATGGAGCCACAATACCGCTATGTATTGGAGAACCAGTAAAATTAAATCAACAATATGATGATGAACAACAGAGATTAGAAGCATATGCTGCAATTCTCGATACTTATAAACAAGTTCAAAATCAAGGCGATGGGATAAAGAGCTTTACCGGTATATTACTTTATTTAATGCTAGATTATTATCGAACCTATTTAATTGATGAGCCGGAATCATTTCTCCATCCACCGCAGGCTCGAATTATGGGACAAATTATCGGGCAGACATTGACAAATGATCAACAGGCATTTATTTCCACACACAGCGAAGAAATCATTAAAGGATTGCTGGAAGCTTGTCCTCAACGTATAAAAATTGTTAGGATTACTCGAAAAGAAGACACAAACGCTTTTTCTATTCTAAGTAATGAAAAATTTGATGAGGTTTGGAACGATCCATTACTTAAGTACTCAAACATTATGTCGAGTTTATTCCATAAAGTTGTTGTGTTATGCGAAAGTGATTCGGATTGTAAGATGTATTCTATTGTAGAGAACTTTATTAAGCAGACTCAAGGAAAGTATTCTGAAGCACTTTTTATACACTGTGGTGGCAAACATCGCATGGCAAAAATTTCAACTTCGATGCGTGCACTAAATATTGATATTCGGTTGATTCCAGACATTGATGTTTTAAATGATGAAACAATATTTAAGAATATTGTAGAAGCATATGGTATTGATTGGACGAGTCTCCAAAGTGATTACAATATTATCGTTTCAAACCTACATAGTCCAAAGGAAAAGATTAACAGAAATGATGCTAAAACAACAATCAATAGGGTATTGGACGTCTCTGAAAATCGAGAATTATCTAATTGTGAAATAAAAGATATTCGATCAGCCATTAGTACAATTTCAAAATGGGATGCTTTGAAATCCTCTGGAATTTCAGCTATTCCAGCAGGCGATGCAACTGTCGCATTTAGAAAATTAGAGCAAATTCTACGGAAAAATGGAATATATATTGTCCCAGTTGGCGAACTAGAGGGGTTTGTGAAGGAAGTCGGTGGCCATGGTCCCGATTGGGTTAACAAAGTTCTTGAAAAATACCCCGATTTAAGTACAGAAGTGTACGCACAGGTAAAACAATTCATTTCAGAAATGAATCTATGAAATTAGGAATCTCAAGCTATCCAAGTGCTGATAGCTTGGGATTTCCCACTGTCAGAATTATTTTTTGTCGTGGGCTTGACATAAGGGTGTCTCAAGGCATGAAAATGGAAAGGAATCTTTAGCTCATTCTAATAATTCTTAAAGAACTATTTAATGTACGGGTAGAGAGTAATTTTTTGTGAACAAGCTACTGAGCCTTGAGTTAATGTGCTAAAATCCCAAACGAACTGAAAAAGGAGCTTTCAGCTCTTTATCACGCACCCAAGCCTCGACCCCTTGGGCGTTTTCTTTTGCTTGCAAAAATATAAGCCCTTCTCTTTCGTGTAAAAGTTCCTATATAGGAACTTTTTGGTTAAATACCTTTAAACAACGATTGTTGTTCTAAACTACCGATATTCTTTTTTACTAATTGGTTTGAGGTAATTTCTTTTAAGAATCTCATAAGAGCCAAAGATCTTAGTATCAGATTGAGTCAGAGTATCCTTATCTTTCTTCAGTTTAAGTAGTTCCATTGTGCAAAATAAATCTGCAACTTGAAATAGCTTATAGTCCTTTGGCAAGACCTTTCTAAACTCCACATTCGGTAATATGATGCTGAAGACTGAAGTCAACATTTTAGTCAATTCAATCTGACCATTGTCGTAATAGACTTTAACAGTTTGGTATTTCTCTAATTCTGAGGACTTTTGAGATAGGAATGATGCAATTTGTTTTGATAAATTTTGAGTGTAGTTAATGATGTCAAAATCCTTTTCCTTTGCAACGTGAAAGGATTTATATCTAATGGGGAGTTTTCTTGTAAACGCTACAATCTTATTCAAAATTTTTCGGCGTTCTTCAATAGTTAGATGTTGGTAGTTTTCCTCTCTACGAATAATAGGTCCGGTATGGACACAGTGTCTTTCTAATCCCAGGTAATCCAAGGCTCTTTCAAAATCTAGTATATTCTGATTGATTTCTTCACTTTGGTCATGAAAAACCATTGTGACAATGTAGTAGGGTGAATGTTTCGCATAAGGACCAAAATCACCGGACTCATCAATAAAAATAGATAGTTCTTTCACTCTGGTATTCCTATACGAAAATGGCGGGGAACTTCCCCGCCTATTGGTGGACCCGGGTCTTACGACCAGCCCATGATGATCAGATTGCTCTGACCACCTTTGGCTCCTATTTTATCACAGATAATTAAATTGATGGAACTAAATTTCGGCTTGCCGAAATTCATTAAGAAAAAAGGCTGAAGGTTTTCGTTTACGAAAACTTTAGCCCCCTCTTGTTAAAACCTGTTTTTGAAAAAACCACTTTCTTATTAACTTTCCAAAAATTTAGAAATTGCCACTGTTTATTTTTTGTGTAGAAGTTCCTATATAGGAACTTTTTTCCTGTGTTGAGCTGTGTATTGCTTGCTGAGAGAGTCTTTGAAGACAGATTAATACTATCGGCAACGATTGTGCCTCCAGTGGCGGTGATCACAGCACTTGAACTTAAATTCGCAAAAGATAACAAAATGAAAAAACCGCCTAACTTAGTGAAAAATTAGACGGTTTATCGAACTTCTGTCACCAACTGACACTAACTGTCATGTATAGAGTGGTGGAGATGAGGAGGGTCGAACTCCCGACCTCTGCATTGCGAACGCAGCGCTCTGCCAACTGAGCTACATCCCCACAAGCGATCTTGAATTCTGCCACGGCATAGCGAAAATTGCAAACTACTCGGCTCCATCTTTTTCCCAATCCTCTAGCTCTCGTGGCAAACTTTTGTTCGCTTCTTTGATCTTTCGTGATTTCTCTAATATCGCTTCCCGCAATAAATCTAAACCAACTCCTGTTAATGCTGATATTCTGACAGCCTCTATCTCACCGGAAGCGTCTCTTAAAATTTCTGACTCCAGATCTGTTTGATCAATTTTATTGAGTACTAGAATTGTCGGAATTTCATGAGCGTCGATTTCTTCCAAGACTTTGTTTACTTCGACAATCTGATCATCTTTGGCCGCGCTTGAGGCATCAACGACATGCAACAGAATATCAGCATGCACAGTCTCATCCAAAGTCGACTTGAAGGCCTCTACCAGTTGGTGGGGTAATCCTCGAATAAAGCCAACCGTATCACTCAAGACAACACTTTCCCCTTCTCCGACATAACAGCGCCGGGCTGTTGTGTCCAATGTCGCAAAAAGTTGATCAGCGGCATAGATATCGGACTTGGTCAGCGCATTAAATAGTGTGGATTTACCCGCATTGGTATAACCGACAATCGACAAAGAGACAATGTCACTTCTTGAACGGCCTTTGCGTTGCGTGTTACGCTGCTTGGTTAATTTTTTCAACTGTTCCTTTAACTGTTTGACACGGACACCAATCATGCGGCGGTCCAATTCAATTTGCTTTTCACCGGGGCCGCCAGTCTTACCTAAGCCCCCACGTTGTCGTTCCAAGTGAGTCCAACCTCGAACCAATCGTGTTGACAGATGCTCCAGTCTTGCCAACTCTACCTGCAAACGACCTTCTCGACTTTTGGCTCTTCGCTGAAAGATTTCCAAAATAAGTTGAGTTCGATCGAGCACCGCGACTCCCACGATTCGCTCAATATTGCGCTGTTGTGCAGCTGACAAGGCCACATCAAAAACGACCACACCGATATCGAGTCGTTTCACCTCATCGGCCAATTCACCGATTTTTCCGCTGCCCAAATACGTCGCCGGATCAGGTTTATCACGCTTAGCCATCATAAGCCCAACGGGCTCAAGTGCATCGCTTCGAACAAGCTCAGTGAGCTCTTCAGCTGCATCAGCAATGGTGATTCGCGAAGTGGAAATACAAACGAGGTATGCTCTGGGCGACTTTTCTTCAGCGCTATCGATTTGAAATACAGTCATACGGTAGGGACAAAAAGAGCGTGCCAAGCGAATCCACCCCGGCACACTCCTTTATTGATCATCAATCAGGTTCGATTACTCAGCGTCTTCGACTTGAGGCATGTTCACGGGCTTAGTCGGCACCACGGTACTGATCGCATGTTTGTAGACCATTTGTGTCACAGTATTGCGAAGCAGCACAACGTATTGGTCGAACGATTCCACCTGACCTTGTAACTTAATGCCGTTAACCAAGTAGATGGAGACCGGAATATGTTCCTTGCGCAAAATGTTGAGGAACGGATCTTGTAAAAGTTGGCCTTTATTTGTCATTTTTATTCTCCGGGCGTTTGAAATAGCACGCCTTCTTGTTTAGGTAGCCCGACTATCGAACACCTGCCCTGTTAGTTTAATCCTTTTTCTCCACATAGGGATTGCGGTTCAGCTTAAATTCAATCCGAAGCGGAGTTCCCGCCAAATTAAATTGATCTCTGAACCAACCTTCCAGATAGCGTTTATAGCTATCCGGCACAGCCTGCAGGCTGTTGCCATGAATCACCACAACGGGAGGATTTTGCCCGCCTTGGTGAGCATAGCGTAATTTCGGTCGAACACCCTTGACTCGAGGGGGTGATTGACGCTGAACAGCTTCAATAAGCGCACGGGTCAACTTGGGCGTCGACAATTTTGCGAAAGCGGCCGCGTGTGCATCAGAGACAGCCTTCATCAAATGATTCAAACCGTTTCGCTTTAACGCAGAAATGTGAATCTGGCGTGCCCAATTCAGGAAATGAAGCTTGTGATCCATTTCTTCATCAATTCGGCTACGCTCGTAGCTATCGAGAGCATCCCACTTGTTAATAGCAACCACTAAAGCACGGCCGCTTTCCAACACATAACCGGCGATATGCGCATCGTGCTCGGCGATCCCTTCCTTGGCATCAAGCACCAAAATAACAACATTGGAGTCCGCAATCGCCTGCAAAGTTTTAACCACCGAGAATTTTTCAATGGCTTCAAAAACTTTACCTTTGCGGCGTAAACCGGCCGTATCAATTAACGCATAGTCTCTACCGTCATACTCGAAATCCACTCGAATTGAATCGCGTGTCGTACCCGGCATATCGTATGCAATCAGCCGTTCTTCACCTAAAAGAGCATTGATTAACGTACTTTTACCGGCGTTGGGCCGACCGGCCACGGCCACCTTAATGCGAGGAGCCTTCCCCTCTTCGGCGGCTTCTTCATCATCAACAATATCGATTTCTTCTTCGGGACAAAGCGACAGGGCCAACTCAATCATGTTGTGCACCCCGTGGCCGTGAGCCGCTGAAATCATGTTGGGTTCGCCCATGGCTAATTCATAGAATTCTGCAGCATGAACAGAATCCAAACCTTCGGCTTTATTGACCGCCAACACAACCGGTCGATGAGAACGTCTTAAGTGATTGGCAATGCGCTCGTCATGCGGAGTCAAACCCGTTCGAGCATCGACCACAAAAATCACCACATCGGCTTCTTCGATGGCCAATTCAGCCTGGCTTGCCATAGCCTTGACAATCCCTTGGCTTTTAACCGGTTCAAAACCACCCGTATCCACCACAATATAAGGGCGAGGACCCACACGACCTTCACCGTATTGACGGTCGCGTGTCAGTCCGGGAAAGTCCGCCACAAGAGCATCCCGGGAACGAGTCAGTCGATTGAAAAGCGTGGACTTTCCGACATTGGGACGTCCGACCAAAGCAATCACAGGAAGCATGGTTTATTGCACCTTAATGAAGGCCACTTCACCTTCTTCAGTTTGGAAAATAGCTCCCTGCTCATAACTTTGAGCAGGAGAGACAATGGCTCCATCCAAGCGGGTGCGGCCGATAATATCGCCGCTTTCCGGATTGAGAATTTGCACATAGCCTTCGCTGTCACCAACAGCCACAACACCCGACATCGGGGTGATCGCTCGTACGCCGCGCCACTTCAGCTTTTCATTTTTCCAGACAGGATAGCCGCGGGTGCGATCAAAGGCATAAAGTTCACTGGCCGTATTGCCGATATAAACAAAACGGTCATCAGCCGAAGGCGGCGTCATGGCCGTCACATCGTGCGTAAAACGCAGCTGACCGTTGGTGGCATCCATACAAACCAAGCGTCCTTGGAACGCTGAAGCACAGAGCAGATCTCGATTGACCATCGGAGTGCCCAAGATATCCACCAGGCGTTCAACTTCGGTAATGCCACGAGCCTCTGAAATCAAGGCCTGCCATACAGGACGGCCTTCAGCGGATAACCCTAAAAGGTACCCATTACTTTGTCCCACCAGAATCATGGGACCGAAGAAAATCATTCCGGAAGCATTTTTAATAGTAAGCGACGGAGCCTGACGCTGATAACGCCAGCGCTGTTCACCGGTTGACGCATCAAAAGCGGTCACACGAGTGTCGGCCGTGCGCACAATAACCAAACCATTGCCCACCAACGGTACAGCATCCATCTCACTCGTTAAGAATGTTGACCAGAGCTTTTTACCTTCGGCATCCAATACGACAAGCTCACCTTTGGCTGTTCCGACAGCGATAATGTAACCGTCACTGCCGACACCGGCAGCCACCGGAGCATCCGTGTCAAAACTCCATACCTCATCGCCGTCATCGGCATCCAAACGATAGACGGTGTTGCCGCCTGCAACGTAAACCGAGCTGCCAACCACCGAAGGCACTAAATAATTCGTCAGACTTTCACCCACACTCTTAGACCAAACCACATCAGGTTCAGCGATGGAGTTATAGTCTTCGAGCTCAGTAGGCGCTTGAGAACTCGGGGCGCTGCATCCGGCCAAAACCGCGGCGGCTGCCAGGGCCAAAAGTGTTTTCTTCATCATACAAAGCCTTTAAGTCTTATTGCTTTTGTTGTTCAGTGTCTTCAGGAAGCGCTTGAAGTTTAAGTTGAACGAAACCCATCAGTGCCGGATCAATCGGGTGCTTTAAAGCTTCCTGCCACACTCGGCGGGCATTCACCACATCACCCTTAGCAAAGTAAGCATCACCCAAACGGTCATTGACCAAGGCGATCTGCTTATCGGTAGGCTGAGCCGCCGTCAACAAAGAAACAGCGTCTTCGTATTTTTTATCATCCAAAAGGAAACCGGCCAAGCGAACACGGGCTACGGTTTGATATTCCGGGCGATCGGATTCTGCCACCACCCAATGCAACAATTCCTGAGCCTTCGCACTCTCGCCCTTCGATTCAAGGTAACGGGAAGCGCTCAAAGCACCCATCGGACCGTAAACGGTAGAACCCGCATCTTCAATTAGCGCATCAACAATTTTCTCAACAGAAGCAGGTTCAGACTGCTGCATAATCGCCGTCTGAAGTGAAGAATAGGCGACACTGGCTTCCTGGGCTTGATGACGTTCCCACCACTTCATACCGTTGTAGCCGGCAAAAGCCAAACAAACCACGGTAATTACGGAGAGAACCAAGTTACCCCATTTCTCCCACCAAGCCTTTAACTCGTCTAATGACTCTTGTTCTTGTAAATCGTAGGCCATGCCTTATTCCTCGTCTTCTTCGAAAAAGTCGTCGTTCAAATTGACAAAATATTGGATTGCGTCTTGTAAGTCAAGAGTTTCTTGCTTCATAAAACGTTCATCTTCCCGACCATACATGCACTTCACCGTCACTTGGCCATGAGCGGTTTCTTCTTCACCGCAAATCAAAGCGTATTTAGCCCCACTTTGGTCAGCCTTTTTCATTTGACTCTTCATGCTCGCATCACCTGCGTGAACAATCACTTCGTAGTATGCATCACGAAGAATTTCACCCAACATCATCGCGTAGCCTTGAGAAGCACCGCCTTGATGCAAAACATAAACTTCGGTGTCAGGCTCGCCAGATTCAAAGCCGCATTCACGCATCACTTCAAGCACTCTTTCCACACCCATGGCAAAGCCAACAGCCGGCGTGGGTTTACCGCCCAACATTTCAATGAGCGGATCGTAACGGCCACCGCCGCAAACCGTTGCTTGAGCCCCGAGCTTATCCGTCACCCATTCGTAAACGGTGTGGTTGTAATAATCAAGGCCTCTGACCAAACGAGGATTGATGGTGTAGTCGACACCCGCAACCGAGAGCAACTCTTCCATACGACGCAAGAAGGCAAGACTGTCTTCTTTCAGGTAATCCAAAAGCTTCGGCGCTCCTTCAACCATCTGTTGCATGTCAGGATTTTTCGTATCCAAAATGCGAAGCGGGTTGCTGTAAAGACGACGTTTAGCATCCTCATCTAGGACATCCTGATTGGCTTCAAAGTATTTGATCAACGCTTCGCGATGAGCTTTACGCTCGTCGAGATTGCCCAAGGAATTGAGTTCCAGTTTCAAGGGCAAAATTTCAAGCTCATCAAAAAGGCGGCGAGCCATGAGGATCTGTTCAACGTCAACATCCGGCCCCTTAAAGCCCAACGCTTCAACACCCAATTGGTGGAATTGACGATAGCGGCCGCGTTGCGGGCGCTCGTGTCTGAACATCGGTCCGAAGTACCACAATCGTTGCGGAGCGTTATAGGTGAGGTTGTGTTCAATCACACTTCTGACCACACCGGCCGTATTTTCAGGACGCAAAGCCAATTCTTCACCGTTGAGGGAGTCGGTGAAGCAATACATTTCCTTTTCCACAATATCGGTTACTTCACCGATACCGCGCTTAAAAAGAGAGGTTGCCTCTAAGATCGGCGTGCGAATTTGCTTGTAACCGTATGCCCGAAGCACATCATGGGCACATTCTTCAAAATATTCCCAAATAGGCGCTTCGGCCGGAAGAATGTCATTCATTCCGCGAATACCGGCAATTTTTTGTACTTTAGCCATAACACTTCTCTCTTTCATTAATGTCTAATGCTTTTTCGAGTAATGCGTCTGCACATACTCATTAATTAATTCCTTGAAGCGGTCGGCAATGGAGTCCGCATCACCGGCCTCCCCTTTAATGGAGGCAATCTTTTCTCCGTCCGCGAACACGGGGGCAACAGGTGACTCACCGTTACCGGGCAAGCTAATCCCAATATTGGCGTGCTTGCTTTCCCCCGGGCCATTGACCACACAGCCCATGACGGCCACCACCATATTTTCGAAACCCTCGGCCGTTTCGCGCCATTGTGGAGTCATCTCAATCAAATAGCGCTGCGTTTGAGCCGCCAGTTGTTGAAAAAGGGCGCTTGACGTACGGCCACAACCTGGACACGATACCACAAGAGGAGAAAAGGCGCGAAGCCCCATGGTCTGCAAAATCTCCTGAGCAACGCGAACTTCTTCAGTTCTTGCTGCCCCCGGCATTGGTGTTATGCTCACCCGAATCGTGTCGCCAATCCCTTCGGCCAACAACACACCCATCGAGGCAGCGCTAGCCACCACCCCTTTAGTGCCAATACCCGCTTCCGTTAAACCTAAATGCAAAGCATAGTCAGACTGTGAGGCGAGTTCCCGATACACAGCCACCAAATCCTGAACCGCGGACACCTTGGCCGAGAGCACGATTTTGTCGGCCGCAAGGCCGATTTCTTCTGCAGCTTTTGCGCTTTGCAAGGCGGAAGCCACCATCGCGTGCAACTGAACTTCTGAAGGCGTCTGCGGCATGCCGGCCGCACGATTGTCTTCGAGCATGCGTGCCAAAATTTGAGCATCAAGCGATCCGCCGTTTACACCGATCCTCACCGGCTTATCATTGGCGATAGCGACTTCGACCATACGGGCAAAGTTTTCCATTCCCCGCTCACCGTGACCGACATTGCCCGGGTTGATACGGTATTTGGACAGGGCCTTCGCGCATTCGGACACCTCGGTGAGCAATTTGTGTCCGTTGTAGTGAAAATCACCAACAAGCGGAACCGAGCAATTTAAAGCGTCAAGCTTTTCACGAATCTGAACCACAGCGCGAGCCGCATCGGGCGTATTAACAGTCAGGCGAACCAACTCGCTGCCTGCGCGTGCCAAATCAATGACCTGCTGTACCGTTGCGTCAACATCGGTCGTTGCCGTGTTGGTCATGGATTGCACCCGAATGGGGCTATCTCCCCCTATCGTCACATCGTTGTCGCCGTAACGAACATGAACCTTGTGAGTGTGATGACGAGAGCTAAACACAGACATCGTTCTAGCGCTCCTTGACTAAAAAGGTGACTTGAGCTTTTTGTTGAGCCAAGCGTTCGGCGCGACGCGTTTTATCTTTAATGTTGCCTGCCAATTGACCACAAGCGGCATCAATATCGTCACCTCTGGTCTTACGAATAGTCGTCACAATGCCCTGCCCCATCAGATAGTCCTGGAAAGCCTTCACATCTTTCGGATCGGGCTTTCTTAAGTCACTGTCCGGAAATGGGTTAAAGGGAATTAAATTAAACTTGCAGGAAACACCACGCACAAGCTTAACCAATGCTTTGGCGTGTTCCAAGCGATCATTGACACCACCCAACAAAATGTATTCAAAAGTGATGTAATCACGCGGAGCATGAGCTAAATAACGTTTGCATGCCTGCATAAGATCTTCAAGCGGGTGCTTCTTATTGATGGGCATGATCTGATCGCGCAGCTCGTTGGTGGGGGCGTGCAAGGACACTGCCAAAGCAACGGGCACGGCCGCCGCTAATTTATCCATCTGTAAAGTCAAGCCGCAAGTGGAAACCGTCACACGACGACGGCTTAAGCCGTAGGCATTGTCATCGAGCATCAGCTTCAGAGCCGCCACGACATTATCCAAATTCTGAAGCGGCTCCCCCATCCCCATGAGTACGACGTTACTGATGACACGGTCAGCCGGATCGGTTACACCCATATCTTCACGGAGCGTTTTTTCGGCGTGCCAGAGCTGGCCGATAATCTCCGAGGTGCTCAGATTTCTGTTAAAGCCTTGCTTGCCTGTTGAGCAAAAAAGGCACCCCATGGCACAACCCGCTTGCGTGGACACACAAAGCGTTCCGCGATCATCCTCCGGAATAAAAACCGTCTCGACCGCGTTGCCGTTGCCGACATCAAATAGCCACTTACGCGTACCGTCTGCGCTTTTCTTATCCCAAATGGGAGACGGAGCACGAATTTCTGTGCGCTCAATGAGCTTGGCCCGAAAGGACTTGGCCAAATCGGTCATTTTTTCAAAATCGCCCACACAATGACGGTGAATCCATCGCAAAAGCTGAATGGCACGGAAACGCTTCTCGCCCATTTGCTCGCAAAAAGCCACGAGTCCCTCTCGGTCCAGGTCTAATAGATTCACACGGTTGTCAGTTTGAGTCATCACTTTGAAAAAACGGCTTCGGTAAAGTTGAAACGAGTCACCCGAAGGCGACTCGACAGATTAAGGACGGAGCACGACGAATTTGGAGGTGCTGTCGCACCCCGCCCCCTCAAGTATTACTTGTCGCAGCAGCAACCGCAGCACTTGCGTTCGCAAATCGCCAACGTCGGGAAGAAGTAGGCGATTTCCACAGCAGCCGTTTCCGGAGCGTCGGAGCCGTGAACAGCGTTAGCATCAATGCTTTGAGCGAAGTCAGCGCGGATCGTGCCGGGAGCAGCCTTCTTCGGGTCGGTAGCGCCCATCAATTCACGATTCTTGGCAATGGCGCCTTCACCTTCCAACACTTGAATCATCACGGGGCCGGAGGTCATGAAAGCCACCAAATCCTTAAAGAAGGGACGTTCTTTGTGAACAGCGTAGAAACCTTCGGCTTCAGCTTGAGACAATTGACGCATTTGAGCGGCAACAATGCGAAGACCGGCGTTTTCAAAACGCGTGTAGATTTGACCGATGACGTTCTTAGCGACGGCATCCGGCTTGATAATGGAAAGGGTGCGTTCAATAGCCATTGTATTTCCCCAATGAAGTTAATAATCAAAAACAGACGGACAACACCGGTTGTCCATGACAATCAAAGAATGACCCCGGGGGCTCATTTCGAGGTGGCATTTTAGCAGAAAGAAACCTGCCGAAGGACTTCAAAATACTGTTTTCAAAGGCTGGGGAACTCTCGGAAATGCAACGAAATTTTTCTATTTTGCAAGCAGCACTTTCAGTTTAGGAAAAGCGCTGAGCGAATTCATGAAAAGGGCCTTGGATAAAACACTTTCATCCTCTTGACGAAGATCGGCCAACTCAGAGAGATAACGCGGCAAATCCAAAGGAGATGATTTCTTCGTTTCTGAAAAAACGGGCGGCATATCCGGAGCATCGGTCTCCAAAACGAGAGAACCGAACGGGGCTTGTATAGCGGCTGTCCGCACGCGTTTGCTACCGGGAAAAGTCATCGCGCCGCCCATGCCCAGGTAAAGACCTCTTCGAACGGCTTGCTTCATCTCATCGAGAGAGCCTGCGAAAGCATGCAATACGCCTGATACTGTCGGATATTCCTTCATCAATGCTAAAACTCGATAAAGTGCTCGGCGACTGTGAAGCGAAACCGGCAGATTAAACCGTAAAGCCAGTTGAAGTTCTTCTTTAAATACCGCTTCCTGACGATCACGATCGAGTCCCTCCACGTAGAAATCCAACCCAATCTCCCCGATTCCAACTAAATGGGGATCGTCTTGATGTGTCTCTAAAAAGGCAGAAAGCGCCTTGATGTCAGCTTGCCAATTCTCTCGGATATACAGGGGGTGAAGACCCACACAATAGCCCCAATTGAGTTTTTGGGCGGTTTGGCGCACGCGCTCGAAATCCTCTACGCCGCCTGCCGTAATCACGCCGCAGACCACACCCATGGCGCTAGCCTTTTGAGCTAACACTTCAAGCGATTGCGCCAACGGGGCAAGTCCGACGTGATTATGTGTATCAATGATCATGCGTTATCAGCCTGTACGATCACACCATCGGCAATCGTGACGGCCCGATCACACTGAGCCGCCAAATCCAAATCGTGTGTGACAATCACGCAAGCGGTTTGATGACTTCTTGCTAAAGAAACCAAACTTTCAAAAACAGAGGCCGCGGTTTGACGGTCCAAGTTACCCGTCGGTTCATCGGCCAAAATACAGGCCGGCTCCGTTACCATCGCCCGAGCAATCGCACAGCGCTGCCGCTCACCCCCTGACATTTGAGAGGGCAAGTGATTAAGCCGATGGGCTAACCCCAAAGACTCCAGGACTTCATTGGCTTTCTTTTTGGCCAAATCATCCCGTTCTCGACGAACAATTAGCGGCATGGCCACATTTTCAAGCGCAGTAAATTCAGGCAAAAGGTGATGAAACTGATAAACAAAGCCCAATTTTTGATTCCGAAGCTCACCTCTTTGCACTTCACTTAACGAATGAACCGAAAAACCGGCGACAGTGACTTCACCCTCATCAATTGAATCCAATCCGCCTAAAACATGAAGCAGTGTGCTTTTACCGGATCCCGAAGCGCCGACCACCGCCAGCAATTCACCGGGCTTGACCTCAAGATCAACCCCCTTGAGAACCTCCACCGAGCGATCATCTTCACGGTAGGCCTTTTTGACTCCTCGGGCAACGATGACAAACTCTTTTTCATTACTCATAGCGAAGAGCCTCCGCGGGTTTTGTTTGTGCGGCCCGCCAACTCGGGTAAATCGTAGCCAACAGGGACAAAATAAATGAGAAAGCCGCAATGGGAACAATATCGCCTGCCCTCGGATCAGAAGGCAGGGAGCTAATGAAGTAGACTTCCTTGGGCAAGAACTGAATACCAAAAAGCGACTCAATCGCTGGCACAATCACGTCAAGGTTACAGGCTAAAAGCAGCCCAAGCACGACGCCGCAGCTAACACCAACGATTCCGACAACCGCCCCTTGAACCATAAAAATCGTCATGATCGAAGAGGGAGATACGCCTAAGGTACGCAAAATGGCGATATCAGACTGCTTTTCTGTCACGGTCATCACCATGCTGGAAACCAATCCGAAGGCTCCCACTAAAACAATCAAAAAGAGAATGATGGCCATCATCCGCTTTTCGACTTGAACTGCGGCAAACCAAGTGCGATTTTGCTTACTCCAATCGGTTACAGCAAAGGTATCGGGTAAGGTTTTTAGGATTTCATAAGAAATTTCTGGGGCCTTATTCATATCATCGACCCGAACACGAAGACCGGCCGGGCCTGTTTGCCGGAAAAGTGCCTGCGCATCTTCAATATGAAGAAGCGCCATGGAACTGTCGTATTCGTAGTGACCGGAAGAAAATACTCCCGTTAGTGTGAAGGCCCTCATACGCGGGACAATTCCGGCTGGCGTTGCCCGCCCCTGAGGAATAATGACATTGACTTTATCGCCGATTCTTAAACGCAAAAGTCTGGCCAAATCAAGCCCTAAAACGATACCGTACTCACCGGGTTTTAAATCAGCCAGGTGGCCGTAGGCCATTTGTTTATCGATATCGGAAACATTGTTTTCGGTTGCCGGATCAATACCGCGAAGCAATACCCCTCGCACACTTGAACCGGTGCTCAAAAGACCTTGCCCGGAAGAATAAGGGGCCACCCCCAACACATGGGGATTGGATGCCACCAATTTAGCGGTGTCCTGCCAGTTGTCGATTGAGCCTGCGTAGCTCACGACTTCAATATGGGGAATAACCGAGAGCATCCGATCACGAACTTCTTTTTGAAATCCGTTCATGACAGAAAGCACCACAATGAGGGCCATCACTCCCAAAGCGATGGAAGCCACACTCATCACGGAGATGAAAGAAATGAAACCGTTTTTACCGCGACCTCTGCGGCCTTGCCGGGTATAACGCCACCCGATTCTGAATTCAAAAGGTAAATTCACTGAAAAAAAGCCTTTGATCAAAAATTTCGTGATGGCGGAAATTTTAGCGGTTTTTGAATCGCTTTCGGAGACTGTTTAGTACCCAAAAAAAACAACGGGCGAAGCCTTTCGACCTCACCCGCATGAACTTAAATTAATAGTCAGGAACTATTTTTTGTTGCCACCCAACATGGCCACAGCGCTTGTGCCGGAAATCAAACCGCTCTTAGCGTAGATGCCAAGCTTGGCGCGCGTGTCAACAATGTCAAGATTGCGCATCGTCAATTGACCGATACGGTCTTCAGCCGTAAACATCGAGTCACCCTTTTCCATCGTCAGACGTTCGGGTTCATAAGTGAGGTTCGGGCTAACCGTATCCAAAATCGTGTAGTCATTGCCGCGGCGCAATTCAAGCGTCACCGTGCCGGTGATGGCGCGAGCCACCCAACGTTGGGCGGATTCACGAAGCATGATGGCTTGAGAATCAAACCAACGACCTTGATAGAGCAAGCGGCCCAAACGGATACCGTTGATGCGATATTGCTCAATCGTATCTTCATTGTGAATACCGGAGACCAAACGTTCATAAGCGATATGAAGCAAAGCCATCCCCGGGGCTTCGTAAACGCCACGGCTCTTAGCTTCAATAATACGGTTTTCAATCTGATCGCTCATACCCAAACCGTGACGTCCACCGATCGCGTTGGCTTCGTACATAAGAGCGACATGATCGTCAAAGCTCTTGCCGTTTAAGGCAACGGGAACACCTTCTTCAAAGGTTACTGTCACCACTTCAGGCTTAATTTCAACAGCCGGATCCCAGAAGGCCACGCCCATGATGGGTTTTACGATCTTCATGCTCGTTTGCAGGCTTTCCAAATGTTTGGCTTCGTGCGTAGCACCCAAGAGATTGGAGTCCGTGGAGTAGGCTTTTTCAGCCGACATGCGATAGTCGAAACCTTCGGCTTGCAAGAATGCGCTCATTTCAGCGCGACCGCCCAATTCATTAATGAAGTCACGGTCAAGCCAGGGTTTATAAATCTTCAGCTCAGGATTGGCTAAAAGGCCATAGCGATAGAAACGTTCGATATCGTTTCCCTTGTAGGTTGAACCGTCGCCCCAAATGTGAACACCGTCTTCACGCATAGCATTCACAAGCATTGTGCCGGTTACGGCGCGGCCCAAAGGCGTTGTATTGAAGTACGTTTGACCGGCAGTCGTGATGTGGAAGGCACCGGATTGAATCGCCGCGATGCCTTCGGCCACCAATTGGGGACGGCATTCCACCAAACGGGCCTTCTCAGCACCGTAATTCATGGCTCGGCGAGGAATCGCTTCGTAATCATCTTCATCGGGCTGACCGAGGTTGGCTGTATAGGCATAGGGAAGCGCTCCCTTTTTCTTCATCCAACGCAACGCCGCGGACGTATCTAAACCGCCAGAGAAAGCGATACCGACTTTTTCGCCTACAGGCACTTTTTGCAAAATGGTCTCAGACATAATTCCTCGTCTCAAAGTTTGAATCAATTTTTACTTCCGCGCTCAAATCCGCGGAGCTGTCGGTTCAGTTTATTGGAATTCGCAACGCCTGAACAGGCAAAAGTTTGAGCCATCTCAAACTCTTCCATGGTCGACAAATAGCAGGAATTTGTCGAGTGTTAACAAGCCTGGACGGGCATTTCACCTTTGAGGTATTTTTCCAGCCAAAATGTCCCAATAATCGTTTTCACATCGGTAATTTCACCATTTAGTGTCATCGCTTTGACTTCTTTAAAAGGCAGCCGATACACATCGAGGCATTCGCCTTCATCTAGATGGCGATTGCCGGCCTTTAACCCTTTAGCTAAGAAAAATTCAAGATGCTCGTCCGAGTACCCGATCGCATTATGGATGCGCCCAAGGTAATACCATTGATCAGCCTGATAACCCGTTTCTTCTTCCAGTTCTCGTTTGGCGCAAACCGAAGCTTTTTCATTAGGGTCGAGCTTGCCTGCAGGTAACTCCCAAAAAGCCTTTTCGCAAGGCTGACGCCACTGAAATTCCAAAAGTATCGTTTCATCGTCAAATAAGGCAATGATGACCGAGGCCCCCGGATGACGAATGTATTCACGGCTACGGACCAAACCGGTTGCGGTTGTCACTGTGTCACGGTCAATATGCAAAAAATGACCGTCAAACACCCGCTCTGTCATTGTTTTTGTTTCTCGAACGGCTGCAATCATTTCGTCGGTTACTTTGGGCATGTCTGAAGATTCCTCTGAAAAACTATGACAACGGACAAGAAAATTTTAATCAGCGCTGTCCTAGCCTGCACTAACAAAACAATTTTCGTTTAGACTAGTGGCTGTGTTGTTCGCCCAATTTAACGCAAAAACAAATGGTTAACCTCAGAGACCGCATCGACATTCTGATCCGAATTCTTTTTGGATCCGCCATCGCAATCGGATGTTATTTCGTCGTCAGACCTTTTTTAACAGCCATCACTATTGCCGCTATTGTTACCGTAGTCAGTTGGCCATTGTTTTTTCGTTTTAAAACCAACTTGGGCAACAGACCGACACCAGCGGCATTTTTAATGGTGACGCTGCTTGTCGTGTGCTTGATTATCCCGATGATGTTTCTGTCGGCTGCCGTTGCTCAACAACTGCCGTCAGCCATCTCCGGCATTACCGAGTATATCCGTACGATCAGCGCCCCTCTCTGGCTTAAAGAAATCCCTGTCATCGGTACTTGGCTCTACAGTCAAATGGCGATTGTTTTCCAACCGCAAGCCTTGGCCGATCTCATGCGCAAGATGATCGACCCGATCACGCGCGAAGTCTTTACTATCGCTCTTTCATTAGGCAACGGCCTTGTACAAATGGCACTCGTTGCCTTCATCGCCTTCTTCTTTTATAGAGACGGCGATGCGCTCGCAAGCCGGGCTAACGATTTTCTGGAGAAAGTCTCCGGTGATCTCAGTAACGAACTTTCCCACATTCTTGTAAGCACCACCCGGAGCGTGGTTTACGGCATTGTAGGAACAGCTGCCGGACAAAGTCTTGCCGCCTGTATCGGCTTTATTATTGTCGGCGCTCCCGGCACTCTGCTTTTGTCCGTGGCGGTTTTCATTCTGTCCGTTGTGCCAATTGGTCCGCCTTTAGTCTGGGGTCCGGTCGCTATCTGGTTGTACGCCCAAGGAGAAATCGGCCTGGCGCTATTCATGGTTGCCTGGGGTACTTTGGTGGTGGCTAGTGTTGATAACTTCTTAAAACCGTTGTTGATCGCAAGAGGTACGCCGCTACCTTTGTCGCTCGTATTTCTTGGTGTGTTCGGCGGTGTGATAGCCTTCGGTTTCTTAGGTCTTATTTTGGGCCCGGTGTTATTGGCTGTGGGCGTTGCCATGGTGAAAACGTGGCTATCGCAAAAGGCACGCAAGCGTATTGCCAAAGACGTTTCTATCACGTTTGCCATGCCGAAAGTCGATGATGAGGAACCAGCTCATAAGGGGCCGGAAGTGAAAAAGACAATCACCCCGTCAGTCAAAACCAACAAAACGGCGCCACGCCGAAATCATCCGAAGAGCTTTCCCAACGGCAAACACAAATGATCTCTTTTAAACGCCTGTGGCTTTTAGCCCAGGCGTTTAAACATGAGTCTTTCGTAATGTTCAAGCGATTGAGCTTGCTCGGCGTATTCCATCGCCTCACGCGGATCAATCTGGGCCGGCACGATATCATCGCCTCTTAAATTGACGATTCCCCTGTAGCCCACACCGCGAGGAGTGAATCCGTAGTAGGTCGGATAGTGACGGTCTTCATGCTGATGACCATGAAAAAGATATTTCACTTGCAGCTTTTTAGCCAACTGATCAATAGCTAAAAAACCTTTCCTGTGACAACCTGGGGCTTCGTGCGTAACCAGAACATCGGCTTTATGATCCATCAGGTTATCGTACGTGGATGGGAAAATCGACGTGCGATGTCTTCTGGGCAGCCCCCCACGCCACATATTGCCTCGACCGATACGACGAATGAAAGCCCCTGCCGACATATAGTTGGGCGCCTGGGGAGGCATCCAGATTTGACCACGGAATACACCGCCCAAACCGGCGATACGAACTCCATTGACCAGCGCTACTCGACCGTGAAGGTTGTGACCGGCCAATTCGCTTCGCCAGAGCCTATCGTAGAAAAGATCATTGTCCGTATCATGATTGCCGGGAATCCACCAGACTTCGACAAAGCTCAGTATATCGGCCAAAACCTCATGCAAAGGAGCCGGAGGCTGCAGATCGCCCAAGATGACCATCGCTTTTGGACGATGCTCCTTGGCTGCCTGCAAAATATGATCAAATGAACCGTGAGGATCACCGCAAAAGAAAATCTCTTCGGCGACCTGCTCCGGCGACACCTTGGCAGAAGGTATCTTCGCGTGCGGCTCACGCGGTTTATGGCGGTAGTGATAAGAACGGCGAAAAGTCACAACTGTCTCCGTCTATCACTTGGAATAATTTTTCAAAGAAGCCTCTAAAGCCTCTCGAACCTGATTTTTCAAACTTTCCGGTTCAACCACTTTGGCAGCAGGGCCGTAGCGCAAGATATCACCGACCAACTCCGGACTATTTCCGGAATAAGGAATCGTCAGTTCATAAAGGTCATCTTTGAGCCAAAGTTCCATTTGATCGGGATGCCAAACCACTTGACTGGCGATTTTTGATGCCGCCCCCGCAAAACGAATGCGTGCCCATTGCAGATCACCTGATCGATACATGCCGTAATAACGATCAAGCTCTGCTTCAACTGTTTTCATCGGCACAACCTTCACGCCCATCTGCATGATGTCCGCATAGCGAATGTTTTCAACATTAAAACTTCTGAGTGCTCCCCTTTCGTGACACCAAGCATCCAGGTACCATCGATTACGGTAGTAATTCAAACGCATGGGACTGACGATACGACGGGTTTCCTCTTTTTTGCTTTCCGAGTAGTAAACAATACGAACACGCTGACGATGAACCAATGCTTGCCCAATCACTTCAAACGTGTCGCTTACGATGGGCTTTCTCTGAGGTTCGTGGATTTGCACCCGTTTTAACAATTCGTCAGCATCGGCCTGATCTACAAACATGCTTGAGCGGATTCTGGAGGCCATTTGACGCAATTCTTTTGTCAAATACCCTTTACGGTTCTTCTCAAGTTCAGAGAAATCATTAAGCGTTTTAACCATGCAGTAAAGCTCATCGGGCGTAAACCACATGGAGCGTCTGTCGTAGAAGTCATCACGCTTGGCCTCGGCGCGATTCTTAGCAAACAAATACCCGCCGCGAATTCTCGAAAACGTAATCGGCGCCTTGAGCTCCTCGCGCATGTAACGAATATCGCGCTTGACCGTTGCCGGGGCCGCGCCGGTTGCGCGCTGCAATTCTTCAAAAGTCACCACGCCTTTTTCGCTGATGAGGCGATCCATTTTCATCAATCGAACTTTGAAATCCATCGTATGCACCCAAAAATTTAATGTGATTTTGTATGGTATCTATTTTTGAGCTAATTCTCAAACTTTTTTCTTCTTTAGCGACACAAAACACTGGGAGAGGGCTCAAGTTGAAAGTTTTCAATGGAAACAAAGCCCAAATCAAAAGTATCGGCCACCGTGGATATTGAATCATTGGAAGTACTATCCCAATCCAAACCGGTTCCGACATCGATGTCACACTGATCCAGTTCTACAACATCATTAATAACTTCTTCAGACTGTATTTTCCAAAAAAGAGAATCTTCATCAAAATCATCGTTTAAACAGGGTTCTTCAAAAAAGTCTTTTTCCAATTCTCCATTGAGATACTCACCTAATCGGGTAAGTTCGCGCCAAAAATCTTTCAATCCGCCGCCATATAACGAAGAACCATCATCGGGCAAGCATTGAAGCGCCGCCTCATAGTCACACAATGCTTTGTCAAAGCGAGTATCGACTCCTTTAAATTGTTCAAGAATCGATAAAAAACAATCAAAGTGATGAAAGTGATTCGAACTCATCATCGTCACTTCTTCTTTACGACTTAGGTAGTCATAGAGATGATCCTGCATCAAAACCATCAATCGGATACCGAACGAACGCCTATCGGAGCAAGAAAATAAACCAAGTTCCCAAGTGAGGCGACATTGGGAAAGAACGCGCCGTAAAACGTCTTCGACGGCTTCGTTCATGTCATCTCTTGTACTTAATCTGGCCTGATAACGAGGGTCAGCGGTAAAAAGAGCCTCTAAACTTCTTTTGGTTTCTTCAGCAAAAATACTGTCTCGAATTTGTGCAAAACGTTTACTCGCATTTTGTAGCAATTCCTTAACGTGCAATGCGTTTTTGGTATGAAAAACCCATCCGTTTATGTATTCAAAGGCAACTTTTCTCAGTTCACGCCGAAGTTCAAAAGCAACCAAATTGAGCAACGTTTTTGAGCCAACCGTAGAAAAAATTTCATCGTTGACGGCCTTCCAACTTCTGCCGTCGGGCGAACCCACAGAAAGAGAAACCGGATGAACCAAGGTACGGGAAAAAATCGGCGTGTAATAAAAACTTGCTTGAAGAAAGGAAACTGACTGAAAAGACATTTTCAAACCCCATTGATCGGTCAATTGTGGTTTGAAAAAAGTGTGCATTGACCTCATGCACTTCTGATGACTGCCTCACTCCCATCGTCTTCCTACAAACCCAAAAAACCGGATAAAACCCAAAATTAACTACTGTGGCAGTGACTGGGAGTTTACAAAAAAATAATGGCGATTTTCTATGATAAAAATCAAAAAACCGCCACTAACTGAATTTAATAACGTATTAAAGCTCTCAAAATGAGCCTTTTGTTAAACAGCCGCTTCGTCAGTCTCTCCCGTGCGGATGCGGATAACCTGTTCAACATCAAAAACGAAAATCTTCCCATCGCCGACCTTTCCGGTACGGGCAGCCTTTAATATGGCCTCTACCGCCTGATCGACTAAATCTTCACTCATGACGGCTTCGATTTTGACTTTCGGTAAAAAGTCCACCATATACTCTGCCCCACGATAGAGCTCTGAGTGACCCTTTTGACGGCCAAAGCCTTTTACTTCCGTAACGGTGAGCCCCTGGACACCCACATCAGATAAAGCCTCGCGGACATCATCGAGCTTAAACGGTTTAATAATGGCAACGACTTGTTTCACAACAACTCCTTCTCAATTTCAACTAAAACTGTTTGGGTAAAAGCCCCTCAAAAAACGAATCCGGCAATCCTTTCAACGGACAAGCTGACAGTTTCACACCTTGAGGAGCCTGAGCATGTTTAAAACGAGCCCCTATGACCAGTTTCGTCACACGTGTAGCCAAATCGGATCCGTATTTTTTACGGAGCTTTTTCCCATCGACTCTTCCCTCCAGCATATCTTTCAGCACTGCATCCAGAACTTCATAGGGCGGTAAAGAATCCTCGTCTTTTTGATTTTCACGCAATTCCGCGGTCGGTGCCTTGGTCAGAATCGATTTAGGAATAACTCTTCTCAGATACTCGACGTTATCGCACAGTTTATAGAGATCGGATTTGTAAATATCTGACAGAGGCGCCAAGCCTCCGACCATGTCACCGTAAAGAGTGCAATAACCCACGGCCAACTCGCTTTTGTTGCCTGTATTGAGCACAAGAGAACAATCCGCGTTGCTGACAGCCATTAAAAGCAATCCTCTGACACGCGCTTGAATATTTTCCTGCATCAATCCTTTGTTGCCCCAATAGGGAACATAACGTTCAGCTGTATTCGCGATCAGATCAACCGCAGGCGTGATGCTGAGTTCTCGCAATTTGAGACCCAAATTTTGCGCAAGCGCCCGTGCGTCCGAAAAACTTTCCTCGCTCGTAAAGCGAGAAGGCAATATGTAGGCATTGACGTTTTCAGCTCCTACCACACTCACAGCCAAAGCCGCCACCACCGCACTATCAAGCCCTCCGGACAAACCAAGAGAGACTTTTTCAAAGTGTCCGCGCTGCATGTAAAGTTTTAAGGCCATTTGCATGGCGGCAAAACGTTCATGGTGGCTATCAAGCCAACTTACTTTTCCGTCTTGCTCAGTAAAAGCTTCGGGATAGGCCATGTAATTGGCTCTGGTGCGACCGTTTTTCACAACCTTGCATTGACCAAGCCAAACGCGGCCATCGCTAAATCCTTGTCCGTCAACCACAATTAAATTGTTGGAATCGGTTTCCTCAAAAGCCTCACCAACCGCCGCACTTCTGAAATTAAGATCGTAATCAAGCCCCGAACGTTCGGATTTAACGACAACGCCTCCTGTTATCCATTCAAAGTCCAAACTTTTGATTTGCCCCTTTTTAAGGCTCAGAACCCCCAATCCTTCAGGCATAACAGCGGGGACAATAATTTCAGCCTCTGAATGAATGAGGGATGCAGCTAATTTACTTAACCAATGCGCATTTCGGCTTCGGTTTTCCGGCCGCGTGTTCCAGAATTCCTGAACAGTCCCCGTTAAGGCCTGAAATGGAAACAGCAGTACGTCGCCCGCCTTTAAATTTTTGCTTCGAGCCAAAGCCGTCATCTGCCGGGTGTTTCGTTCCGGATCATCAACTCGAAATGGATAAGCGTGGATATAAATCATGTGAGCCTCAAACAAAAAAAGGCCGGGAAACGAAGAAACGATCCCCGACCTTTCGATTGCCTCTACCGATTAGCGGAAAGCAGCTTCAAGTGCGGGCACAACTTGTTTTTTACGGCTCATCACGCCGTCAAGCCACAAATTGCCCTTTTGCAACAAAGCAGGATCCTGACCAAAGGCGGTCGCGATCTTGGCGGGATCGTCAGAAGCCATCAACAATTCAGAACCTTCCTTCATGATGTCGGTCAATAACAGCAAGGCCGTATGACGACCATCTTCAGACTTCACACGAGCCAATTCAGCTTCGATCTCAGCCTTCATGTCAGCCACCAAATCAAGCGAAACCAATTCAAGCTGACCGACACCCACCTTGGTGCCGTTCATATTGAAGTCCTTGAAGTCGCGGAAAATCAAATCACGCGGAGCAACACCCTTGACGGCGCTCTTAGCGGTAAAGAGTTCCATACCCAAAGCTTCAATGTCCTGCACGCCGGCAATTTCAGCCAACTGAGCGGCAGCTTCCTTGTCTGCCTGAGTGCACGTCGGCGACTTAAAGATCACCGTATCAGACAAAATGGCGCAAAGCATGGCGCCGGCCACATTGGCCGGAACCGTCAAACCCAAGTAGTCATACATGCGCTTTAAAATCGTGCAAGTGCAGCCAACGGGCATAATGACGGCTTCAATCGGAGAAGAGCTTGTCACATCGCCGAGCTTGTGGTGATCCACAATCCCCTTGAGATTGCACTGATCGATATCAGTGGGAGCTTGGGCTTTATCGGAAAAGTCAACAAGAAAGAGATCGTGACCGGCCACACTGGTAATAACTTCCGGAGCCGTCAAACCAAAACGATCCAAAATAAAAGCGGTTTCGGGAGCCGGTTTGCCCTGGGCAACAGCTTCAACATCAAGACCTCTTTGACGATACAGATCGGCACAGGCAATAGCCGAAATAATGCTGTCACTGTCAGGGTTCTTATGACCTAAAATCCATGCGGACATTGTTTAATCCTCTGTTTTAAATTTCATCAACGCCGGATATATTCGATTGAAATATCCAAGCACATTCGAAGTATTGTAATAAAAAATTCCGTCAAGCTAAACGATGCTCAAGAGTTTTTGAATGGCTACTTGCACCTTTTCATCTTTTGCGGATACAAGCGCAACGTTTCTAAACCCAACCTCTTCAAGTTGAGCTTTAGGTCTGGGATGAATAGTGAGGATAAATCCCTTTTGAAGCCATTCCAGCGCACCGGGAATTGTTTTAACAGCATGCATCAAAACACCGACTGCGTCCGTACTGGTTAAGTAGACAATCGGAGCAGGTCCTGAAATGGACGACTGTAATTTATCAAGCTCGGCGGTCGACAGTTCCAAAGGCGCCCTTTGATAAGCAGGCAGAACCTCCACATCGGTTCCGTGAGCCATTAGTTGTTCACGAAGCCACTCACGGCCGACTTGTCCGCGGACAATGAGCACTCTGGAGGGGAATCCCCGACTTTTCAAAAGTTCAAAAAGTCGCTCAGAACCGGACTCAAACGTTTCACCCTCGGGATAAAGCACAGGGGTATCGGGCCCCCAGGCTGCGCGGATTACCCGGGCTGTGCCAGAGCCAATGGTGGTAAGCGTAATGTGCTCGGGCCACTTTTTTACATAAACGGCGCTGGCCGCAACCGCCGACGGGCTGGCTAGAAGCACCATGTCAAAATTGGTCAAATCAGACAATCTCTCTTTGACCCGTTCGGGTTCCTCGGGCGGCAAAATGGTAAAAGCCGGCCACTTCCAGACATTCATACCGAGTTTGGCAAGACGCTCGGCCAAGCGGTCATTGGGAGCGCCCGGACGCATCAGGATGATCGGTTTTTGATAATGAATCATGTTCAAAAATTTTTAATGCTGATTGGTCAACAATTTTTCAATATAACGCCTTGCGCCTTGTTTTAAAAGAGCATCAACTGCTTCTGAGGCTAAACGTTCATACTCTGTCCACGGACCTGTTTGTTCAGTTGCCACCAATTCGCCCGTTGTATGGTCACCGATCAGGGCGCGAAGTCGCATGGTTGAATCGGTAATAGTCGCGTAAGCTGCCAAGGGCACCTGGCAGGAACCGGCGAGAGCACGGCTGACGGCACGTTCAGCTAAACAACAGGCGCGAGTTTGCTCATCATTGATGAAGGCGACGGCCTCACGCGTTTTCTCATCATTAGCCAGACATTCAAGTCCCAGAGCCCCTTGTCCTGGACTGGGCAGGGATATTTCATCACTGATAATTTCACGGATACGTTCTTCTAAAGCTAAACGCTTGAGCCCGGCGCTAGCCATAATCAGCGCATCGTATTCGCCGCTATCCAACTTACGCAATCGAGTACCAACATTGCCGCGAACGGGCTTGACAACCAGATGCGGGAACTTGGAGCGAAGCATTAATTCACGTCTAAGGCTTGCCGTGCCCACGACGGACCCTGCGGGCATGCTTTCAAGCGTTTCATAACGAGGGCTCACGAAAGCGTCTCGCGGATCTTCCCGGCTGCTGACCGCCGCCAAAACAAAACCTTCGGGCAATTCCATCGGAACATCTTTAAGGGAGTGCACGGCCAAATGAGCGGCTCCTTGCTGCATAGCCACTTCCAGCTCTTTGACAAACAAACCCTTGCCGCCGATTTTCGACAACGTTTTATCGAGAATTTGGTCTCCCTTGGTTGTCATGCCCAAAAGTTTGACGTCTTTTTCCGGATAACGCTCACGCAAAAGAGCCTGAACATGTTCTGCCTGCCAAAGGGCCAACGGGCTTTCTCGGGTGGCAATGATGATCGAATCAGACATGAGTTATTCCTTCAATCCATTTATTAATGATGGGCGATTTTGACACGTTTTTCTTAAAAAGAGCTGAGAAAAACACTCTTTCTCGGTTTTTGTCACCCATTATGAGCCGATCCAACGACATTTTCCTCTTTTTTGTCGACAATAACACTCTTAATCAATTGATTTTATTAGTATTTTCATTTAGAAAAAGTAAAAAAGTACTTTTACGCCACCAATATCAGGAATTTAATTGCGTACAATTCCGAGTTATCTGTTTTTCCATACGGTGAGAAATAAAAATGACTACTGTTGCCAATGAACACCTTGATCCCCTTGCCCAAAAGAAAAAGGCATGGTCGGGTCGTTTCTCCGAACCGGTTGCTGATTTTGTTTTGCGTTACACTGCAAGCGTTGATTTTGATAAGCGCATGGCCCTTGCCGATATCGCGGGCTCCATCGCTCACGCCACAATGATGAACAAGTGCGGCGTGCTCCATGATGAAGACTTGGCCGATATTAAACGCGGCATGAAGCAAATCATCGAAGAAATCCAATCCGGAAAATTTGAGTGGAAATTGGAACTCGAAGACGTGCACTTAAACGTTGAAGCACGTTTGACTCAACTAGTGGGAGACGCCGGTAAGCGTTTGCACACAGGCCGCTCCCGAAACGACCAAGTGGCCACCGACATGCGTCTTTACATGCGCGAAGAAATTGACACGATCACGGATTTGGTCGGTCAGCTTCAAGAAGTGCTTGTCCATTTAGCCGCCAAAGAAACGGACACCATCATGCCGGGCTTTACCCATATGCAGGTTGCCCAGCCCGTCACGCTTGGCCACCATCTGCTTGCCTACGTGGAAATGTTTGAACGCGACAGAACGCGTTTGATCGACCTTCGCCGCCGTGTCAATCAGTCTCCGTTGGGCGCTGCCGCTTTGGCCGGTACCACCTACCCCATTGACCGCAATTACTCGGCTGAACTCTTAGGCTTTGAAGCTGTGATGCAAAATTCGCTTGATGCTGTCAGCGACCGCGACTTCTGTATTGAATTTACCGCCGCAGCCTCACTGATCATGATGCACATTTCGCGTCTGTCTGAAGAACTCATCTATTGGATGAGCCAACGCTTCAAATTCATGATGTTGCCCGATCGCTTCACAACGGGCTCTTCCATCATGCCTCAAAAGAAAAACCCCGATGTGGCAGAAACCGCTCGTGGCAAGGCCGGCCGTGTGGCAGGCGACTTGATCAGCCTCACCGTTTTGATGAAGGGCTTGCCGCTTGCCTACGCCAAGGACACCCAGGAAGATAAAGAACCGGTGTTTGACGCCATTGACACGGTCAAGGACACATTGCGCGCCTTTATCGAAATGATGCCGGGCGTCACCCCCAATCGTGAAGAAATGAAGAAAGCCGCACAGGCTGGTTATCCGACCGCAACCGACTTGGCTGACTATCTCACGAAAAAGGGCTTGCCCTTCCGTGAAGCTCATGACGTTGTGGGTTCCGTTGTGAAGCTTGCCAGCAATCGCGGCTGCGATTTGGCTGAATTGACGCTCGAAGAGCTCAAAGGCTTTAGCGACCTCATTGAAGAAGACGTCTATGAAAAGGCTTTGAAGCTCGAAGCCAGTATTGCCGCCCGTGATCACGTCGGCGCCACAGCTCCGAACCAAGTCAAGCACCAAGTGGCTCGTTGGGCAGACATTTTTGAAAAGCGTCACGCTGAACCCAAACACAAACGTTTAGCCGATCTTCTTGTCTGCTAAAAACAAACCTTAGAAACGATAGCCACCGATGCAAACGTATCGGTGGCTATTTTCTTGCCTTTCGAGCAATTACGCACAATTACCTAAAAACCCCCTTTTTGTCGCAAGAACACCTAAGCAGAGACACCTATATTTAAGAAACTTCATTCGTTGCATAAGTGATTTAGCTTATAAAGATTTGTCAACAATTTGAGAAAATGGAAAAAAATATTCGTGAAAGGAGTGAGTTATGTCTTGTGTTCAGGAACCGACGCCGCGTTGGTCGGCGCTCGCCTCTAAACCCAGCAGTTCCGTGATTCGTGATTTATTGAAGTTGCCCGCAGGCGTCATTTCTTTTGCCGGCGGCCTGCCCTCTCCCGAAGGCTTTCCCCTTGAAGATATAGCCAAAGCCTGTCAAACAGTTATCGCCAATGAAGGCAAACACGCTCTGCAGTACTCCATGGTTGAAGGTGAAATCGCTCTTCGCCGTGAAATTGCACGCCGAGAAACACAAAAGGGCATCCCCACTGACTATGAACAAGTGCAGATTGTTTCAGGCAGTCAGCAAGCCTTGGACATTATCGCTCGTGTTTTCTTAGATAAGGGAGACAAAGTGTTGGTTGAATCGCCCACATACATGGGCGCTCTTCAAGCTTTTGACCTTTGCGAGCCCACTTATGTCAGTCTGCCCTGCGATGCAGAAGGTTTAAACCCGGCTCAATTTACCGAAGAAGTTTGCCGCGGCGCCAAGTTTGCTTATGTCATGCCGACCGCCAGCAACCCGACCGGTCTGACGATCTCCGAAGAACGCCGTAAATTGCTTTGTGAAAAAGCCCGTGAATACGACATGCTTCTTGTTGAAGACGATCCTTACGGTGAATTGTGGTATGACCAACAACCGCCTGCTTCTCTTCGCAAATGGGCTCCGGAACGTGTTATCCGTTTAGGCACGCTTTCCAAAATTCTTGCCCCGGGTTTCCGTCTGGGCTACATCATTGCTCCCGCCAACGTGCTCGATAAAGTGGCTCAACTTAAACAAGCCATGGACTTGCATACGTCTACCTTTACACAACTTATCTCTGCTCAAGTCTTTAGCGAAGATTTGCTTGTGCGACACCTGCCGAGCGTGCGTGAACGCTATAAGACCCACGCCAACGCCATGCTTGAAGCCTTAAAGGAATATATGCCTGAAGGCGTGACGTGGACGCATCCCACAGCCGGTATGTTTATTTGGGTGACTTTGCCCGAAGGCGTGAATGCCACCGAAATGGTTAAAGACGCCTTGGCTAAGAAAGTCGCCTACGTTCCCGGCGAAGTTTTCTACGCGGGCGCTAATGTTGAAAAGAATCACTTCCGTCTCTCGTTCGTTACGGTTGACCCTGATCGAATTAGAGAAGGCGTGAAAAATTTGGCTGAAGTCATTCGATTGCGAATTTGATACTACCCGATTTATCAGGCTGCCAACCCTGGCCCGGTAAATCGGGCGAAAGGTTAGGCAGCCTTTTTGTATGCTTTTTTCATTTTTTCTTTGACTTATAGGACTACTGCACCATGAACGGCTTAATCTTAATGGCTTGTACAATCGTGGCGTTGTTTGTCGGTTACCGCTTCTATGCTCGGTGGCTCGAAAACACCTGGGGTGTTGACCCCAACGCCAAGACGCCGGCACAATTGAAAAATGACGGCAACGATTACGTGCCCACGAGCAAGTGGACCGTTTTCTCCCACCAATTTACATCCATCACGGGCGCTGGCCCCGTCACCGGCCCGATTATCGCGGCCATGTTCGGCTGGCTCCCCGCCACCCTTTGGATGATCTTCGGTTGCATCTTCTTCGGCGCTGTTCAAGACTTCACCGCCCTTTACGCCTCCGTTAAGAACGGCGGCAAGTCCATGGGCATGATGATTGAACAATATATCGGCCGCACAGGTCGTCAATTGTTCTTGCTTTTCTGCTGGCTCTTTACTTTGTTGGTGATCTCCGCCTTCTGCGACATCGTGGCCAATACCTTTAACGGCTTTACCGCCCAAGGCGCAGAAATCATGCCTAACGCCGCAGCCGCTTCAATTTCTATTCTCTACATGTTTGTGGCTGTTGCTTTCGGTTTGTACCTCAAGTACAGAAAGCCCTCCGGCACCGAACAATTGATTGTCGGCATCGTCTTGATGGTTTTGATGCTCTGGATCGGTATCGCCAACCCAATTTACGCTGATGCTGTCACCTGGCGCTATGTGGTTTTTGCCTACCTCTTCTGCGCAGCCGTGATGCCAATGTGGCTTTTGAAGCAACCGCGCGACTACCTGAGCATGTTCCTTTTGATCGGCATGATCTTAGGTGGCGTGATCGGCGTATTTGTCAAAAACCCCGAAATCAACATGCCTGCTTTTGTCGGCTTTGAAGTCAAGGGTTTGGACCTCTTTCCGATGCTCTTTGTGACGATTGCCTGCGGCGCTGTTTCCGGTTTCCATAGCCTTGTGTCTTCCGGCACGTCTTCCAAGATGATTGCCAATGAAAAAGACATGCGTCTCGTTGGCTACGGCTCCATGTGCGTGGAAACGGTTTTGGGTGTGGTGGCCTTGATCGTTGTGTGCGCTGCCGCCACTGACGGTGTGTTACCCTCCGGCACCCCCTTCCAATTGTTCTCTAACTCCATCGCTTCGTTCTTAACCGAAATCTTCGGTCTGCCCACCGATGTGAGCGCCTGCATCATGACGATGTGTGTGTCCGCTTTGGCTTTGACGAGCGTGGACGCTGTGGCCCGTATCGGCCGCATGAGCTTGCAAGAACTCTTCACTCCGCCCGAAGGTGTTGAAAAGAACGGCGTTCAAAAGCTTTTCACGAACCCTGTTTTTGCAACGATTCTCACGCTCGTGTTGAGCTACCTCTTGTGCTTGGCCGGTTACATGAGCATTTGGCCGCTCTTCGGTTCTGCCAACCAATTACTCTCGGCTTTGGTGCTCACAAGCTTGGCTGTCTTCTTGAAGGCCACGGGCCGCAAGGGTTGGATGCTTTATGTTCCGATGACGATCATGTTCTGCGTGACGATGACCGCTTTGGGTATGTCCATCTGGCGTATTTTCGGCACGATCTCGGCCGGCACGTTTGTGTTCATGGTTGACGGCCTGCAATTGATCATCGCTGTTGCGTTGATCGCCCTGGCTTTGATGGTTGTCATGCACTGCTTGCCGAAGCTTTCGGATAAAAAAGCAAACTAAGCTGATTTAGATATTCAGCTTCACCAGTCCCCAATTCTTAACGGAGTTGGGGATTTTTTTTCATCAGCACCGTAAATTCACCGAATTTCTAAGAATTAATGAACGGCGGTGATGTGATTGACGAAGTTGACGGTGAAGACAGATGTGTTTAAATCGCTCTTGTCGCTAACTTCAATATCAGCCTGGCATGTACGTCTACGCTGACATTGAACGCATAGAAGGCACTGCAATTGATGAAAACTGTCGGCGTTCGTTATAGATTCTTAAACTTTAAACACCAAAGCTAGTCCCTATTCAGTCTGAAAACTGAGCAGGGATTTTTTATCGTTTAGCCACGATGGCAAGGAAGATCGTCAATACAACGATTGGGATCAGGTAGTAGAGCCCCGGCACCACCAACCCGTAGTACCAGAGATGTGACACCTCTGGCGCCCGCCAGATTGATACTACCTCAAAAGCCGTATGCCCAATCCCAACGTAGATCAGGCAACGAAGCACCTGCTGCAAAAGAAGGTACAACTTTGAAGAAATCTGCATGGTGCCCCCATTAAGTCCTTCTGGCGTTATACACACCCGGCAGATCTTGAATCGTCTTCAAGGTCTTCTTCAAAGATTCCGCACGAGTGATTTCAACGTTAAAGCGCCAATGCATATCACCCCTGACCATTTGTGAGCTCATCCCCACAATGGAAATCTTCTCTTTCATGAAAATTTCACTCATGTCCTTTAAAAGACCGGGAATATTTTGGCCCACAACCAACACTTCGACCGGGAAGACTGCGCCTTCCGCATTACCCCAGCTCACTTCAATCAAGCGCTCCTGTCCTTTTTCATCTAGGTGACGAATATTAGGACAATCGGCACGGTGAATCGTTACACCACGGCCGCGTGTGACAAAGCCCACGATCTTATCAGGCGGTGCCGGATGACAGCAGCGAGCCAATTGAGTCAGAAGCGAGTCAACGCCTACAACCAGCACTTGGCTTTTAGCATGCTCGGCCTTGGACTTTGAAGTAAAGAGTTCTTTTTTCTCTTCTTCCTGAGGTTTAAGCGCTTTTTCAATACTCTTATAGCCAAATTCTTCCTTGGCAGCACCGACGAAAAGGTCTTCAACGGTGTCGTAACCCATGCGCTTAGCAAGTTCTTCAAGCTTAAAAGCCGTTTTACCGAGACGCGCCATGTCTTTTTCGACAATGTCGCGTCCCGCATCAACCATCTCTTCAACCGCTTTTTGATTAAACCACTGACGCACCTTTCCCCGTGCACGATTGGTCACAACAAAGCCCAATTCAGGGTTTAGCCAGTCACGGCTCGGACCGCCCGTTTTAGCGGCCACAATTTCCACTGTTTCACCGGTCTTAAGCTTGTAATTTAACGGCACCATATTGCCGTTAACCTTTGCACCTCGACAACGATGACCCAACTCACTGTGTAAATGGTACGCAAAGTCAATCGGTGTGGCACCGGTACGCATTTCCACCACGCGGCCTTGAGGCGTGAGCACATACACGTGCTCGTCTTCTACACCCTGAGGCCCTTCGGGTTTAACGTCGCTACTCCAAGCGAGCAACTGGCGAAGCCAAGCCACTTTCTGATCTTCCGCACTTTGGGAACTTTTTTCCGAATTACCGGCTTCTTTGTAGCGCCAGTGCGCGGCCATACCGAGTTCGTTGTACTCGTGCATTTCACGCGTACGAATTTGAATTTCAATTGGACGGTTGCGCGAATCCAAAATCACGGTATGCAATGACCGATAACCGTTCGGTTTTGGATTAGAAATATAGTCGTCGTACTCAGAACTTACACCCGGGAAATTTTCTTGAACAATGGAAAGCACTTCATAGCATTGCTCAACAGTTTGCACAATGATGCGAAGCGCACGAACGTCATAGAGCTGATCAAAGCGCAAATGCTTTCTTTCCATCTTCTTGTAGATGGAATAGATGTGTTTGGGGCGACCCGAAACTTCCGCTTCAATCCCCTTTTGTTCAAGCATCCCTTTAATTTTATCCACGGCGTCGCGCATGAAGGCCAAACGCGCTTCTCGACTTTCATCCAATTGGCGAGCAATTTCGTTATAGATATCGGGTTTGGTAAAACGCAACGACAGATCTTCTAATTCCCACTTGATCTGCCAGATACCCAAGCGGTTTGCCAACGGCGCGTACAGAGCCAGTGTATCGGCACCGTAAGCCTTTGCCCCTTCCGGATCGTTTTTCTTCATTGCGTAGTAACGAAGGGTTTGAAGGCGGCTTGAGAGTCGCAAAATGACCACGCGCAGATCGCGGCACATAGCCAAAACCATTTTCCTCAAAAGCGCATCTTGGGCCTTGAGCATCAATTTATCGCTACCCTTTTCATCATCCTCTGAGGGCATTAAACGGGTTTTGCCATTTAACTCAATTAAACGGTGCAATTCATTGACAAGCTCTGCCACACCGCTACCGAAGTTGTTCTTTAACCACTCTTCGGGGTTGGATACGCAGTCGTGCACTGCAAAAAGATAACAAGCGGAAATCAGCTCTTCATCGTCGCGAATACCGCGAACAATGTTGGCCATGCCATCGGCATGAGCCAAGCGGGCTTCTCCGGTGAAAAGTTTTTTATCGCCGTATAGAGGGATAGCCAGCTGCCGGGCAAGCAGACTATCGGCTTTTTTTTCTTCAGACATAAGACACCCCAGCCAATTCGTTAAAAAACCCAAGTTCCTCCCTGATTCAGAAGAAGAACTCAACGGGCCAGTAGGTAAATGGCAGAATTAAATTGTAGGGACAATCCGAACAAAAAGGGACAAAGAAATTGTGTCGATTGATGTCTTTTTCCTAACGTCTAATCAGACCACCTAAGAGAGCCGCCACTTTAGGCTTTTTCTTCGTGTCTTTGGCACCCAAACCCAATGGTTTCTCAATAGCTTCCGAGATCTCCTGCGACTGACTGGGAACATAAGGCTCATCAAAGAATGGATCTGTGCTTGCGGGCGTCACAGGTGGCGGCGTGTACACCTTTCTCGGTCCTCTTGAAGGTCGACGATGAGGTGAGACATCCATGCGAACGCGCTTGAAATGTTCCTTGATCAAAGACTCAATGGCTGCGACATTTTTTTCATCGGCGCCCGGGCACATCAGTGTTAAAGCGAGCCCCTTCATCCCCGCGCGTCCTGTACGACCAATGCGGTGCACATAATCCTCAGCGTTAAAGGGCACGTCAAAATTAATTACAACCGGCAAATCGGCGATATCCAATCCGCGTGCGGCCACATCGGTTGCCACGAGCACTTTAATAGTGCCTTGCTTGAAGCCTTCCAATGTCTTGATTCGCTCATCCTGGGTTTTATCCCCGTGAATGGAATCGGCTTCAATACCATATTGAGAAAGTGTTCTAGCCAGACGTCTGCAGACAATCTTGGAATTAACAAAAACCAAGATGTTCTTAGCGTCCTCGCACACCTCATCATCCAAAAGATCAAGTAGCGCATCCACTTTCTCAGAATTGTGGACCTCAAAGAGCTTCTGGGTGATTGTTTTAGCCGTCGAGTTTTCCCGAGCGACTTCAACCAATTGGGGATTTCGTAAGAAGTTAGCGGCCAAACTTTTAATTTCAGGCGAAAAAGTTGCCGAAAACATCAGACTTTGACGCTTTTCGGGCAATAACTTCAAAATCTTTGAGATATCGGGTAAAAAGCCCATATCAAGCATCCGGTCGGCTTCATCCAATACCACTATCTGAACCTGGTTTAAAACCGTGTTTCGCTGCTCAACGTGATCGAGCAGGCGACCGGGTGTTGCCACCAATACTTCCACACCACGGCGAAGCGCATCCTGCTGTGTATGGATATCGATACCACCAAAGACACAAGCCGTGCGCAAACCGGTGTATTTAGCATAGGCCTGAAGGTTTTCGTGCACCTGATCGGCAAGCTCACGCGTGGGCGTAAGAATGAGTGCCCTTACCGGATGACGCGCCGGAGACATACTGCTATTGGCTGTTGGAATCAAACGCTCCAAAAGCGGCAAACCGAAACTTGCCGTCTTGCCGGTTCCCGTCTGTGCTGCGCCCATCACATCATTGCCTGCCAAAACCAAGGGAATCGCTTGAATTTGAATAGGCGTCGGGGTTTCATAACCCATTTCAGAGATGGCACGCATCAACGATTCGTGCAAACCGAAAGAAGAGAAAGTTTGATTTTCAGACATTCGTTTTCCAACAAAAATCAGGTCTTTTCCTGACTCAAAATAGCAATATCACTTTGAAATTTCGGAGATTTTATCATTTTGAAGGTCTTTTTTCTCCCTGAAAACCTCACGAATAAGCAAAAGGCTTCAGAATTTCTCCTGAAGCCTTCTGCTTTGTCAGATGTTCCTGACGGTATCTAACCGAATTTGATTAGATGAAGAACAAATTCATCAAGAAGAACGTCGGCACCAAGATACCCACGGACCAAATCATGTAACCGAAGAAGCTCGGCATCTTCACGCCGCGTTCTTGAACGATCGAGATCGTCATGAAGTTCGGCGCATTACCGATGTAGGTCATTGAACCCATGAACACAGAACCCATGGAAATGGCCATCAAGGTGTGAGAGTCTTCGTTCATCAACAGCATCGGATCGCCGCCGGCCAAATTAAAGAAGGCCAAATAGGTCGGAGCGTTATCCAAGAAGGAAGACAAGGAACCGGCTAACCAGAAGAACATGTGGTTATTGAACGTTCCGTCCGCGTTGGTCACCAAAGCCACGAGCGGAGCAAAAGCACCCTCGTGTCCGGCGCGCAGCATTTCCAACACAGGGACGATACAGCAGAAGATACCGAAGAAGAGCTTGGCCACTTCAAGAATCGGATCCCAGGAGAATTGATTGCTTTCACGGGCCACCTTCGGCGTAAAGGCCAAGCTTAAACCGGCAAACGTCAAAAAGAGCACATCACGAATGATGGATTCAAGCGTTAATTGAACGTGAAGCACTTCAAAGCTGATACCAGACTTCCAGAAACCGGACAGAAGCATACTGCCGACGATACCGGCCAAGAAGAGGATGTTGATGGCCCCTTCGATCTTAAACGGTTCCTTTTCTTTAAAGTGAATCGTGTTTTGATCTTCTTTCTTATAGACGATCGTATCCAAAATGACATAAATCGCCAACAGGAAAAGGACCGTTGACATCATCGGCAAGAACAGATGTTCGGTCGTCCAGAAGAAGTCAACGCCGCGCAAGAAACCCAAGAACAAGGGAGGATCGCCCAACGGAGTCAGGCTACCGCCGATATTGGCCACCAAGAAGATGAAGAAAACAAAGGTGTGCATGCGGTATTTGCGGTTCTTATTGGCTTCGAGCAAAGGACGAATGATGAGCATGGCCGCACCGGTCGTTCCCATCACATTGGCAAGCAACGCACCCGCAAACAAAAAGGCCGCATTCATCATCGGCGTTCCTTCGAAAGAAGAACGAATATGAATGCCGCCTGCCACCACAAACAAAGCACCCACAAAGATAATGAACGGAATGTAGTCACCGATAATGGCGTGCGCGATAGCACCGGTGGCAATCGTGCCCCCATAAACCGCAAAAAGCGGCACAGCGCACAACAGAGCCCAAGCTACAGCAACCTTACCGAAGTGGTTATGCCAGAAGTGAGGCACAAGCATCGGGCACAAAGCGATGCTCAGCAAAATACCGGCAAACGGAATGGCCCAAGCGATGGAAAGCTCGGCGCCATTGAGACCGGCCGCGTTGGCAAGCATCGGAGAGATCGCCAAAAACGCGCCCAAAAGCATTTTATGAATCATTTGTTAATTCCTTTGCTTTCTTTTGATTTAAGTTAACTTTTAGATTGTATAAAACTTTTTATGCTCACGCATGAAAATTTTTCACCAGCCTAGGGTTTCATACCGAAAACCTGCTTGAGGTAAGCCAAATAGCTCGGGTCATCACAAAGGCTCTTGCCCGGCGTATCTGAAATCTTGGCAACGGGCTGGCCGTTTGCCCGAACCATCTTAATCACGATATTTAAAGGCTCAGGTCCTAAATCGTTGGTCAGGTTGGTTCCCACACCAAAGCCCAGCTTCACTCTACCCTTAAAGCGGCGGAAAAGCTTAATCAGGCGCTCAAAGGTGAGGCTGTCGGAGAAAATAAATGTCTTTGTCCTTGGGTCGCACCGATTGGCTTTGTAGTGCTCAATCATGCGCTCGCCCCAGCTTTCCGGATCCCCCGAGTCTTGACGAACACCGTCAAAAAGCTTGCAAAAATACATGTCGAAATCTTTTAAAAAGGGCTCAATCCCATAGACGTCCGTCAGAGCAATCCCCAAATCCCCTCGGTATTCTTTGGCCCACATTTCAAAAGCATAGGTTTGCGAATCACGCAGTCTGGGTCCCAATGCCTGGCAAGCTTGAAGATACTCGTGAGCCATCGTTCCCATCGGAATAAGGTTTAATTCCTTGGCATAGAGCACGTTGCTCGTACCGGCGAATTCGTGCGGAAGACGAGCTTTCAGAATTTCCAACACTTCTTTTTGCCATTGGCGGGAAAAACGACGGCGGGTACCGAAGTCAGAAATAGAAATCAAGGAACGGTCAGGCTCGTTTTCAATCATTTGAATTTTCGCATCAAGCCGCTTTCTGCCCTCGGTCTTATCCAGGTTGGGAGCGATGTGCCTGAAGTATGTTTCGTTGACAATCGCCAAAACCGGAATTTCAAACAGAATCGTGTGTAACCACGGACCTTTGATGGTGATTGCAAGTTGTCCGTCCTTTTCCGAAATATCAATATATTTGCGCTTTAATTGGAAAAGACTCAAAAATTCAACAAAATCGTCTTTAATAAAACGAAGTGAGCGGAGATACTCCAACTCATCGTCCTTGAATCGAAGGGTGCACAGGTGATCAACCTCTGCCTTAATCTCATCAATGTACGGTCTCAAATCCACCCCTTCGTTTCGGCAACGGAAACGATATTCGACCGATGCGCCCGGAAATTGATGCAAAACGCATTGCATCATGGTGAATTTATATAAATCAGTGTCCAGAAGTGATTCAATGATCACGATACACCGCCCTTCAGATAAGTTTTCAATGCCTTTAGTCTAGCCTTTTTCGCTAACAAGTGCGTTAAAATTTGAGGATTGACAGAAATATTTTCAGTAGGGAGAAAACTGTGGCTCATGTAGTTTGTGACCCATGTATTAATTGCACGGACACGGCCTGTGTGGCAGTGTGTCCTGTTGACTGCTTCCGTGTCGGTCCCAACTTTTTGGTGATTGATCCCGACGAATGCATTGACTGCGCAGTTTGCGTGCCGGAATGCCCCGAAGAGGCTATTTTCCACGAAGATGATGTCCCTGAAGGTCAGGAAGAATTTATCGCTCTTAATGCAGAATTGTCCAAGAAGTGGCCTTCCATCACTCGTCAGCGCCCGCGTCCTGCCGATGCGGACAAGTGGCATGGCGTCCCCAACAAACGCCAATACCTGAAAACGGAATAATTTTTCCATTTTCTGTATTCAACAAGCCCGTTGTGCAGCTACACCTCGGGCTTGTCATTTAAAGGTCAGCCTATGAGCATCCATGCCGTTTCCATTACCGAACTTGAACACCACAATGATCGTGTGATGTTTTTCTCGGTAACTAAACCCGAAGGTTTTCATTTCCAACCCGGGCAATTCGTTCGATGTGGCGTCGCGTTGGTAAGCGATCCGAAAAATGAGGAAGATTTCCTCATGCGCCCCTATTCCATCGCAAGCCACCCCCAAGAGAATCGAATCAGTTTCTATGTGGCTCGTGTATTGGACGGGGCGCTGACGCCTAAACTTTTTGATTTAAAAGTGGGCGATACGCTCTATCTTGATGACACGGCCTACGGCCTGATGCTTCCATCTCGGCTTGAAGCCGGCGGCACACTTATCTGTTTTGCCTCCGGCACCGGTCTGTCAGCATTTTTGTCCATTGTTAAAGACAATCCATGGAAACGGTTTGACAATGTTGTGGTCGTGCACTGCGCTCGTTGCGCTAAAGACATCACCCTGACAGACGCTTTTTCCCAAGCTGTCCACGAACAAGGCCGAGACGTCAATTTCCGTTTCATTGCCGCCACAACCCGTGAACCGGATCCGACCCAATGTGGTGAGATTAACAAACGTGTTCCGCAGGCTATCGTTGACGGAGATTTCGAAAAAATGGGCTTTACGCTCACCCCTCAATGGGTTCGGGCAATGATCTGCGGCAATCCTGCCTTTGTTGATTCAATGAAAAAGGTGCTTAAAGATCGCGGTTTCACCGCTCCCCGCGGTGAGAAACTGGGCACCTATGTGGCTGAAAATTTTTGGTAATTTTTCATGAGTGAACATTTGATTGACGCCATCGATGACGTGCTGCCTCAAACGCAGTGCAGACAGTGCGGCTACAACGGCTGCAGAAATTACGCCTGGGCCATCGCCATGGGCGAGGCCCCCATCAACCGTTGTGCGCCGGGCGGACAAAAAGGCATCGAAGCACTAGCAAAGGTGACGGGTCATGAAGTGATCGCCTTGGATCCTGAGTACGGTCATGAAGTTCCGCTTGAACTGGCTCACATCAACCCCGATACCTGTATCGGCTGTCGAAAGTGCGTTGCTGTTTGTCCAACCAATGCCATCGTGGGCGCTCCTAAACGTCTTCACGGTGTTATTTCGGATTGGTGCACGGGATGCGCATTATGCGTGACAGCCTGTCCAGTTGACTGTATTGATATGCTCCCGGCTCCTTTTGAATGGACTCATGAAAAAGCCCTTAATGCCAGAAGGCTTTATCGGGAAAAATTACAAAGAGAAAAAAAGCGAGAAGCGGAACGCAATGCCAAACTTAGCGCACAAAGCGCCGCCGATAAGAAAAAAGCTCTTTTAGCTGACATCCTTTCGCGAGTCAAAAAGTGAACAAAGATAAGCGCTACGAGATTATGAAACGGTTGGCCGCCATCCGCCCCAACCCAAAAAGTGAACTGGAATACGCCAGTCCCTATGAACTGTTGGTTGCCGTCGTGCTTTCGGCGCAAGCAACTGATAAAAGCGTGAATTTAGCCACGCGGAAACTCTTTCCCGTAGCAAACACTCCGCAAGCCATGGTGAAACTGGGCGTTGAAGGCCTGACACCCTACATAAAGACTATTGGTCTTTATCGCAATAAGGCTAAGCACGTCATCGCATTGAGCCAACAACTTATTGAGCGATTTGACGGCGTGGTGCCCGATAACCGAGAGGCCTTGGAAAGTTTACCGGGAGTCGGCCGCAAAACCGCCAATGTGGTACTTAATGTCGCGTTCGGTCATCCGACGATCGCAGTCGATACGCATATCTTTCGCGTGAGCAACCGCACGGGATTTGCCCCCGGTAAAACACCCGAAGAGGTCGAGAAAAAACTGCTGAAATTTGTACCGGAGGCCTTTAAAAAGGACTCTCATCACTGGCTTTTGCTACACGGACGTTATTGCTGCAAAGCCACCAAACCGGACTGTGATCATTGTCCGATATTGGATTTGTGTGAATACAAGAAAAAGAACCTCACCGTTGCCTCTTGATCGGCTTTTCTTTTTAGTTCCAATCAAGTGACCAGTCCACGATGACAGAAGACTGATCAAAGTCAATCGCTTCGATGTAAGCCTCAACCATGGGGATATAAAAAACGTCACCTTCTGTCGCACGGACAGCTAACAAATCCTGAGCGCCGTTGTCGGTCACGCCAACCACTTCACCCAAAACTTCATCTTGAAGGTTGCGGACGGATAATCCGACGAGGTCTTCATCGTAATAATCCCCTTCTTGCAACTGTGGCAGATCATTTCGGTCCACCAACAAGCTGCCCTTTAACGCCATTGCTTCTTCACGGGTATGAATTTCTTCAATTTTGGCGATGAAATCTTTTCCGTGAGCTTTGAGTTCCGACACCGTTAAAAGCCTAGGGGAAACACCCGGCTTTCTCGGATAAGGCAAAAACCACCAGCGATCACTTTCAAAAAGTAAATCCCCTTGTCTGCCCATGGGCACGACACGCACCCAACCGCGCACACCATAAGCGCCGGCTGTTCGACCGACCTGCATCAACTCGTCTGTGTTTTTATTTTCCGTCATCTTGAAAAAGGGATAAGAAAAAGGGCCATTCCTTCAGTTACACTTGGCGTTTTAGATACTCGCGGCTAAAGCTCTCGATTTTCAGACCCAAACGGTAGACACAATTCCGTTTGTTTGAAGTAGTCTGAAAAGAATGGCTTTTAGTGCCGCAACGCAAGGCAACGATTTCGGAATCGCCCTTCGTGCAAACAAGGTTTGCAGAATTTTCGATTAGGCAGCAGCCTTCTTAGCTTGCTTGACCAAACGAGCAACCGTGTCGCTCATTTGGGCGCCTTGACCGATCCAGTGCGTGAGACGTTCTTCAGCGATTTGGAACTTCACGCCTTGGCCGGCAGCCATCGGGTTGTAGTAGCCCAAGCGTTCGATAAAACGACCGTCACGGCGATTACGGGAATCCGTAACAACGATGTTGAAGAAGGGGCGCTTCTTGGAACCGCCGCGAGCAAGACGAATAACGACCATTTAATTTACCTCTTGTGTCTATAAAGTAAACGTGGCAAAGCCACAATAAAAAACGAAACCCAGAAGGGTTTCACGAAAATTCGCGGTATTTTAACGCATTTTCAATTTGTTAGCTATACCGTTTTTTAATTTTTTCCGTTCTTGAGCCTACGCACTTTCAGAAGCGAGTGCGAAATCAACAGCCGCTTTTGCGTGTATCTCCGTCGTATCGAAAACAGGCAAATCTGTATCCGCCTGCTTAATCAAAAGGCCGATTTCAGTACAGCCCAAAATGACGCCTTCGGCTCCCTGGGCTTTTAATTTCTCAATCACTTTCAAAAATTTTTCTTTTGACTCGGGCAGAATCTTTCCAACACAAAGTTCGTTGAAAATAACGCTGTTAATCATTTCCATATCTTCGCTTTCGGGAACCAGTACTTCCAGACCACGCTTTTTAAGTTTCTCTTTAATAAAATCTTGCTGCATGGTGTACTTTGTACCTAAAAGTCCGACGCGATGGATAGCTCGCTTCTGCAATGCGTCAAACGTGGCATCAGCAATATGCAAAAGAGGAACATGAACGGACGCGGCCACCTCCTCGGCCACTTTGTGCATAGTATTCGTGCAAATCAGGATAACGTCTGCGCCGGCCTTCTCTAAACCTTTGGCGGTTTCTGACAAAATCGAAGCGCTTTTAGCCCAATCGCCGCAAGATTGGCACTTCTCGATTTCGTCAAACTCCACACTCCAAAGCACAATTTTGGCCGAATGCAATCCGCCTAGACGTTTGTGAACCGCCTCGTTAATGAGCTGGTAATAAGTCACCGTGCTCTCCCAGCTCATTCCTCCGATTAAACCAATTGTTTTCATGAGAAGAACTCCTTACTAAAGCACTTTTGAGGATAGAACGGAAAGATTCAAATCTCAAGCGCGTGCAACGAGCTGCAATGCATGCAACAGATCGTTTCAAAATTCAAAAGGCCACCTAAAAAATGATTTTTCAAGACAAGAAATATTCTTTTGGCATAATACGAGCCAACTGATTTCAGGGGAACCCATTATGGCTAAGAAAAAGATCATCCTCATGTCCACAGGCGGCACCATTGTCAGTTCCGGCGAAAGTGCCACTCAAACCACCGGGTATCGTTTGGGGCATTTATCAATCAATGCATTGCTTGATCAATTGCCTGATCTGAAGGACAAAATTGAACTTGAACAAGAAGCTGTCAGTCATGTGGACTCCAGTTCCATGACCAGTGAAATTTGGCTTAAGCTCGCGCGAAGTGTGCAAAGCGCTGTCGATCGTGATGATGTGGACGCTGTTGTGATCACTCATGGCACTGACACCATGGAAGAGACAGCCTACTTCCTTCACCTGATTTTAAAAACGCAAAAACCTGTCGTCATAACCGGCGCTATGCGTCCGGCCACTGCCCTTTCTGCTGACGGAATCTTAAATCTTTATAACGCCTTCCAAGTGGCTTTGGATGACCAGTCTCAAGGGTTGGGAGTATTAATGGTGCTTAACAACACCATTGGAAGCGCACGCTTTAGCACCAAAACCAACACCACCAATGTCGCTACTTTCTCCGGATTAAATACGGGCGAACTTGGCGCGGTGATTGACAACGCCGTCATGTATTACAACCGTTCAACCCGTCCGCATACGATGGCCACGCCGTTTAGCGTGCATGATTTTGATCATGACGAATCTTTCCCTCGAGTGGATATTTTGATTTCTCACGCCGATGATGACTCGATGCTGGTTGACGCCGCTGTGGACATCGGCGCCAAGGGCATTGTTTTCGCGGGTCTTGGAAACGGTTGCGTTCCCGACAAAGTTCTGCCGGGTCTTAAACGCGCCTCGGAAGCTGGCGTTCGTGTCATTCGCAGTTCTCGGGTATTCACCGGACCGGTATTTAACGGCTTAAGTGAATGGGAAGAGGCAGGATTAATCTCTTCTTGGAATTTATCCGCGGTGAAATCCCGAGTTCTTTTGCAATTAGCGTTGAAAAAAGGCATCACCGATATTGATGCTTTAAGAGAAATGTTTGAGCGTTACTAGAAAACGCCGTGCTCAAAAAGTATTCTCAATCCAATTAAGAGCAACACAGCCGCACCCAACAGTGAAAGCTTTTTGCTGTGACGTGCGGCTTTTTCAGATAAAACGCCAGCCGCCAACATAGCCAGAGCGGTCAATAAGGCGCAGACAATACCGATAATAGCCGCCGGCCCCGCAATCGGCATAGACACCATCGCAAAGGAAAAACCAACCGCCAAGGCATCAAGGCTCGTGGCTACCGCCAACATTGCAAGTTTCCCCCATGCAATGTCTGAACCCATTGAGCGGCAGTCACACTCCCCTTCACCTTCATCCTTTTCAAAAGCCTCACGGATCATTGACACGGCGACAAAAAAGAGAAGCCCAAAAGCAACCCAGTGATCCCAGGTATTAATAAGGCTATAAAGGGCGCCCCCCGCAAGCCAGCCGAGGGCAGGCATCAGTGCCTGAAAAGCTCCGAACACAACAGAGAACTTCAGTACATGAGAGACTTTGATTTTTGGCTGCACGGCTCCCCAACACAAGGCTACAACCATTGCGTCAACCGACAAAGCAACAGCGATACCAAAGATCTCTAATAATTGCACTTCTGATCCTTCAAATTAGTCGAGCCGCCATTATAGCGGGCAACTTTAACAACTAAATTTCAAGATGACGCTTGGAATAAAAAATTCCGATCACCCAGCCGATAAGAGCCGGCGTCACCCATTCCAAACCAATGGAGTAAAAAGGCAAATGTGACAACAACGGGACATCAACACCGACATCTTTGAGTGCGCCGGCAACGCTCACAATCGCGGTCATCGTAATGGTCAATGGATAAACCTTCGAAAAATTCTGATTAAAGTGATGTGTCAACCCGAGAATAATCAGCATTAAGGCTACGGGATAAATTGACATCAATACCGGAATAGACAGTTTAAGAATAAGTGTCAATCCCGCGTTCGAAACCACCATGCTGCAAAGCACAAACAACAGAAGCCAACCTCGATAGGACAGGGCTGGGAAAACTTTTGTGAAATAATCGCTGCAGCAGGATAAAAGACCCACACAGGTGTTTAAGCAAGCAACAAAGAAAATCATTCCTAAAAGAATGATGCCCCAAGAACCGAATTGGATTTCGGCCACTGAAGTTAATGTTTGCGCACCATTTTCGGTGATCAAACCAGCTCCACCCACGGTCGCCCCAATATGGGCTAACGCCAAATAGATCGTAATAAGGAAAAACCCGGCAATCATGCCGGCTTTTACCGTCTCTCGCACCACCCCTTCCGTATTGCTCACCCCCAGGGCCTGGACATTTAAGGCAATAATCAAACCGAAGTTAAGCGCTGCCAGTGTGTCCATGGTTTGATAGCCTTCCAAAAAGCCTCTGACAAATGCATTGAGGTCATACGGAGGTAAAGCTAAACCGTAGCCCGCGATCGGTCGGAACAAACACGCCAGGAAAAGAAGCGCAATCATGGTAATGAGTGCGGGCGAAGTAAATTTGCCAAGACGCTGCGTGAGTTTTTCTGGATTTAAAGCCATGATTCCGGCCAACCCAAAAAAGAAAACGGAGTACAAAAATTGGGCACAAACCAAAGGAGAAAAATCCAAGAAGAAAGGCTCTGTCGTTGCCGTAAATAACGGAGCCAGGGCCATTTCAAAAGAAGTACTGGCTGTACGGGGAATGGCCACACAGGGACCGATTGACAAATAAATGAGCAATGTAAAAATAAAGGCAAACTGCGGATGAACGCGAGAGGCTAACATCATTAAGCCGCCGGAGCGGGCAACCGTCATCACCCCGAGGATCGGAAAACACACGGCCGTGATTGCAAAGCCGGCCATGGCCCATGGCATGTCAATGCCGGCTAAAGAGCCCAGATAGGGCGGGAAAATAAGATTGCCCGCTCCAAAAAACATGGAAAAAAGAGTTAACCCCAACAACAAACGTTGGTTAAAACTAAATTGATTGCTCATAGGAAAAATAGCTATATCGAAATCTGAATTTCAAAAATCCCGCTACTTTAGCAAATTTCAGGAAAAGCCAATACTCTGGCAATCCCTATATCACCGTCTTTCTCTGTTATTTTCAGTACTATCATCTGTTGCGCTGTTAAATCCTACATCAGAAAAATTTATTTAGAATTCGCGACTATGAGCGCCAAACCCTTCCGAAAAATTATTCATGTTGACATGGATGCTTTTTTTGCGTCTGTTGAGCAACGTGATCACCCAGCCTTGCGCGGCAAACCTATTGCCGTTGGACACGCCGGAGCCCGAGGGGTAGTGGCCACTGCCAGTTATGAGGCAAGGAAATTCGGCGTGCATTCTGCCATGCCTTCGGCTAAAGCCCGAGAGCTCTGCCCTGAGCTTATTTTTGTTCATTCTCGAATGAAACACTATCAAGCTGTTTCTAAACAAGTCCGAGCAATTTTTGAACGCTACACCGACATCATCGAACCAGTTTCCATTGACGAGGCGTTTTTAGACGTCACTGACAATAAGATTGGTGCAAGAACAGGCCTAGAAATTGCCAAGCGGATAAAAAAAGAGATTCGTGAGGAGCTGGGATTAGTGGCAAGCGCCGGCGTGAGTTACAACAAATTTTTAGCCAAAATCGCAAGCGATTACCGAAAACCCGATGGCCTTTGTGTCATTCATCCGGATCAAGCTTTAGATTTTATCGACAAGCTTCCAATTGAAGCCTTTTGGGGAATTGGTCCTGCCACCGCAAAACGGTTACACGCTTTAGGCATCACAACAGCGCCGCAATTAAGAGCGGTCAGTCTCTCACGATTGACTGAATTGTTCGGTAAAGCCGGTCTGACCTACTATAACTTTGTCAGAGGTATTGATGATCGACAGGTAACTACCCACCGAGAACGTAAGTCCGTCGGCTGTGAAGAAACGTTTGGGCGGGATATTAAAGGGAAAGCCATTGATGAAGCCTTGACTTCGGTCATTAATGAGCTTGCGCAAAGGGTTAACCGCCGAAAATTTAAAGGAAAAAGGTTGACACTTAAAGTACGCTTTCCTGATTTCACCACCTTGACCCGCAGCGGTTCTGGTCATGAGGTACTCGATAGTGTCGAAAAAATTACACCCTTAGCTTACCGCCTTTTAAAAAATGTGACCCTACCCGCTACCGGTATTCGTCTTTTAGGTCTTTCTGTTTCCAAAACCGAACAAGAAATCCGCGAAGACTATTTGGCTAAACAGCTGACTCTTTTTTGACAGTTGATATAATCGCTCGTCTTTTAACATCACGGAACTTAAAGAATGATTAAACGCGTCCGTGCACTGCCCACCCCGGTAGCGGGGCTTGCACTTGGTATTTCCAGTTTAGGCTGGTCGATGGAAAATGCTCTTCCGCTTTATGGTTGGGGCCAACTTATCGGAGCCTGTATAGCCGTTGTATTGCTTTGCCTGCTGCTTACTCGATTTGTTTTTCACGCCGACACCCTTATCACCGATCTGCGCCACCCTGTTTTAGGCAGTATTGTGCCCACTTTTGCCATGGCCACGATGGTGGTCTCTAAAGCAATCGGTCGCTTTTTCCCTCTCATCGGTGAGTATTTGTGGCTTGCGGCGGTGATCGTACACTTGCTCTTTTTGGGCGCTTTTATTGTTTTTCGCATGCGCGAGCGCCAAATGCAGCACATGGTTCCGAGTTGGTTTATTCCACCTGTCGGCATCATCGTGGCCGATGTCGCCTGCCCTTCACCGGAATGGTTTAATTTCGCTCAAGTCCTTTTGACGATCGGCATTGTGTCTTACGCTGTTATGCTTCCGGTCATGATTTACCGCTTCATGTTCTACGCACAGGTTCCTGATGCCGCCAAGCCCACCATAGCGATTTTGGCCGCCCCTGCCAGTCTCTCATTGGCCGGTCTTTTAACTGTTGTTGAGAATCCTTCTCCGCTTTTGTGCGCTGTCCTATTGGGGATTGCCGTTTTAATGACCGTAGTCATCTACCTTTCGCTCTTTAAGTTGCTTCGCCTACCCTTTTCTCCCGGCTACGCGGCTTTCACCTTCCCTTTAGCAATCGGCGCTACCGCGCTCTATAAAATGAGCAATTTAGTCGGTCAGTATGAAGTTGGCGCTTTTTATGCATGGGAGCTCAGAATGCTCGCAAACGCTGAATTAGTGATCGCCACTTGCATCATTACCTATGTGGCCATTCTCTTTATCAAAAATTTGGACAAAATTCTGCCTAAACCTCAAAAAGAGTAACGGTTTGTAGGATTTCCTCATCTTGAGCCGCCTTTTCAGTTAACCTTGAAGGCGGCTCATTTTTTACGTAATCCGATGGAATTTTTGTTTTTGCACTTTATTCAATCGTTAAGAAGCGAAAATCTTGATCATTTCATGCTTTTCGTGTCTTCCCTGGGCAATTTCGGTGCCATTTGGATTGCGCTCGCCGCTCTTTTGCTCATTGCCAAAACATACCGTCAGTCTGGTTTGGCCGTCAGCATTGCACTGCTAGTTGATTTCGTTTCAGTTAACCTCATCATCAAACCGTTGGTCGGACGAGAACGCCCCTGTGACGTAACCGTGCCTGAAGACATGTTGCTTGCTTGTTTAAGCGACCACTCCTTTCCATCCGGTCACACGGCGGCCGCCTTTGCTGCGGCGTTTGCCTTGTTTCTTTACCATAAAAGAGCCGGTTCGGCCGCTTTGATCCTTGCCATCTTGATGGGCTTTTCCCGACTCTACCTCTTTGTGCATTTTCCGAGCGATGTCATCGCCGGCGCACTTTTAGGCCTCTGCTTTGGCTTCATCGGGTACAGATTCGCATTTCGCAGAAACAAAAAAGCTCCGAACACTGGGAACGGAGCTTAGTTGAAAAGCACGCTTTTTAGCTGAAGAGATCCTTCATCTTATCCATGAAACTCTGGTGCTTCGGCGAATGCTTCTCGCCGTGCTTGGAGACCGTTTCATCAAACTGTCGAAGCAAATCCTTTTGCTTTTGCGTCAGATTAACCGGCGTTTCCACAAACACATGGATGTAAAGATCTCCCATGTAGCCTGTGCGCAGGCTCTTGATACCCTTGCCACGCAGGCGCAAAATCTTGCCGCTTTGTGTACCCTCGGGAATGGTAATGCGGGTTTCGCCATCCAAAACAGGCACATCCACGTCACCACCCAAAGCCGCTGTGACAAAAGAAATCGGCAATTCAACATGAAGGTCGTCGCCATCACGTTGGAAAATCTCGTGCGGTTTAATACTGATTTCAACATACAGGTCGCCTGCCGGACCGCCGTTGGTGCCGGGCTGACCTTTGCCTTGCAAACGCACACGCTGACCGGCGTTGATACCGGCAGGAATCTTCACTTCAAGTGTCTTCATGACTTTCTTGAAGCCTGTACCGTCGCAGTTGGGGCAGGGATCAGAAATCACCGTACCGGATCCATGGCAGTAGGGACACGTCTGCTGAACAGAGAAAAAGCCCTGTTTAGCATAAACGACGCCGGTACCGTTACAGTGCGGACAAGTCGTTGGTTTGGCTTTGGAGCGGCTGCCCGTTCCATCACAAACATCACATTTTTCCCAAACAGGAACACGGATTTCCGCCGTGTAGCCCTTGGCCGCCTGCTCAAGCGTAATTTCAAGGTCGTAGCGCAGGTCCACACCCTTGGTGGCTCGAGGACCGCTTTGTTGACGGCGTCCACTCATGCCTTGGCCGAAAAATTCGCTGAAAATGTCGCCCAAGTCGCCCATGTTGCCGAAACCACCCGCGAAACCTTCAGGGCCAAAACCACCGAAACCGCCGGGACCACCGGCTCCGCCGTTTACGCCGGCTTTACCAAATCGGTCATAAGCGGCACGCTTTTGTTCATCTCCCAAAACCTCGTAGGCTTCACCAATTTCCTTAAACTTCGCCTCGGCCTCTTTATCCCCATTGTTGCGGTCGGGGTGATACTTCATGGCCAGACGACGATAAGCTTTCTTAATATCGGCTGCGCTTGCGCTTTTATCTACACCCAATACTTCGTAATAGTCACGATCGCTCATTATTTTTCTACCCTTGCGATAAAGCGATAGGTCCAAGCCCCGATGTCATTGACATCGCCGATCTTGAACCTCGCTCATGAGACCCCTGTTCGGTACGAGTTTGGGGGCTTGAGCCCCCAAATTCTCACGGATTATTTTTCCTTGGCGTCCACATCAACCACATCATCGTCGGCCTTCTTGGCTTCTTGTTGCGGTTGAGCTTGCTGAGCTTGTTGAGCCTGAGCGTTCAACTTTTCGCCGATCTTTTGAGCGGCTGTCATCAAACGTTCAACAGCGGCATCAATGGCGGCCTTGTCTTCACCACGGATGGCTTCTTCAACCTTCTTGATACCGTCTTCGCAAGCCATGCGGTCAGAGGCTTCAACCTTGTCGCCCAAATCCTTCAAAGTCTTTTGAACTTGGTGGATGGAGGCATCGGCAATATTGCGCGATTGAGCCAATTCAAAACGCTTGTGGTCTTCTGCCTTGTTGGCTTCGGCGTCGTTGACCATGCGTTGAATTTCATCTTCGCTCAAACCGGAGCTGGCCTTAATCGTGATGTTGTTTTCCTTGCCGGTGGCCTTATCCTTAGCGGAAACGTGCAAAATACCGTTGGCGTCAATATCAAAGGTCACTTCGATTTGCGGCAAACCACGGGGAGCCGGAGCAATGCCTTCGAGATTAAATTCACCCAAAAGCTTGTTGCTGGCGGCCATTTCACGTTCGCCTTGGTAAACCTTAATGGTCACGGCCGGTTGATTATCTTCCGCGGTCGAGAACACTTGAGTGTGCTTGGTCGGAATCGTCGTGTTGCGCTTAATCATGGAGGTCATCACACCGCCCAAGGTTTCAATACCCAGGGTCAACGGCGTCACGTCCAAAAGCAACACGTCATGACGTTCACCAGTCAAAACGGAACCTTGAATAGCAGCACCGATTGCCACGGCTTCATCAGGGTTAACGTCCTTACGCGGTTCTTGACCGAAGAATTCACGAACCGTTTCCTGAACCTTCGGCATACGGGATTGACCGCCGACCAAAATTACGTCCGTAATTTCGCTCTTGGAGCAACCGGCATCAGCCAAAGCCTTGCGGCACGGTTCAATCGTACGAGCGATCAAGTCTTCAACCATGCTTTCAAACTTAGCGCGGGTCAAATTGACGTTCAAGTGCTTCGGACCCGTTGCATCGGCCGTGATGTACGGCAAGTTGATTTCCGTTTCCTGACGGCTAGACAATTCAATCTTGGCCTTTTCAGCAGCGTCCTTCAAACGTTGCAAGGCGATAATGTCCTTGCTCAAATCAACGCCAGTGTCTTTCTTGAATTCAGAAATCAAATAATCCACGATGCGTTGGTCGAAGTCTTCGCCGCCCAAGAACGTATCACCGTTAGTGGAAAGCACTTCAAATTGCTTGTCACCGTCAACATCAGCCAAGTCAATGATGGAGATATCGAACGTACCGCCACCCAAGTCATACACAGCGATCTTCTTATCACCCTTACCGGCCTTATCTAGACCGAAAGCCAAAGCAGCAGCCGTCGGTTCGTTGATGATACGCTTGACTTCCAAACCGGCGATACGACCGGCATCCTTCGTCGCTTGACGTTGGCTGTCGTTAAAGTAGGCAGGCACCGTGATCACAGCTTCCGTTACCGTTTCACCAAGGTAGTCTTCTGCGGTTTGCTTCATCTTACGGAGCACTTCAGCGGAAACCTGTTGCGGCGCAAGCTTCTTGCCGTCCAACACGCTCACCCAGGCATCACCGTTTTCCGCACGAGAAATAGAGAACGGCATCAAGGAAATATCACGTTGAACTTCCGCGTCATCGAAACGACGACCAATCAAACGCTTAACAGCAAACAAGGTATTCTTCGGATTGGTCACAGCCTGACGCTTGGCGGTGGCACCCACCAACACTTCGCCGTTGTCCATGTAAGCAACGATGGACGGCGTCGTACGTGCGCCTTCACTGTTTTCAATCACGTGAATCTTGTCACCTTCCATGACGGCTACGGCAGAGTTCGTCGTACCCAAGTCAATACCAATAATCTTTGCCATTTTTAAATTCCTTCGTTTAAAACTCTCAAATTCTTTACTTCGGCGGGAACATCTAATTGTGTTTCCCGACGCTCTACCCCCAATATGGGGATGAGGCTGAAACTTTCAAGGGGTTCACTTACAAATAATTGCACTCTCAAAAGTTTCTTAGATAATTCAAAGTGTTATTGAACAACGCTAACCATGGCGGCGCGTAAAACACGTTCACTGATCAGCCAACCGCGTTGGAAAACTTGAGCAACTTGACCGCTCGTTTGACCTTCCTGAGCCGGCACCATGGCGATTGCCTGATGACGCGTCGGATCGAACTTCTCGCCGACGGGATTAATTTCCGTCATGCCGCTTTTTTCCATCGCTTGAACAAACTGACGATAGGTAGCCTGAACACCTTGCATCACGGGATCTTCCGGATCCTTACTCAGTTCCAGAGCCTTTTCCAAGCTATCGAGCACGGGCAAGAGGTTTTTAGCGAATTTCTCAACGCCGAACTTATGCGCCTTTTCCACAGCATCCTCGGCACGACGGCGAGCATTTTCAGCTTCGGCCAACGCGCGAAGATAAAGATCCTGCAACTTGGCATTTTCTTCTTTGGCTGCAGTTAAAAGTTCTTCAACGGAAGGCTCTTCTGCTGTTTGTTGTTCCTGAACGGGCTCGGTTTGTTGAGCCTGGGCTTCAGGTTGGGTAGCTTCTTCAACTTTTTGTTCAGGTTGAGTCTGCTCGGCAGCGGTTTGCGACTGATTTTGATCTTTCACTTCCGTGTCTTTGGTCGTTTCTTCTTGCATGGATTCTTTCTCCGAAACGGGTAATAACTTAGATAATCCCAATATGGGGACGATTCGGAAAAATTCAAGTCGATAATAAAATGGGCATAAATTTCCCGAAATAACCAGGAAGGATCCTCATCGCAAGAAAGCATTCTCGGGCATAATGAGCCAATAAGCTCACAACACAGGCGACTAATAATGGATATTCGCGTTCTTCGTTATTTCCTAGCCGCAGCGGAACAACAAAGTATTTCTGGCGCCGCGCAAAAACTGCATGTCACTCAGCCAACCTTATCACGTCAGTTTATGGAACTTGAAGAAGAACTGGGCCATACCTTATTTGTTCGTACCAATCGCAAACTTCATTTGACCGAGAAAGGCAAACTATTTTACGAACGCGCTCAAGCCATCGTCAGTCTTTTTGACCGCACTAAAGCTGAAATCCGTTCGGACGATGAAATGACCGGAGAAATTCGTATTGCCTCCGGTGAAACTCCGGCATTAAGTAGTCTTGCCCGAGCTATCGCCCGATTACAAAAAGAGGCCCCAAAAGTTCGTTTTCACATCACAAGCGGCGCTGAGGCTCAGGTGAAATCCGAATTGCATTCCGGGCTAACCGATTTCGGCGTTTTTGTAGGTATCGCCGATACATTGGGCTACAGCGCAATCAAGTTCAAACAAAAGGATGTCTGGGGACTGCTCACACGCGTTGACGGTCCTTTTGCCGGGAAAAAACACATTGAAGCCTCTGATTTGATCGGCCAACCTTTACTTTGTTCCGAGCAGTCGTTTCGCCGAAACGAATTTGACGGCTGGCTCAATGACTTGCGAGCGGACTTAAATATCGTCGGAACCTTCAACCTTCTCTACAACGCCTATGTACTGGCAACCGCCGGTGTTGGCCACGTTCTTGCATTAGATGGAATCATCAATCCAACAGCGGCATCCGGTCTGGTTTGGCTACCCTTATATCCTCGCTTGGAATGCGACATTGTGATTGCATGGAATCATTCCCGAAACCTTAGCCCCGCCTCTAAGAGACTGATTGCCTTGTTAAAAGAAGAGGAAGCGAAAATTTAATTTATCTTCTTTGGGGATTAATAAGAAACATAAAAGATTCATACTTTATAGGCATAGCAAACGATAAAAACAAAGTATTTGTTATTGAATAGTCTTTTTCATAGACTTTTTCTTGGTAGACGAGATCTGTCAGATTGCCAATTTTCGTCTCAACGGAGAATGATCATGAACGTGAAAAAGACTATAGGAAAGACCTCCTTAACCATTGGCTTAGCCTGTGCTGTCACGGCCTATGCGGCAGTGCCTGCCGTGAATGTTGAACCTTCCCCCATCAAAGCTGAGCCGCTGAAGCTTGAGCAAAAATGGGACAAGGTCTTTAAACAAAGCCCTAAAGTCAATCATTCCAAAGTGACTTTCGTGAATCGATACGGAATCACCTTGGCGGCCGATCTCTACATCCCCAAAAATTCCAGTGGTCAATTACCAGCTATCGCAGTAAGCGGTCCGTTTGGCGCCGTCAAGGAACAGTCTTCAGGCCTCTACGCTCAAACATTGGCTGAACGCGGCTTTTTGACCATCGCATTTGATCCCTCCTTTACCGGTGAAAGTTCCGGCAGCCCTCGTTATGTAGCCTCTCCAGACATTAACACGGAAGATTTCAGCGCCGCGGTAGATTATTTAAGTACGCGTGAAGACGTTGATCCTAATCGAATCGGGATTTTAGGAATTTGTGGTTGGGGCGGTATGGCGATTAATGCCGCCGCGATGGATACCCGCATTAAAGCGACAGTGGCCTCCACCATGTACGACATGACTCGTGTTACTGCCAAAGGATATTTTGACGCGATGGATGAAAATGCTCGTTATGAGTTGCGTGAAAAACTTAACCAACAACGGACAACCGACTACAAAAACGGATACTACGCTTTAGCTGGCGGTGTAGTTGATCCGCTTCCGGCCGATGCTCCACAATTCGTGAAGGACTACTACGCTTACTATAAAACCGAACGTGGCTACCACCCCCGTTCATTGAATTCCAATCGAGGCTGGAATGTCACCTCGTCACTGTCATTTATGACGATGCCCATTTTGAATTATGCCGGTGAGATTTGCAATGCTGTCATGATTGTTCACGGCGAAAAAGCACACTCACGCTATTTTGGCGAAGACGCCTTTAAGCTTCTCAAAGGAGACAACAAAGAACTGGTCATCGTACCTGGGGCCAATCACACGGACCTTTATGATCAAATGGACAAGATTCCATTTGACAAAATTGAAGTGTTTTATAAAACGTACTTGAAGTAGTCCAGTACCAATCTGCACTTTAGAAGTCAATAGCCGACTGACTATTGACTTCTTTTCTTTTAAGCGTCAATTGCTCTTCAGAGTAGAAATGGATTCAAGAATTAATTTCTCATAACAATCCAGAGCGCTAGCGTCATCATTGAGGCACGGCAAAAGATTAAAGTGCTCACCTCCTAACGAGAGGAAATGATTCTTGAGTTCGATGCCGATTTCTTCGAGTGTTTCCAAACAATCAACACTAAAAGACAAGCAGGCGACATCCAGTGATCGTATTCCCTGATGGACTAATGACTCAACATGTCCGGTCAGATAAGGCTGAAGCCAATGATCATTACCGAAACGTGATTGATAGGCAATGGAATAATCCCCGTCTTTTAATTGCAACTTCGCCGCAATGCTCTTAGCTGTCTCTCGGCACTGTTTTTCGTATGGGCTGCCCTTTTGAATGCTTTTGACAGGAATCCCGTGAAAACTCATCACGAGGTGAGATCCCGGTAAATGGTGTGACTGGATTTTCGCTGCCCAAGCCTCAATAAAATCCGCTCGGTTATAAAAAGGCCGAATCCAATCCCAATGAATATCTTTCAATTCCCCCTTCAGTTCCCTGACTCCATCAAGAGCTGACTCCGTCGTTTGTGTGGCGTACTGGGCAAACATAGGAAAGAAAATAAAATGATCGATTCCGTCTTTTTTTAGACGGGCAACCGTTTGTTCAACCGAAGGAGAACCCACCTTCATAGCCATGGCAACGACAATATCATCAGGCAGACGGTCGTTAAGAGCCTCGACAATCTTTTGCGTATAAACAATCAAGGGGGAACCATCAGGCATCCATATCTTTCTATAACGCTGAGCACTTTTGGCCGGGCGGGTTCGAAGAATGATTCCTCTGAGTATGGGTTGCCATATCCAAGATGGTAGTTCAATAATGCGCGGATCCGATAAAAATTCTTTTAGATATGTACGCAAAGCCGCCTCAGTCGGCGCCGCGGGCGATCCGGTATTCATCAAAATGACGGCAGTTTTGTCAGACATATGGAAAATGATTCTCAAAAAACAGACCGAAGGTTAACACATAAGCAGAGCCTCGTGACAATCTAAAAAGGCAAACCAAAAAAATCAACCGAAGTGAAATACTTCCGCCTAAGAGTCAAAAGCCAGGTAACATATCGGAAGTCTCAATTCTCAAGAAGTTGAAAAACATGTTTAAAACTTTTGTTTCCGGCGTTCTTTTAGCTCTGTCAATAGCAACCACGCCCACTTATGCTTCCGACTCGTTTTTTGGCGCTATTAAAGACGCAGGTCGAAGCATTGGTCATGCGACTCGTGATATCACTCGTGAAATTGGTCATACAACTCGTGATACCACAAAAGAAATTGGACACGCTTTTAAAAAAGGAAGTTCTGACAAAAACGACAGCGACAAAAAGCAAAACAAAAATCCTAAAAAATGAGTTGAAAGGAAATTTTTATGTCTAAGGCTGCCATTGTCAGTTTTTCAGGTGGACAAGATTCAACCACATGTCTTTTTTGGGCTTTGAAAAATTTTGATCGTGTCGAAACCGTCGGTTTCAATTATGGCCAGAAAAACAATGTGGAATTGATTTGCCGAAAAGAAATTCTCAAAAAAATTCAGACTCAATTTCCTAACTTTGCATGCCGCCTTGGCCCTGACCTTGTCATTGACGCCAGTACCTTCGGTCAGGTCTCCAGCAGTGCTTTAACCGGATCGGGCGAAGCCATCGTCTCCGAAGGAAAGCGCGGGCTGCCCTCTTCTTTTGTGCCGGCCAGAAACCTAATGTTCATGACCTACATTGGCGCCAGAGCCTACTTGCGAGATATCCACACCATTATCACAGGCGTGGGCCAGGCTGATTTTTCAGGCTATCCGGATTGCCGCCGCAACACAATGGATGCCATGCAAAAAGCTCTCTCGCTGGGAATGGATTGGCCTATCGAAATTGTGACGCCGTTGATGTACAGAACAAAGGCGCAGACGTGGGAACTGGCTCACGAAGTGGGTGGCGACGAGCTCGTTGGCTTCATCGTGAAAGAAACTCACACCTGCTACGAAGGTGACAGGGAGCACTTTCATGTCTGGGGATACGGCTGCGGTCACTGTCCGGCATGCCTATTAAGAGAAAAAGGCTTTGAAGAATACCAGCAAAGTATAGCCCAATAGTCAAAAACCTCCGATTCCGGAGGTTTTCTAAACTTAACTTAGAACTTAGGATGCGCGACCAAACGAGGTCTCAAATAGCGAATAACCATCCCGGCTAAAAGTGACATCCAGAACTTACCCAACACTTGACCGGTAATGAATTCGATACTGCCGAAAGCGAGCGAAAGGAAAATGGCGCTATCAATAACAGAACCCACCAGCCCCGCCATGACAACCGAGAAAGCCGGGAAGCGTTTTCTCATCGGCGTGTAGACCGCAAAGTCGGCCAATTCAGAAAAACAGAAGGCAGCTGCGGAGGCGATCACTAAAGAGGGGGCGGCAAAAAGCGCCGATAGCGCTGTGCCCACGGCAATCGCCAAAAGAGAAAAGGGAGCACCAAGAAAGGCCTGTACGCCATTTCTTAAAACCAGGGCGGCCCCTGCAATCATGACCGCAGAAGGCGCCATCAGCCCCGGCCAAACAGGAATTAAACATGGACCGTTGGTCTCGCAAACCAAACCGACATTGACAACGACCCAATTACTCAAAGGAATCGTCAGAATAAAAAGCGTTAATGCAACAAGGCCGCAAAGCGTATCCTTGCTGAGCCACTTATGGGACATAAGAGCCTCCGTTTACCGACGGAACCGCAGACCCGGTAGAACAAACCGACGCGGCAACGTTTTTATTAAAAATTAAAGAGCGTATTTTAGCTAAATTCGAAAAAGAGAAAAAGCCCAGCATTGAGCGGTGTTCATTGACCAAAAATGATGTCCACCCGACGATTGAGTTTTCTTCCGGCTTCGGTCGTGTTGTCAAACTTCTCTGACTCACCGCCGCCCATTACAGCCATTCGGTGATCCTCGACTCCTTTGGAAACAAGGTAATCTTTGACAACCTTTGCCCGCTGCAAACCAAGACGCTTATTAAAAGCCGCATCGCCCTCTGTATCGGTCCAGCCCAAAATCAACATGGATTCGTCCTTTGGACGTTGCGCGATCACTTCCATCACCTGGTCCAGCACTGCGATGGCTTTTTTATCCAACGTGGTTGACTTTTTAACAAAAGGAATCCCGGCGACTTCCAGATCCTCTTGGGATGAGCAATTACGGTACACATTGCCCTCTACCATGGCATTGAATTTTTGACGATCGGCCATCATGTCGGCAACCGTCGCCATCGTCGAACAGGCGTTGACTCGGCGCAAACGGGTTATGACCTCTTTTTCAGAGTCCGTCTGAGCCAATGAAATCAGATGCACACAACTTTTCGGATTATTCTGATAAAACGTTTGCAAAACCTTGGCCGGATCATGGGAACCCTTGTCTATATCACCGTCTGTGATGACAAAAAGCGTGGTCGGTTCTTTGCGTTTACGAGCAAAATAGTCCAACGCCTTTTTATCGAAATTGTTCAACGATTGAGTCGAAGCAGAGATTTTGACTTCGGAGAGCGACTTTGAAAAGGCTTCGCCCGTACGCTTTTGCGTCTTAAGGATCTGGCTTGAAGGCATAAATGTGGCTAGCCCCGTCACCATTTCTTTGGTGGGATTAATTTTTTCTGCCGCCATCTTGACAAATTGCCGCGCGTAAGCGAGTTTTGACGATTGATTACCCAAAGGAGCCGCCTCTTTTTCATCATTAACAAACTGAGGCCGCGCGTAGCTCTCACCCATTGAGGAAGACGCATCGATTGCGAATTCAACCGCGGCCGCACGCGGTCCGCAAAGACTCGCCGCGACCGATGAGGACACACAGAAAACCCCAAGAACCAAACTACAGACTAAAGAAAGTCGCTTATCCATGTGTTGCCTCCTCGCTGTCAATAACCAGACTATAGCAGGCTCTTCTTGAGACGAAAAACCGTTCACCGCCTTTCTAAGAAGAATCGAAAGATTCGTTTAGGCAGATAATCAATTTTGCCGGGCGGGTTACCCGTTGGGAATCCCACGTGTCCCCCTTCTTCAGGTTGATCCAGCCAAACATTATCTGAAACATCCGATAGGGTCGGCAAAGCCCATTGCGGCATGAAAGGATCGTTTTTAGCGTTTAAGAGCAAAAGCGGAACCTGCACATACTTTAACCACGGTTTTGCAGAGGCCTTTGTCCAATAATCCATGGCACTCTTGAAGCCATGGACAGGCGCCGTATAAAGGGAATCGAAATCGTAGAAATTTTTGCACTTTTTGATGGCCTCCACATCAACCATCTCGCGCATCTGCGGCATTAACTCACACTTTTTGATCACTTTCGGTATTAGCGTATCCAAAAACATTTTGGAATACAGACGATTAAAACCAAAGCGCAAGAGATTGCTGCCCGCCACCAAATCCACCGGCGCTCCCACGGAAACAGCCGCCGTGAGAAGCCCTTTGGCAGTTTGGGCGCGTTTGCCGCAAAAAAGCGCCAACTGATTGCCACCCAAGGAAACTCCCACCGCGTAAATTGGCGCCTTCGGATAACGAGAACGCACCGTCTCCAACACCCACTGAACCTGATCAATATCACCGGCGTGGTAAGTCTTAATACTGCGGTTTAATTCTCCCGAACAACTTCTAAAAAGCGACACGCATCCGCGCCAACCGTGCTTAACCGTCTCGTGCATAAGCGCCAAAGCGTAGTGGCTATGAGAGCTTCCCTCCAAACCGTGGAAATGCACAACAATCGGAGCGGCCGGATCAGCCACTTCAGGCGTGGCCCAATCGATATCCGTAAAGTCACCGTCGGGCGTATCCCAGCGCTCGCGGCGATAGGTTACTTCGGGCTTGTTGCAGACCTTGGCCGCAAATATCGTTTGAATCTGAGCACCGGCAAGCCACCGAGGCGCCTTGTAGTCAGGCGTTACCAAAGGCATCAGTTATTCTCCACTCGCACGCTTGGCATCTTAAGCGACATATCTTTAGCGGTTTTAGCAATCGCCGCGGCCGCCTTTAAAGCAATTTCGCGATAGATTTTGCCGGCCATTGATTCCGGAGACGACACGACTGTCGGCGCACCGGAATCGGCTTCTTCCCGAATCTTGGCATCAAGAGGCAGTTGGCCGAGAACATCCACGTGATAGGTATCACTTAAACGCTTGGCGCCGCCTTCTCCAAAAATATGCTCGGCGTGGCCGCATTCCGGGCAAACGAAAATAGACATGTTTTCAACGACTCCCAGAATGGGCACATTGACCTTCTGGAACATCCGCAAACCTTTCTTTGCGTCCAAAAGCGCAATATCCTGGGGCGTTGTTACCACAATAGCCCCCGTGACCGGAACCGTTTGCGATAGCGTCAATTGAATGTCACCGGTGCCCGGCGGCATGTCAATAACCAAGTAATCCAAATCATGCCAATTCGTTTGCGTTAAAAGCTGAGTCAGTGCTTGAGCAACCAACGGACCACGCCAGATCATCGGCTCATCCGGATCAATCAAAAATCCGATGGAATTGACTTCAAGACCCAATGTTTCGATCGGGTTCATGTTTTGACCGTCGTTTGTCATTGGGCGGCCAAGGGCACCCAACATCATCGGTTGACTGGGACCATAAATATCGGCATCCAAAACACCCACTCGAGCCCCTTCGGCTGACAGGGCTAACGCTAAATTAGCCGCCACTGTGCTTTTGCCGACGCCGCCCTTGCCACTTGAAACAGCAATGATGTTTTTAATATTAGGCAGTACTTTCAAAGTGCGTTGAACCGCATGGGCAATAATTTTCTGTTCGACCGTCACTTGAACCTGAATGCCCGCCTTTTGAAAAGCGTCCTGAAGCTTCAGCTCGATATCTTTTTTAACAGATTTGGCCGGATACCCCAATTGAATCGTAACGGCTTGCGCATCATCACTGATCTTTGCCATCCGAGCGCTCACATAGTCCGTATTCATCCAGGGATCCGTCACGGAACTCAATACCTGCAGTATTTCTTCTCTCTTAGTCACTTTTTTGTACTCCGTTTTCAAATATTAGTCGTATTGTGCGAGTTTTCTTGCCTAAGCTCAAGAGCAATAAGAGAATTTCACGTGGCTTTGCTAAAATATTGACCTCTTTGTTTCTCTTCCCGCCTATTTTTCGGGACATTTCATCATGCAAAAACGCCAAATATTCGTTACGACTGCTCTTCCCTATGCCAATGGGCATTTCCATATCGGCCATATCATGGAATACATTCAGGCCGACATTTGGGTGCGCACTCAACGAATGTATGGACATACCGTTCATTTTGTCGGTGCCGATGATACGCACGGCGCCCCGATGATGATTGCCGCCCAAAAAGAAGGGATCACTCCTCAAGAGTTTGTTGCCCGAATTGCAGCCGGCCGCAAAGCCTACCTGGATGGTTTCCATATTAAGTTTGACCATTGGTACTCGACCGACAGCGAAGAAAATGTCATGCTTTCGCAAGACATCTATAAGCGCCTCAAAGCTGCCGGGTTAATTTATACAAAGGACATTGAACAATTCTATGATCCGGTCAAAGGCATGTTCCTGGCTGACCGCTTCATCAAGGGCACCTGCCCGCGTTGCGGCGCTGATGACCAATACGGTGACAACTGCGAAAAGTGCGGCGCCGTCTATTCGCCCACTGAACTGATCAACCCCTTCTCAGCCTTGTCCGGTGCCAAACCTGAATTGCGCAAATCCACGCACTACTTCTTTAAGCTTTCCGATCCCGCCTGCGTAACGTTCTTGCGCGATTGGGTCAACGGCAAAGGCAAGAGCGGTGCAGACCGCGTACAAGCGGAAATCCGTGCCAAAGATGAAGAATGGCTCGGAGAGGGCAAATTGGGCGACTGGGACATTTCCCGTGATGAACCCTACTTCGGTATTCCTATTCCCGATGCTCCCGGTAAATATTTCTACGTCTGGCTTGACGCTCCGGTGGGTTACTACGCCAGTCTCATGAACTATGCGAAGAAGATCGGTTTTGACTTCTGGAAGTTCTTGGATGATGAGAAAACGGAACAAATTCACTTCATCGGCAAAGACATTGTGTACTTCCACACGCTTTTCTGGCCTGCCATGCTGCACTTTGCCGGTCAACCGTATCGTGTTCCCGATAATGTTTTCGTTCACGGCTTCATGACCGTTGACGGCCGCAAGATGAGTAAGAGCCGCGGTACCGGCATTAGCCCCATGAAGTACCTTGAACTCGGCATGAACGCCGAATGGCTGCGCTACTACCTTGCCGCCAAGATGGGTCCGACCAATGACGACGTTGATTTCAGCAAGAGCGATTTCATGGCTCGCGTGAACTCTGACTTGATCGGCAAGTACATCAACATTGCCAGCCGCGCTGCCGGCTTTATCGTCAAGCGTTTTAACGCTCGTGTTGACGATCGCATGGCCGACCACACGATTATTAAGGTCATGCGCAATGCGGTTGAAGGCATCGCCATGCTCTACAACCAACGCGAATACTCACGCGCGCTTCGTGGCATTATGTCCATGACGGACACGATCAATGAGTACATCGACCGCGAAAAGCCCTGGGAATTAGCAAAGTCTGAGGAACAAGCTGACAAATTGCACGAAGTCTGCTCCGTGGCCCTTGAAGCATTCCGACTCTTAACGCTTATGCTCAAGCCCGTATTGCCCGCCACGGCCGCCAAAGTTGAAGAATTCCTCAATTGCGGCGAACTTACTTGGGAAAGCGCTCTGCGTCCCTTGACCTCTGATGTGCAGATCAAGCCCTTCAAACATTTGATGCAGCGCTGCGACATCAAGCAATTGGATGCCCTGATTCCTCCGGTTGCCGAAGTTACCAAACCGGTGGCGCCTTGCGGGGAAGAAATTGCTCCTGAAGTCACGATTAATGATTTCGCCAAATTGGATATGCGTGTAGCCAAGATCGTCAAGTGTGAAAAGGTGGAAGGCTCCACGAAACTTTTGCGCTTAACGGTCGATATCGGAGAAGGCAAGACCCGCAATATCTTCTCCGGCATCCAAACTTGGTACAAGCCCGAGGACTTGGAAGGCAAACTCACGGTGGTCATTGCTAATCTTGCTCCGCGCAAGATGCGCTTTGGTGTCAGCGAAGGTATGCTTTTGTCGGCAAGCGGCGCCGATGATAAAGACGGACTCTTTATCCTTGAACCGCAAGCCGGAGCCAAACCCGGCATGAGACTTCGTTAATCGCAAGTCCTAAGGAAGACTAAAAACAGTTGGCCCACAAGCCAACTGTTTTTACAATAACCGATAACAACAATATTAACTTCTCTCTTTCTCGTAAAAAAATGAGCATCGCTCAAGCCTTTAAGAATTTTAGGGATCATATTCCCTTGGAACCTTTCCATCCGGTCAGTTTCGATTTGATCGGACACTACAATGCCAGAAGTTTGTCTCGAGACATCAGCTCCGGTCTGACTGTCGGCATGGTTGCTCTGCCTTTGGCCATGGCTTTTGCCATTGCTTCCGGCGTGACGCCTGAAGCAGGCATTTACACATCCATCATTGCTGGCTTTTTGATTGCCATCCTGGGTGGTTGTCGGGTTCAAATCGGCGGACCGGCCGGCGCCTTCATTGTGATTATCTACGGCATCATCGCCAACTACGGTTTAGCCAATCTCATGATTGCCACCATCGGCAGTGGCATACTGCTCTTTCTCATGGGGTTGCTAAAAATCGGCAGCTTTATCCGTTTTATTCCTATCTCCATTGTGATCGGTTTCACAAACGGTATCGCCGTGCTTATTGCCTTATCACAGGTGAAAGACTTTTTAGGCCTAAGCATTGACAAGATGCCCGCTGACTTTTTCGGTCAGATGGGGGCTATTGCCGCTCATATCGGAACCGTCAATTTTTACGCCTTGGGCATCGCTCTCGTTTCCTTTGCCATCGTTCGCTTCTGGCCCAAAGATACATCAAGCCGCACGGCTCAATGGAAGCGTTGGGTCGCTAAGATCCCCGGCACCGTGATCGTTTTGATCGTCTCAACGATTGCCGTGAGCTCCTTGGGATTGCCTGTGGAAACAATCGGCAGTAAATTCGGCGGTATTCCACAAACTCTGCCTTCTATTCAAATTCCCGATTTTGACTGGGAAAACATCCGTCACTTGGTCGGTCCCATGGTCACGATCGCACTGCTTGGTGCCATTGAATCGCTTTTATGCGCCCGCGTTGCTGACACGCTCACCGATGACAGACACAACCCCAATCAGGAACTGATGGGGCAAGGCATTGCCAATTTGGTAGTACCCTTTTTCGGCGGTATTCCGGCCACCGGTACCATCGCTCGTACGGTCACCAATATTAAAAGCGGCGCTGTCTCCCCGATTTCCGGTGTTGTCCATGCGATTACTCTTTTAGTTGTTATTTTGGCTGCCGCCCCCCTGGCATCCAATATTCCGCTTGCCGCGCTTTCTGCCATCTTGCTTAATGTCGCGAGCAATATGGGCAACTGGGCGGAATTCAAACGCCTGCGCCGCATGACGATGTCTTACAAGGTAACGCTTATTGCCACTTTCCTTCTGACGGTTATTTTTGACTTGACCGTTGCCGTGGAAGTGGGCCTCGTGATCTCGTGCCTATTCTTTATCTATCGCATGAATACTCTCACAAGCGTGACCCAAATGACCCTTTCCGCTGACACCCCTGAAGGCATTGAAGCCTGGCGTCTGCAAGGTTCGCTCTTTTTCGGATCCGTCTCCAAACTTTCCTATATGACCGATCCGAAGCGAATCACGGCAAGAAATGCCAATAAGGTGGTGATTCTGAATTGCACGGCGCTCATGAACATTGACAATTCAGCCATGGACATTATTTCGACCTACATGAGAGCGCTGAAACGCCGCAACTTTGAGCTCATCATTTGCGGCGCAACCGGTCACACCCTCCATCAATTGGAAAGAACCGGTATCGCGCAAGCGCTTGGGAAAAACATGGTGGATACCATGTTTGACGCAGAGCGTCTCGCCCGAGAGCTTTTAAGAAACATCCCCTAAAAACCGCTATTCGGCTGACTTACCTCAGCCGAATATTTTTTGGAGACAATTGTGATCAAATTGAAAACCGTAGCCTTGGCGGCTATAAGCGGTTTGATGGCTAGTGGTGCTTGCGCTCAAGCCCCCGTCGCCCAAACAGAAAGCATGAAAGTAGAAGTCACCGAACATCAAATCGATGAAATCGGTGGTGTTATTTACTCTCAAATCCAATCCCGCCGATCAAACCGAGCGATGCGCATGACGCTTCTTGTGCCAAGAACTGCTGAGAAAAAACCGGCCATTGTCTATTTCCCCGGAGGCGGATTCACCACAACGGACTATGAAAAATTCATCGAAATGCGCTTTGCCTTAGCCAAAGCCGGTTTTGTGGTGGCCGCGGCGGAATATCGGGTTGTACCGAATAAATTTCCGGCTATTTTAGAGGACGGAAAATCCGCAGTGCGTTTTTTAAGAGCTCATGCGGATGCCTATGGCATTGATGCATCCAAAATCGGCGTACTAGGTGACTCAGCCGGAGGCTACCTGTCACAGATGGTCGCTGTCACCGGCAAGGAAAAGCAATTCGATAAAGGCGATAATCTTCACATTGACTCAAGTGTTCAGGCCGCTGTGACTCTCTATGGAATATCTGATCTTCGCAATATCGGCGCCGGGTTTGACGAAGCCATTCAAAAAGTTCACCAATCCCCGGCTGTAACGGAAGCCCTATTAGTCAATGGTGTAGCCTTCAACGAATACCCCGGTGCGAGCATCTTGTCTGATAGCGATAAGGCACTGGCAGCGAGTTCTTTGGGCCACATTAAAAAGAACTTACCGCCTTTTTTGATCATGCACGGAACGGAAGATAAACTTGTCTCGCCGGTTCAAAGTGAACAACTTTATGAAGCCCTAAAGCAAAACGGCAATCGAGTCACCTACGTTAAAGTAGAAGGGGCTGCTCACGGTGATACCGTTTGGTTTCAAAAACCGATTATTGATAAAGTTGTCACTTGGTTTAAAGACAATTTGAAATAGGACAACCTATGCGCATTGAAGAAAAACTCAAGGCAATGGGACTTGAATTGCCTCCCGTTGCTGATCCGGCCGGTCTGTATGTTTACACCAGACGAGTCGGTAATCTTGTCTACGTCTCGGGACAAACACCTGATATCAACAGCGTTCTTCAAATCAAGGGCGTTGTCGGCGAAACATTAAGTCTTGAGGAAGGCAAAAAAGCCGCTAAGTTAAGCGCTCTCAATGTCCTTTCTGTTCTTAAGCGCGAACTCGGAGACCTTGACCGCGTCAAACAATTTGTCCATTTGACCGGTTTTGTTCGATGCGCCAAAGGCTTTGAGGATCACCCCCAAGTCATCAACGGCGCCTCCGAGCTTTTCCGCAATCTTTATGGAGAGGCAGGTGTTGGCACTCGAATCGCGCTTGGGGCCTATGAATTGCCCGAAGGCGCTGCCACGGAAATCACCGCCATTGTTGAAGTGACAGACTAGAAAGTCCGAATAAAAGTCCCCACTTCCTCTACAAAGAATTGGGGACTTTTTTGCTCAATTTCAATTAAAGCATTGCGATCACGCGATCAATATTTTCTTCCGGTGTTGCCCAGCTCGTGCAGAATCGGACCGCTGTATGAGTGTCGTCAACTTTGCACCAATGAGACAGCTGAACTTCCTTTTCCAACTCGGCTAATTTTGCATTATCCAAAATGACAAACTGCTGATTGGACGGACTTTCCGAATAAAAACGATAGCCCTTATCCTGAAGAGCCTTCTTTAACTTCATCGCCATCTCAACGGCGTGGCGACTGATTTCAAAATAGAGATTATCGGTAAAAAGCGTATCAAACTGCAGGCCCAACAGGCGTCCTTTTGCCAACACTGCTCCACCTTGCTTCATGATGGTGAAAAAATTCTTTGACAATTTTGTATTGGTGAAAACAACTGCTTCACCCAACAGAGCGCCCACTTTGGTGCCGCCAATATAAAAGACGTCGGATAAACGTGCGATATCGGCTAAGGTCATATCGGCTCCGTCGCTAGCAAGCGCATAACCCATGCGTGCTCCGTCAATAAATAAGGGCATGGCATGCTTGCGGCAGACCGCGCTGATGGCTTCCAATTCAGCTAACGAATAGACAGAACCCGTTTCTGTGGCCTGAGAAATATAGACCATGGCCGGAATAACACCATGATCCCATGAGGGAGCCGAAAGCGTATCTTCAATGTAGCGATCCAATTGCGAGGCAACCATTTTCCCGTCGTGCGGTTCAATCGTGAGCACCTTGTGGCCGCCCATTTCAATAGCGCCGCCTTCGTGTCCGTTGATATGACCGCTTTCAACGGCAATGACGCCCTCACAGGGACGCAAAATCGAACGGATGACCGTAGAGTTGGTTTGCGTACCACCGATCAGAAGGAAAACCTCAGCGTCCGGTGCCTGACAAGCTTCTTTAATCTTTGCCTTGGCACTTTCACAATAAACGTCAGTGCCATAACCCGGTGTGCTTTCCAAATTGGTTTGAACCATACGTTCAAGAATTTTCGGATGGCACCCTTCCTGATAGTCGCAGGCTAAACGAATCATTTCTTTCTCCTTTCTCGGTCACAGCAAAACCAGCTCCTCAAGAGCGGCCGCGCATTCGTTCACAAGATTGTCACATAAATGTCATCTTTGGGTCATACCCAACTTTTAGACTTCGCCCCAATAACAGAAAGTTATCTCATTAAGGAGTCTTCGGGATGTCCGATACGACCATGGCCTCAAAAATCGAGGTCAAACATTTCAATTTCTACTACGGCGCATTTCACGCGCTAAAAGATATTAATCTTTCAATCGCTGAAAATAAAGTCACGGCTTTTATCGGCCCTTCGGGCTGCGGCAAATCAACTCTCTTGCGCACATTCAACCGCATGTATGAGCTCTATAACGAGCAACGGGCCGAAGGTGAAATTTGGCTCGACGGTGAAAACATTGTCACCAAAACCGAAGGCGTTGACCGTTTGCGCTCCAAAGTCGGCATGGTTTTCCAACGCCCCACGCCTTTTCCGATGTCTATCTATGACAACATCGCCTACGGCGTCCGTTTATTTGAAAAGTTACCCAAATCCGAATTGGATGACCGTATTGAATGGGCTTTGAAAAAAGCCGCTCTCTGGACCGATGTTAAAGACAAACTTCAAGATTCCGGTTTCGCCCTCTCGGGCGGCCAACAGCAGCGCCTTTGCATTGCCCGCGCCATTGCGGTTAAACCAGAAGTGTTGCTGCTCGATGAACCGTGCTCTGCCTTGGATCCGATCTCCACAGCCAAGATCGAAGATTTGATCAATGAGCTGAAAAAAGAATACACGGTTGTCATCGTCACCCACAGCATGCAGCAAGCCGCCCGTATTTCCGACTTTACCGCTTATATGTATCTCGGCGAACTCATCGAATTCGGAACCACCGAAATGATGTTCACGCACCCGACAAAGAAGGCAACGGAAGATTACATCACAGGTCGCTTCGGTTAAACAGTAAGGAGCAAAAAATGATTATGTCCGCACAAACGCACCTTGTGCACCAATTTGATGAAGATTTAGATGAACTTAAACACCTGCTCTACAGCATGGGCGATCTGGTAACCGAGCAAATCAACAACGCCACCAAAGCCTTTCGCACGGGCGACATTGATTTAGCCCAATCGGTCAAAGACCGTGATGCTGCCATCAACGCCTTAGAAGTCTCCACTGACCGCTGCGCGACGCTTTTGATTGCCAAGCATCAGCCCGCGGCCACGGATCTGCGCTTTGTCTTCGGTATTGCCAAAATGGCCACCGACTTTGAACGCATGGGCGATCAGGCTCGTAACATTGCCCGTGCAAGCCGCGATGATATTCCGGAAGAACTGATTGAGGCTCTTGCCAAAACCAACATTGTCGAGTCAACCATCAAGACTGTTAACTTGGCGATGCTCGCATTGAAAAATCTTTCGGAAACGGCCGCTGTCAATACGCTCAGATCTGACGGTGATGTGGACAAAGCTTTCAAGGATGGCATTAAGGTGGTGACGGTTTACCTCAAAGAACATCCCGATGAAGTTGAAAAAGCACTCGCCTGCCTTGATTTGCTAAAAGCTTATGAACGCTTGGGCGATCATGCCACCAACATCGCCGAGCACGTCATTTTCATTTTGGATGGTGAAGATATCCGACACTTGCGCTTAGACGCATTACCCGAAAATTTGACCAAACTTAGCTAATAAGAGAACAATAAACCTTCGGCAATAGACGAAGGTTTATTTTTTGGTTGTGAAATTCGCCTATCATTACAGAGTTGAAGCTCTTTGGATTTGTTTTTTAAAGAAAGGCTTACCATGACTGAAAGCAGCAACAAAGCAGCCTGTATCTTAATTGTCGAAGATGAAGCCGCCATTCGAACCCTTATTTCTTTTGCCTGCGCCGCCGCGGGCTATGAAGTCAAGTGCGCAGAAAGCGCAGTGAAGGCTCAAAGCATCGTTGACAATAACCCACCCGATTTGATCTTGCTTGACTATATGCTGCCGGAACTCTCGGGCGTTGATTGGCTGGAAGAACTTCGTTCCAACCCCAAGACCGAACACCTGCCTGTCATTATGCTCACCGCCCGTGGCAGTGAAACCGACAGAGTTAAGGGGCTTAATGCCGGCGCTGACGACTACATCGTAAAACCCTTTATGCCCCGCGAACTGATTGCTCGCATCCAAGCGGTTTTGCGCCGTTACCAATTCCAAGCGCAGGCCGGAGAAGAAAACAAAAATGTAGAGGTCGTCTGCGGTCCCCTCACTATGAACGAAGCCAGTTTTGAAGCAAAGGTGGACGGTGAACCTCTCTCGCTTTCAGCCAAAGAATTCAAACTGCTGTTGGTTTTTGCTAAAAATCCCGAACGCGTCTATAGCCGCGAAATGCTTCTGTCGCTTGTCTGGGACAATGCCTATGTTGACGAGCGAACAGTGGATGTTCATATGCTGAGGTTGCGCAAACAACTGCAGGGAACTCGAGCGGAAAATCTCCTTCAGACCGTCAGAGGTTTGGGTTACCGCGCTCATATTTCGGAGTAAAGTTAGCTATATAGAAATTATTATTTAGGGGGATTCGTGATGTCGGCGAAAAACCTGTCACCCAGATCGTTTTGCATATTAGGTTTAGTTTGTGTCGCCGTGATTGCCGGAATACTTTATGTCACGGTCAGTTGGGAAAAAACGCTTTTAGGTACTTCAGTAGCTCTTGTCGCTTTAGTCTGCTACATCATCTTCAAGATGAGTGACGGATGGATGAATTCCATTGAAGCCGAACAGATGAAAAACGATCAATCGCGATTTACCGCAAGAATTGACCGCTATCGGCTCTCCCTTTCCGCCCTGCCGGAAGGCGTTGTGCTTTTTCGTCAAGGTCACACGGTTGAGTGGTGCAACCCCGCCGCTGAAAAACATTTAGGCATCAAGTTAACCACGCACTTGGGCATGGCGCTCAATCTCGTTTTTGATAACCCAAAAATTGTTGAGTATTTGGAATCGGGCGATTATTCCAAACCGATTGAAATCAAATCCCATGAGCCCGGTCGAATTCTGTTGCTCTTTGCGGTTGTAGCTGATAAGACGCACTTTATTATGGTGACGCGTGACATTACCGAGCAACGACGAATTGATTCAATGAGAAAAGATTTCGTGGCCAATGTCAGCCATGAACTGCGCACGCCTCTCACCGTCATCACGGGTTTTCTCGACATGATTCTTCGCGGAAAAGAGCTGGATGAAAAAACGCTTCAAGAGCACTTGGGCTTAATGCAGCAGGAGGCCGTACGCATGCAAAGTCTGGTCAATGATCTCTTGTCGCTGTCTCGGCTGGAAAGTAAGGATGAGCAAGAGTCTGAACCGCCCGAAGTTGTCAATATGGCTAAGCTCGTTGCGAGTTTAGCTGAAGACGGTGTTGCCCTATCGCGCGGACGCCACACGATTGACACGGACATTTCCTGCAATTGGGCCGTATTGGGACAAGTCGATGAACTCCGAAGCGCTTGCTTGAATCTTGTTACCAACGCCGTTCGTTACACGCCCGATGGCGGCAAGATTGAAATCAGCTGGCGTTACGATCCCAAAGAAGAAAACGCTATCTTTGCCGTTAAGGACAATGGCATCGGCATTGACGCAGAAGATATTCCGCGATTGACAGAACGCTTTTACCGTGTGGATAAGAGCCGCTCGCGTGAAAAAGGCGGAACGGGTCTGGGTCTGGCGATTGTTAAGCATGTCGCCATTCGCAACCATTGCCGTCTTGATATTCAATCTGAGCCGGGCAAAGGTTCAACGTTCAGTCTGATTTTCCCGAAAGACTCATTGATTGAATAATTAAGACTTCTAGTTTCAAGCGCCGGTGAACACAAAAACACCGGCGCTTTTGTGTTCAGACAAAAAATATTACCGATGTGACAAGAAAAAATCATCCACTAACCACACACAGTGGTACGCTATTAAACATTGAGAAGGTTAAAAGGACTCGTATCATGTGCGCCAAGAAAAAAGAAGAAAAGAAAGAACAGCTCCCCTTAACAGAAAAGGAAGTGCTCACTGAACAAAAAATTGAAGCCTACAGTAAAGCTTTAAAGAGTGCCCTGAAGGAAGAGCCCCCTGAAGAACAGGTCCGCATCCTCAAACTCTTGATCAAAGATGCGAAAGCACGCATTCATGCTGCCGGTGATAACGAGAAAAATGAAGATGAGCTTGTAGATAATTGGGAAAAAGCTGAATTCCCCTATAAGCACCGTATGAGCAACAAACGCTATGAAAAAGAAAAATTACCCCTTCAGGTGGAATTGCTGAAGCTACAAAAATGGGTAAAAGAAACCGGTAAAAAAATCATTATTATCTTTGAGGGACGAGACGCAGCCGGCAAGGGTGGCACTATCCGCACTTTCATGGAGCACTTAAATCCCCGAGGTGCTCGCGTGGTGGCACTGGCTAAACCCACCGAAGCCGAAAAAGGTCAGTGGTTTTTTCAACGCTATGTCGCCCACCTGCCCACGCGAGGCGAGATGGTTTTATTTGACCGTTCTTGGTACAACCGAGCCGGTGTTGATCGCGTAATGGGCTTTTGCACGGATGAAGAATATATTGAATTCATGCGTCAATGTCCCCAATTTGAAGAAAATCTCATCCGCTCGGATACGATACTGATTAAGTTCTGGCTCTCTGTCACTCAGGATGAACAGCGCAGGCGCTTTAAATCGCGAAAAATCGATCCGCTCAAGCGCTGGAAGCTCTCCCCGATTGATATCGCTTCTTTATCCAAATGGGACGAGTACACCAAAGCCGAAGAAGTCATGTTCTTTTCCACTAACACAGCCTCTTGCCCGTGGATTGTTATAAAAAGCAACGACAAAAAACGGGCGCGCTTAAACGCGATGCGCTACGTGCTTTCTATCATCGATTATGCGGAAAAAGATAATGAAGCCATCGGCGCCGTTGATCCGCTCATTTTGTCCAGAGCCAATGTCAAACCCAACGTCGCTTCAATGTTGATTGGGAAAAAGAAAGATAAAGGAAAAAAATCTGAATAGAAACTCAATTAGCGCCGGCAGAAAATTTCTGCCGGCGTTTTCGTTTTAGCGGCCTTTGCTGATTAATTCAATAACTTTTAAGGTCATATCCAAAGAGGCCACAAAACTTTCTATCGGCATGAATTCCGCATAGCCATGGTGATTGTAGGAACCCGTGAAATAGTTCGGGGTAACCAAACCGCGGGCGGTCAAAGCCGAGCCGTCCGTGCCGCCACGCATCGCAACAGTCTTCGGTTCAATGTTCAGGCTCTTTAACGCTTCATACATGACATCAATTGGATAACGATCTTCGCCTAAGCCGCCGGAAATGTTTCTGTAAATATCCTCAATGTTGGCGCTAATCTTGGCACGCGGATAGCGTTTGGACACCAGTTGCACAACGTCGCGCACATACTGCTTGCGAGCTTCGAATGTCTTGTCATCGAAGTCGCGGATATTGATTTGCAGATGAGCTCGCGCAGGATTGGCTGACATGTTCTTAAACCAATAATAGCCTTCACGTTCATCGGTATTTTCAGGCGTTTCCAAACGGTTGAAATTGGCCATCAAATCAACGGCTACCAAAATCGGATTAAGCAACACGCCTTTGGCGCTAGCCGGATGCGTCGTCACACCCTCAATATCAATGTGCACTTCCGCGGCGTTATAGGTTTCATAAACCAATTGCCCTAATTCTCCGCCATCAACCGTATAAGCGAAATCCACTTTGAAACGATTCAAATCCAAAAGCTTTGAACCCCGCAAACCTGTTTCCTCATCCGGTACAAAAGCCACGCGGATATCACCGTGAGGAATTTGCTCGGTAACGAGAATTTCCAAAGCGGTCATGATATTGGTGACACCCGCCTTATTATCAGCCCCCAAAACACTGGTCCCATCTGTAAAGATGATGTCTTCGCCGACATGATTGGATAATTCCGGGTGTTCCGCCAACCGGATCCAAATATCTTTTGCTTGATTCAGACAAACGTCTCCGCCCGTGTAATGAATCACTTGCGGATGAATTTCAGGAGACAAACCGACATCAACCGTATCCACATGAGCAACAAATCCCACTGTCGGAACGTCTTTGACGCTACCCGGTAAATAAGCGGTTACGTTACCGTGCTCGTCAACCTCGACCTCTTTTAAACCCATCTGCTTTAAACCGGCTTCCAACACCCTGGCCATCGTCCACTGGCCTTCAGAGCTCGGCACCATTTTATTTTTAGGGTCACTTTGGCTGCTGATGGCCAAATAACTTAAGAATCGTTCCACGAGTGCTTGCGCTTTTTGTTGATGATCCATTTAACACCTCTTTAAGAGCAGACTGCCGACTATTTCGGCTCACAGAGCTAACTATAACGCCGTTAAGCGCAAAAAAGGCGGCCTAAAAGACCGCCTGGTGTAATTCGGAATCAGGGATTACTGACGTGCAATTTTTCGTTGGGCTCGCTGACGGATGAAAAGAGCGACCAAATTCAAGCCCAAGACCATGAGCACCAACAGACAAGCGGTACCGTATTGCATCGGACGCGTTGCATCCACATCCACGCTTGAAGTCGCCAACACATAAATGTGGTACGGCAAACTCATCACCGGATCCAAAATCGAGTCGCCCATTTTCGGGGTGTAAAACACCGCGGCCGTGTACATAATGGCGGCCGTTTCACCAGCCACACGAGACAGAGCCAAAATATTGCCGGTCAAAATACCGGGCAAAGCCGCCGGCAAAATGATCTTAAAGATCGTTTGCTGTTTGTTGGCACCGAGCGCCAATGATGCTTCACGCCATGCCTGAGGCACTTGATTTAAGGCTGCCTCCGTTGTGTTGATCACGATCGGTAAAGCCAAGACAGCCAAGGTGAGCACACCGGAAAGCAAACTCACACCAAATCCGCAAATCGTCACAAAGAAAGTTAAGCCGAATAAACCAAAAATGACGGAGGGCACACCGGAAAGGTTAGAAACGGCCAAGCGAATGGCTTCAACAAAACGACCCGATCCGCCGTACTCGGTCAAATACACAGCCGTGCAAACCCCAAGGGGCAAAGCAATGACCGTTGCGCCCACAGCAAGCCAGAAAGTACCAACAATGCAGGGCCAAACGCCGCCCGCCGTCATCATGTCTCGGGGGGACTCGAAAACAAATTCCCAGGACAAGGCAGGTAAAGCGTTATCAAGCAAATAAAGCAAAATAGCGACAATCACACCGGCACTGATAAGTGTCGTCAGACGCATCAAAGTGATGCCGATGTGCTGATAGGCATAACGCCAATTCGGATTACGTTCAACAGACATCTCTCATCCCCTTAATGCTTGCCGCCGATCTGGAATTTCTTCGTCAAGAAGAAAGCCAACGCGTTGAAAATAAAGGTGGTCACAAAAAGCACAAGACCTGTGGCAAATAGTGCGTAGTAGTGAGTCGATCCCACAGCGGCTTCTGCCATTTCAGCGGCAATCGAAGCCGTCATCGGACGCAGCGGGTCAAAGAGGCTTTCCGGAATAATGGCTGCGCCACCGGCGACCATCAATACCACCATCGTTTCACCCAATGCGCGTGAAATACCCAACATAATGGCCGTGCCAATACCGCCCAAGGCGTAACGAAACTGTACCTTGTAGAGTGTTTCCCAACGGGTGGCGCCCAAAGCCAATGAGGCTTCAGACAGCGCAACCGGCACATTCCGTAAGGCGTCCTCTGAGATGGAACAGATAAATGGAATACACATCAAGCTCAACATCACTGAAGCGTTGAGCCAGTTAAGACCGGAGTCCAAACCCACAGACTCCTGCAGCCAAGGGGCCACAACCACCATGCCCAAGAAACCGACGATGACGGAAGGCAAAGCAGCCAACAATTCAATTGCCGGTTTAACAATACTGCGAACCCGAGGGCTGGCGAAATAGGCCAAATAAGCGGCGGTCAACAATCCCATCGGCAAAGAAATCAAAGTGGTGGTCGCGGCCACGGCAAGGCTTGCGACTAAAAGCGCTCCGATTTCAAAGTCAGGGTTCGGTCCCGTCGGATACCATTCCGTTCCAAACAAGAAGGTAAAGAGCGGAACGTCTTTCAAAATAGGCAGAGCTTGGGTGAGAAGAAAAACCAAAATGGCAGCGAGAGCCACAATCGAGAGCATGGCTATCGCTGCCAACGACTTTTCAAACCCCTCGCCTCGTTTCAGTAACGTCATAACGAATTCTCAAAGGGTCCGTAAAGTCCATTATTTCTTAGCGGGCAACGGAACGAAGCCGACTTCCTTCACAGAAGTTTGACCTTCCGGAGACAAAGCGTAATCAATCAAGGTCTTGACGTCTCCAGCAGGTTGACCGTTTGTGAAGAGATACAAGTCACGAGCCAGCGGCCAATCACGGGACAAAGCGGTTTCAGCGGAAGCAACCTTACCGCTGATGCTCAAGCCCTTGATGTCCTTTGTGATGTAACCCAAACCAACATAACCGATGGCATTCGGGTTCTTGGCAACGGTTTGAAGCACAGCGCCGTTAGAAGCTTGCAAAAGAGCGCGTTGTTGAACACGTTCACCCTTCATCACCAATTCTTCCCACGTTTCAAACGTACCGGAAGAAGAGTCACGGCTCACAACCGTAATACGGGCATCGGGACCACCGACTTGCTTCCAGTTGGTGATACGACCGGCGTAGATGTCACGGATTTGCTGCAAGCTCAAGTCCTTCACCGTGTTCTTCGGGTGAACGATCGGAACAATGGCGTCGACCGCGACCGTAAAGCGAACGGCTTCACCACCGTTCTTTTTAACGTTTTCAACTTCTGCGGGCTTCATATCACGGCTAGCCATGGCCACGTCCGTCGTCTTATCCATCAAAGCCTTGATGCCATGACCGGAACCGCCGCCAGACAAGGACACTTGAATGTCTTTATGTTTAGCCATGAACGTTTCGCTGATTTTTTGCATGGCAGGCAAAACAGTCGTGGAACCGTTAACAACCACGGTTCCGGCAGCAGCGGCAAAAGAAGCCAAACCAACGCAGCCGGCCACTAAAGCAGAAATCAAAGTACGTTTCATAATGAAGTTCCTTATAAAAAGAATTTTTGATCATTTATCGTTTGAACTTGTGCGCTATTGTGAAACGCGGATATGACCTCAAAGTGACGGCTTTGTGAAATTTTGATGAACAAAAGCCGTTCCCCCATTTCAGGAAACGGCCCAAGAGAACGAAAAATATTCGTTTTTTTCTAACGCTGTTTTGCTCTTTTCTTAAGCAATGCCGTCAGTCTCTCAAGAAATACCTTAACTGCAGGCATGGTCGGCGTTCCGTGAGTCACTACAAAAAGTTTTCGATATAACGGAGGATCAAGCGGACGGCTTTCCACTTTGGCTTTGTCATTTTCCAAAAGCAGTTCCGGCAAAATGCTCACACCAATGCCTGCCTTGACAAGATTAACGATGGAAGTTGCTCCAACGGTTGTATAGCGAACCGGGATTCTTTGTTTTCCGTGTTTCAATCCATTCTCTAATTCCTTGCACCAACTAGCACCGTGAAGGATATAGGGATAGTCTTGTAATACCCTCAGTGGGATCTTTTTGTATTTAGACAATGGATGCTCTTTCGGGAAAATCACGCGAAATTCGTCTAAATGCAAAAGTTCAGCATTCAAATTGCCATCACATTTCGGCGTGAACAGACCAACGTCAATGCGGTCTTCTTTGAGCCAATCATCGATAACATCACCATTGCCAATCAACACTTCGTACTCAATTCCCGGAGCTTCTTGCATCAATTTTTTCAACACAATGGGAAGCCACTCGTTGGCAACAGCCGTCACGGTTCCTAAGCGCACGACGCCTTGTTTTAAACCGGTCATATCTTGCAGGACGCCATTTAGACGCATTTCGTCACTGCAAATTTGTCTAATGTAAGGCAAAAGTGCAGCGCCGGCCGGTGTCAAAGTCAATCCTGTTTTTTTGCGATTCAGTAGCGCAACGCCCCACTGGCTCTCAAGGTCAGATACCATACGGCTGACCGCTGATTGCGTGTAGTAGAGACGCTTAGCCGCTTCAGTGAAACTGCCGCACTCAACCGTTGCAAGAAAAGCCCGAAATTTCGTGATCGTCATAACATTATGAGAAAATAGAATAATTAATAGAAGAAATATTCGCTTTTCTTATTTTATTCGAAATCTTATACTGAACTGATATTGAGAATTTTCAGATCAAAACATCATGCTTAGCGTTTTACTTATCCTTCCTGATTTCTTGGTGATCTTGGTTGGCTTTCTTTTGATGAAGTTCTTCCATGACGGTGTGTTCAATGAAACGTTTTGGAAGGGAGCTGAAAAAATTGTCTTTTATGTTTTGTTCCCGCCACTTCTCTTTACATCAGTTGCGACCTCCAATCTCACACTAGGTGAAGCGGGGCTTTACCTCATCGTTGCCATCAGCGCCATGATGTGTGCAGTCGTGATGTCTTACTTGATTCGCTATTTTGTAAAAGCGGACCCGGTTACGCATGCTTCTGCCTTTCACTGCGGTTTTCGATTCAATACCTACGTTGGCTTTGCATTGGTGTCCCGCTTATTCGGTCAAGAAGGCTTAGCGTTAATGTCACTTCTGATCGCATTTTGGGTTCCGATCAGCAATTCCATTGCCGTGGCGGCTCTAGCCAGTGCCGTTGCTCAACGCGAACAAACGACCGGTAAAAGCAATGTGTTGGCTAAAACCATCAAGGCCATTGTCACTAATCCTTTGATTATCGCGACCACTTTGGGCTTAATCGTTAATTTAGGTTCAATCCCCGTACCGGCCGTCGCCATGACCTTTTTCAAGTCATTAGGAAACGCCTCTCTTGCCATGGGGCTATTGTGCATCGGCGCCGGTTTAAGGTTAAGCGGAATGAAGTCCGAATGGAAACTGATCGCAGCGAATACCGTGGAACGCCTGGTGACCACACCGGCCGTTGCGCTGCTCTTTTGTTTGGTGTTTGATTTGGCTCCGGCAGCATCGGGCGCGTTGATGATCTTTGCCATGTTGCCGACGGCACAGTCTTGCTACGTCATGACAGCGAGCATGAGAGGCAATGCCCCGCTCGTTGCCGGGATTACGACCGCTCATACGCTTGCGGCTATTCTGACCATCCCCTGCTGGATCGTGGTTATCACGGCTTTGCTTTAATCGTTTGAGTTCATGGAGGCATCAACTTTTTATTGATGCCTTCAATAGAACCACAACGATCAGTTTTTCTCTGGATCAATCTCTACATGTGTTGCCGGTTGCGGCAAGAGTATGCGAGTCGGGCTCGTCTGTGAGCATTCGTCTATGCTCAGCTATTTGTTTTCCGGCAACCCAAACCGATTTAACATTCACGTTTTCTAAGTCATCCAGAACAACTAAATCTGCGTCACGACCCGGAGCAATAGCTCCCTTATTCTTCAAACCAAAATGCAAGGCCGTGTTAATCGTCGCCATCCTAAAAACTTCTATCGGATCAACGCCGCAGGCTATCGCACGGCGGACGACATTATTGATGTGTCCTTTAGCCAACACATCGTCAGGAGAGGCGTCATCTGTGCACAAGCAGAAAAACCGACTATTCCTACTTGTAACGGCGCGGCTTAAAACCGAAACATTCTGTCCCGCAGAGCCCTCACGCATAAAAATCACCATTCCTCGACTAATCCGCTCCTCAACTTCATTTTCTGTGCTGCACTCATGATCACTATCGACACCGCTTAGAGCGTAGGCCGATAAGTCGGCTCCCGAAGTCAATGGACTATGACCATCGATTAATTTGCCGCAACGGCGTGTCATGAGAACTTTTTTCAAAATATCCTCATCACAAGCCAAAAGACCGGGCACATTCATAAGTTCAGCCAAACCAAGAACCTCTGGCTCGGCAATCAATTCGCTTAAATCATCGGCTTGCAAATGAGCGCCCGATGTTTCAAAAGGTGTGGCCGGAACGCAGCTCGGGAGCATCTAGCGAATGTTTATTTCCGCTTTCTTAGCCTCATTCATCATGAAACGAATGCCATCAAGTCCCTGCACGTTAGCGATTTCATGAGGATCTGCGATGATTGTCGTTGTCCCACAAGGAGCAATTAATCTTGCAAACTGAATCGGAGAAAGCATTCTGGATTCAATGTGCACGTGCGCATCGATAAAACCCGGTGCAACAAATGCCCCTATAAGATCAATCGTTTTTTCCGCAATAGCTCGACAAGAAAGACCCGCGTCAATAACCTTTCCACCATCAATAAATATCTCTGCGCCATCCAGAATTTTTCCGCTGAAAACATCGATAAAACGAGCATTCATCAATCGTAATTCGCAAGGCTCTCGCCCTAAAACACAATCAATTTGTCGTTTATGCACATCAATGGCTTACATCATCCGTTTCTCCCGCAAACACTCGTAAGCGTATCGTCTCAAAATAATCTGGCTATTGCAAAAAAAAGCGCTTCCAGGATAGAGAGTCCTATCCCAAAAGCGCCAAAAAACTAAAAATTAACGATCGCCTCGATCTAAAACAATCGGAATGGCATGCCAGAACTTACACTGATGCAAGTCAGAGAAATAACTTGCAGGAACAGTCTGAGATTGGCCATTCAGACGCAACGCCATCATTGAGCCGCCATCATCGGAGAATCGTTTCCACTGCGGTAGTGATTTTCCGTTAGGATTTTGACTCTTAATAAAATTGCCCCAATATTGTCTCATCTCTTTAGCCAGTATCTTTTGAGCCTCAGTCATTTTGGCTGAACGAGCTTGGTATTGACCGGCATCGGGGAAGAAATACGTCAATTCCGAAGCGTGGCTGGCCGCGTCATCATAATCAGCAAATTTTCTGCTTGTCGGCACCGTTGAATCTTCAAAAGTGTAGATATAGGTTGCCACTGACTTATCTTTGCTTAACTCTTGAGCCAACGTTAAGTTGGTGCATCCTCCCAGGCCGCGCATACCGCTATCGGTAATGAAATCACCGATCACATACGAAATAGCGTACTTGCCTTGATATTTATCAGCCGGATAAAGTTTTAGTGCTTCAGGCGCATTTTCCCCAACCAAACGCTTCACCCAAGCTTCATAGTCCTTAGCATTCCAATCCGTATAAGCCGTGCCGGCTGAACGTCCTTCTTCTTTGTTAGAGCCTGATAACACCGGAACTTTGATCCACTTTCCTTGACGAATGGCCTCAACTGCAGGAACGTCGGAAACCGGATTCCAAAGTCCAACCGACTTACTGGCTACCGCTACCTGTTCGGTTGAGAGTTTGCGAACACAACTTAAAGCGTCTTTGGCTTGATCACATTTTGTCAGCTTAAGGAACTCTTCTGAGCGAGCCTGGGCCTGCTTAACCGTATCAACGTCATGAATACAGTCTTCACTTTGCAAAATCACACCGTCAACCAATCCTTTCGCTTTTGGATCAACCAAAATACGACAGGCATTGGTGGATCCTGCAGATTCGGTCATCAGAACAACATTGTCGGCATCGCCTCCGAAGTCAGCGATGTTGCGACGCACCCAAGCAAGAGCCGCCTCAGTGTCCGTTACACCGAAATTGCCTGCTGATTCATCCATGCCGGGCAATGTCAGAAAACCGAAGGCTCCGAGACGATATTGAAGTGTCACAACAATGATGTTGTTCTCGGTGGCTAAACGCGCGCCATCATGCTCTGTTGCATTGCCGCCCGTGTTGCCGCCCCCGTGAGCATAAACACCAACGGCTAACTTGGCATCCTTTTTTGTTCCGGCCGGACGATAAATATTGACATAAAGGCAATCTTCACTGCCGACATCCCCCTGACGGCATGCCTGAGGAGCTGTATTGGCTTTCTTAACACCTTTCCATGGAACAACCGGTTGGGCGCTCTTCCAACGGTTCTCTCCAACCGGAGCTGCCGCAAACGGCACAGCTAAAAAGGTTTCAACTTGGGATCGAGTGCCGGGAACGGTCTTCGTAAAACCTTCCAACTGGCCACCTTCCGTTGAAACCACTAAATTTGAGGAAGCGCTAGCAACACCGGAGAAAAAGGCTAAAGCCACCGCGCATGAAAGAAGTTTTTTCATATCAATCACTCCAAACGGACTTCATGTCCAGCGTTCAGTTTAGGCTTTGCAGAATTAACCCAGAGAATTTTTTGTAATCAAATAGAGAAAGCTACTTAGGTATCGCATCATAGGCCGAGTAGACTGGTCATATGGATTCCTATGAGGTTTGATATGGATACAGCTCAAAAAATACTGGCTTTGAGAAAACTGATGCAAAAAGCCAATGTTAAAGCACTTTACGTGAGTTCTGCCGATCCTCACCAGTCTGAATCGGTTGCCGATTACTGGAAAAGCGTTCAGTGGTTAACCGGTTTTACCGGCAGCATGGGGTATGCGATCCTCACCGACAAAGAAGCTGAATTTTGGACAGATGGCCGTTACACTACACAGGCTCAACGTGAAATACCGGAAAATACTTTTCATATCAACACTATTGCAACGCCGCAAGCACCGCTGTGGTACGAATGGTTAAGCGCCAGACTGCAAAAGGGCGATACCGTAGCCATCGATGGCGAAGTGCTGAGCGAGGCTCAACTTCGAGACTTCAAAGGAAAGCTCTCGATCGAAAATTTAGTCATTTCATCTGACAGAAACTTTATAGCGGAGATATGGAATGATCGGCCCAGCATTCCAATCGATCCTGTCTGGGAGCTTGAAGCGCAATACGCCGTTGAAACACGAATTGAAAAATTAACCAAACTTCGGGAAAAACTTCTCGCCTACGGTCGCAACACTGTTACGATTCTCTGCGGCTTAGACGATATAGCGTGGCTCACCAATCTGCGCGGCCACGACAACCCGCTTTATCCATTTTTCCATGCATACGCCTTGGTTAGCCAAGAAGAAGCTCACCTTTGTACAGATTTGGGAAAACTTTCAGACTGTATCCGCGCTCGTCTGTGTGACGACGGTTGGGTACTGCACAACTATCAGGACATTAATTCATTAGTTTCTCTAATTCCCGCAAAGTCAGTGGTCTACACAGATCCGTTCAAAACACCGTTCAAACTATACGAATCTGTCCCTCAAAGTTGCTTCATTCATGATGGACCGGATCTTATCACCGCAATCAAGGCCATGAAGTCGCCCGGTGAACAAAACAACATCCTAGAAGCCAACCGGCGTGAAGCCGCGGCTGTTATCCGCTTAATGAGATGGATTGAAGCTAACGCTGATTCGGGCTTATTGGATGAATACCAAGTAGGACAAAAACTGGAAGAATTCCGAAAACTTGATCCACTTTACGTACAACCGGCCAATCGCCCGATTGTGGGTTATGCGGAAAATGCCGCGTTGCCTCACTATCGACCGACCGAAAAAATGAGCGCATCAATCAAAGCTCAAGGATTCCTGCTTTTTGACGTCTGCGCGCACTACAAATGTGGAAGTACTGACTTGACAAGGACGGTCAAAGTAGGCCCTTTGACCGAAGAAATGAAGCATGACTACACGTTGACGCTAAAGTGTCACATTAAGTTAGCGACCCAGAAATTCCCCTACGGCACCACAGGGAATTTGCTTGATGCCATCGTAAAGTCTGTCCAGTGGAATGAATTCACAAGCTTTAATCATGGGACAGGTCACGGAATCGGCTACCTACTTAATATCCACGAAGGCCCCGGAAAAATCATTACTGATTTCGCCCCCGCTTTCCCTTGGGCACTTAATACTTCACTTGAAGAAGGCATGCTCTTTTCAAACGAACCCGGCATCTATAAACCGGGCAGACACGGCATCCGGCTTGAAAATGCTGTATTGGTTCAAAAAGATGTGAAAAATGAATTCAGTCAATTCATGCAATTTGAAACCGTCACGTTCTTGCCTTTTGAAAAAGAGGCCATCATTGTAGAAGAGTTAACCGAAAGTGAACGCCACTGGATTGATAATTACCATCAGGAGGTCTACCGCAGGATCCGACCGCTTTTAAATGAAGACGAACAGCGATGGCTGAAAGAGAAAACGAAACAGTTAGAAAGCCGTTAAATATCCAGTGTTTTCATGCTCTTAATCCCCTTGTTGGTTAAGACAACACGGATAATTTCATCTTTGACGCTCTCACGCTTGTCAGCAGTCAAAGTAAAAAGCCTGCGGACAAAATAGAGGTGATAAATTTTGTCCGCTTGGGAAATATGCATGGATGAATCATCGGCAACCGGCAAATCCGCTTCATCAATATCAATGAAATTTAAAAACGGCATCAGATTAAACCACGTGGTGTCCATTAGGCCATAACGGGTGTCGCGGAAAAGGGCCGGATCCGTTTTGACGGTCAGCTCTTTTTTGTAAAGCAATATGCTTTCAAATCGCCAGTCATATATGCCTTTGACGCTTTGCGCTTTCTGACGCAACTGACGCACGGGCTCCGGCAGACGTCTGACATCAAAAAATTCAAATGATTCCTTGCAATCGCCAACGTGATAACGTTCATCACGCAAAATTTCCAAACGCCTGTCGGGAATCCACTTTTTAAAGCGTTTTGACAGTTGTTCTTTCAATAAATCTTTGATTCGGTCTTTAAAGATATAGCCTATGACCAGCGCAATAAAAAGATTAGCGCTTAACGCTCCGTACTGTCCCTGCCAGGCAAAGGCAATAACGGTGGCAAAGATCATTGAAACCGCCGCGGCAAACCCATACAGAGAGTGCACTAAAAAAGTGGGCCCCACGTGCGGTTTGATATTGAGAAAGAGGCAGCTGCTCACGTATTTGGTTAAAAGACGCCAACGATAAAGTTGCTGCTCTTGGCTACTTTGCTCGGAAAAACTCTCCTTATGGTGTTCTTTGCGATAGCGATTTTCCGACTCCCAAAGGGAAAGCAAAATATTTTTTGACGACTCTCTTTGTATACGAACAATCATTTTTTGCAGATAATACAAAGTGATCACACTCATAAATTCGTCACAAAATACATCGCATTCAGAACCGATTTTTTTACCGATTACACGCAACTGCTCAGCTTGCAAACGATAAACATTCAAAGCTTTTTGAATCAAATCCACATAGTGTCGGGCTTCAGAATCCTGAAGGTCCAATTCATCATAAAGATTGTGTGTTTTAAGCCTCAGGCTTCTTTTATACGTTAACGCAAAGAGCTTATTGACTTGCAAAAAGCGCTCTAGGGCAAGCTCTGTCGGAAGCTTCTCCAGTTCTGTCAAAGCTTCTGAGAGATGGTCGGAGACGACTGAGCCATTGGCAAAATGTTCTAAGTCAATGGAAGGCGGTCTGAGTCGAATGAAATTTTTGAAAAAACGCAGGCAATCGGTTGCCTTGTAGTTTTCGCCATTAATTTGAAGAGAAACGGGAGAGAAAATGTACGTTTCAATCCGGTAGCGAATCTGTTTGGCACCGGGTTCAAATGACAGATGCTGCTGAATCTCAAGCTGTTGTCCCTGAACTTTTAGTTTTTCCTCGATCATCAGCTCAATCTCAACAGAATACGGATCGGCCCGAATGAGCCGATCCGAATTTAACACGCGGTTAGAAGAAGCTCGGGCAAATACCCATCCAGTGCATGTACGTTGCACCGGCAATCAACAACAAGACCCAATATAAAACGCTCATGATGAAGCCATACTTGAAGGATTCACCCATTGTGTACTTATTCGTACCATAGAGCATTGCATTCGGTTTGGCGTTAAAGGGCAACGACCAGCAGCAGTTGATGCACAATGCGACCGGCATAGCCAAAGCCAAGATATCGATCTTCAAAGTTTGTGCGATACCGATCACAATCGGCATGTAAATGATCGTACGCATGTTCTTACTTTGGAAGATGAAGTGGCTGGCGATGAAGATGGCTGTCAACACAGCGTAGAGCGTGAAGTAAGACATCGTTTCCATGCCGAGCAGTTGCATCAGTTGAATGGTCAAAACGTCCATCAACTTGGTTGCCGTCAGACCTGCGCCCAAAGAGTACGCGCCCGCCGAGAAGATCATCAGATGCCAGGGAATATCCACATCGTTCCAGTTCAAAAGTTTGGTCTGTGGCAAAAGCATAATGACCGCACCCAACATGGCAACAACGGTGGAATTCAAACCGTGAAGTTTATCGGTAGCCCACACAAGCAAGATCAAACCGAAAATCAAGGCTGCCTTGACTTCGTTTTTCTTCACAGGCCCCAAATCGTCATAGGCTTTTTGCAAAGCTTCACGACCGCCTTCCAACTTCGGTTCACGGTCTTTCTTTGTCAACGGGAACACAAAGCGAACGCCAATCGCGTAGGACAAAATACCAAAAGCCAAAACAAGGGGGAGACCTGCGACAAACCAGTCAAAGTAGTACACGCTGACACCGGCACCGGCCAAGAGCGCGACACCCAAAAGGTTGGCGCCCGACCCCGTCATGAACGTATTGCAGCTTGCGTTAATCATGAGCAAGTTGTGCAACACCAAGTTACGGGCAAAGTTGTTGGTCGTGTCGGTCCCCGGGGCGCCGTAGACGGCGCTCACCACCATAAAGAGCGGCATCATGAGCGCGGCCTTAGCAGCCGTTGCATTCACGAACGCAGCCAAAATGATGTTAATCGCCAGGAACGTCATGAAGATCATGCCCGCGTTTTTCCCGAAACGCAGAATCATGTACAGGGCCACACGTTTGACAAGATCCGTTTTCACCATGGCGCTGGCCATAATAAAGGCGGATACGTTCAACCAAATGGTGGGGTCACCTAACGTGGCCATGGCGGGTCTGGCTTTAAGCAAACCGGTTAAAACCAAACCGCAAATCAAAAGCATGGAGGTAACGTAGTTCGGTACAGCCTCACTGATCCACAAAAAGAGGGCCGTGGCAAACAGACCGAACATGATTTGCTGCTTGGCGTCCAGAATCGGAAATTGGATGACGTACGAAAACAGTACGAACATCACCGCCGCAATCAGCAACCCCCATGTCTGACAAAATTTACCCACTTTGCTAAGCGGCCGCTTCGGTAGCTTATTGAGCGAGTAATTATTCATGTCTAATGGATCATAATCCGTGACAGGTGTTTTAACAGCAGACGTTGTCATAAACAGTTCTCTTTAAATTGGTAAAACAAGCTATTAAAAGCCGACTACCTTCTTAGCTGCCTTCAGATAATTCACGTTAGGCATACCGGCCAAGCCCAAGGCTTCCACAGCACTTTGCATACCGGCGTAGTCTTCACTTTCGCAACAAGCCGTTTCCACTTGCGCGCCGTTCATCCATACATAAGCGAATTCGCAGATGATGCCATTTACCGAGAAGCCATAACGCTTCTTTTCCACGCCGACTAATGTCAGATCCGGATGAGCCGTGACCATGGCGCAGAACTCATCAAACGTATATTCGTCTTGTGTCAATTCAATTTCGACCATCAGGTGAGACAGAATCGTGGCGAGTTCTTCCTTTTTCACCGGGAATTGGAATTTGCCGCGGGGCTGGAAAATTTCATAACCTTGGTCGGTTTCGCCAACCTTGGTTTTAATGTCCAAGAGATCGTCACGAACCTTCACATTGGCTTCATCGGTCTTCTTGGAAAGAATGTAGGTTTCTTTCGGCATTACGCGCACTTTGTAAAGCGTCGCCTTCGCATCCCACATTTTGGCCTTCAAAGGTTCAATGATGCCTTGACCAAACACGCGAAATTCAGCGCGGGGCGTCAATTTTTCAGCGTCTTTAGCAGAAATAGCGGTGTTTTTAGCATAGGTATCGGTCATGATCGTCTCCTTTATTTTTCCCACGTTGAATACGGATGAGCAACCAAGTTGCTGTTGAAGTAGCGAGGATCGCCGGAAACTTCTTCACCGATCCAATCCGGTTTTTCAAAAGCTTCTTCTTCGCTGCCCAATTCGATTTCAGCGACGATCAAACCCTTGTTGACACCCAAGAATTCATCAATTTCCCAAACATGACCACCCATCGGAATCTTGTAGCGATTCTTTTCAATGATGGGTTGTTCGGCCAAGTGATCCAACATTTGCACGCAATCGTCATACGGAATTTCATATTCAAATTCCATGCGGGTAACACCCACCGTGGGACCCTTTACCGTCAAGAACGCCTTATCGGCAATCGTCCTGATACGCACCGTGCGTTCTTTGACGCTATTTAAATAGCCCTGACGATACTGAGTGCCGGCGGCGAGTTCGCGCCACTTATCGCCGACCACTAAAAATTTTCTTTCAATTTCCTTTGACATGATTATTCTCCTAAAAAACAATGTCACACCTTTTTGTTTTCATTGTTATCCCACACTCTTTAAAAGAAAAATGAATAATTAATATCAAACACATAAGTTATTTTTATGGTTTATATGTCATTGTTTTTATGTATCTTTTTTGAATCTTTGTTTAAAAAAATATAAGAATAAGGGGTTTTATGGAGTAAAATTTTTAAGAAAACTTATGGATATAAACTATCATGATGGATCTCGATCCCCTAAAGACTTTTCACCACGTTGCACAACTGAAAAGTTTTACTAAGGCTGCTCAAAAACTCTATTTGACGCAACCCGCTGTGAGTCAGCAGATTCAGCGGCTTGAACACTCTCTGCGGGTGAGTCTTTTCGACAGAAGTAAAAAACAAATTGAACTGACGCCTCAAGGGGAAATTCTCTTTAGCTATACCCGAAAGCTTTTTCACCTCTTCGATGATATTGAAGTAGCGTTTGAAGACTTCAACAATTTGGAAAGCGGCCATATTTCCATCGGCGCTTCTTCATTAATCGGCACCTACTACTTACCCGACATGTTTGAAATCTTTCACGATCAATATCCGAACGTGACTTTCAACGTCCGAATCGGTAATTCGGAAAAGGTCGCCAAATGGGTCATGGAGCACGACGTGGATTTAGGGTTGTCGGCTCGCATCATGGGTAAAAAAGACATTATTCAATATCAGCTTCTCAATGAACCCTACCGGGCGGTCGCCAGTCCCCACTCTCGCTGGGCCAAACTCGGACGAGCCTTAACCGCTCAAGAGTTTTCCGAAGCCTCCATTGTCACCCGTGAAAAAGGGGCGCGTTCTCAGAATAAATTAGACGAATGGCTTGATGAACAGGGACTGTCCGCTTACAAAGGAGGCTTTACCGTTGACTCAATGCAGTTAGCGAAAAATATGGCGATCAGTGGTTTGGGCGTAGTGACGCTACCGGAATTGGCAACCATTAAAGATGTTAAAAACGGTCTGCTCGTAAACATAGACGTAGAAAATTTCCACGTAAACACGGGCTACTACCTGATTTATCGGACAGACTCCAATTTGTCTCCGGCGTCCTTGAAGTTTCTCATGCTACTCAAAGAACACCGCCGTGACTTCATGGCTATCCTCTAGCAAAAAGTCGCAGCTTGCTGACTAAACCGTTGATTGTGGCTTTACCTTTTCGTCCATTGATTCGTGATGAGACTGCCGAAACCGACCAAAGTCGCGCAGGAGGTTACGGAAGTTGCCAATGTCCATTTTTTGGACATTCTAAATTCCTAAAAATACGAAAAAACTTTACGCATCAAAAAGTTCTGAAACCATGCGGTGTTTGTCAATTTTGTTGCAAAACGGAAATTCTTCCTACTTGATCAAATTTATAATAAATAATTATCTTAAATTAATATTTTTTTATTAAAATTATCCAGACATGAATGTAGCCTTGTTTCTAGGAGACTCTATGGCAAAAACGCTTTATCAAAAAATCGTTGACTCGCATACTGTTAAAGTCATTGATTCCAACACTGTGCTTTTGTATTGCGACATTCACTTTGCCAACGAATACACCTCCCCTCAAGCTTTCGCGGGACTCATTGAACGAAAGATTGATGTGCTTAGCCCCGACTCCCATCTTTGCGTCGTTGACCACATTATTCCGACTCATGACGAGACGCCCCGTCGAATTTACGATGAAGCATCCCTTATTCAGGCTCAGACATTAGAAAGCAACTGCAAGCGCTTTGGCATCGCGGCTTTTTATGGTCCCAATAATCCCCTTCAGGGTATTGAACACGTGGTCATGGAAGAGCAAGGGCTGGTTCGCCCCGGCATGGTCGTGATTTGCGGAGACAGCCACACCACAACGCATGGCGCGATCGGTGCCCTGGGTTTTGGAATCGGAACGTCTGAAATCGAACACATCCTTGCCACCCAAACGCTTGTCTACCGTATGGCCGGCACCATGAGAATCACCATCAACGGAAAATTGACCGCGGAGGCGAGCGCCAAAGACTTGGTTTTAGCTGTGCTTAGAAAAATTACGGCTCGCGGCGCGTTAGGTTTAGTGGTTGAGTACACGGGCGAAGGCGTTCAGGCGCTTTCTGTTGAAGAACGCATGGTCCTTTGCAATTTGACCGTTGAAGCCGGCGCCAGAGGGGCCATTGTTGCTCCGGATGAAAAGTCGCTTCAATGGGTCTTTGATCACGCAAAAAATCTTTCGACAAGCGATCAAGAAGCCATGAGGGCTTACGTAAAAGAGCTTTATTCTGATCCTCAAGCGCATTTTGATAAAGAAGTTTCCCTTGACGCCAGTGCCGTTAAACCCATGGTTACCTGGGGTACGAGCCCCGACCAAGCGATTGGCTTTGATGAAAAAATCCCTGCACCGGAATCGTTTTGCGATCCGGTTGCCAAAGAAGCTGCCCAACGCGCACTTCACTATCAGGATCTCAAAGCCGGTGATTTCATTCGAAAGACACCCATTCAACACGTATTCATTGGCTCGTGTACCAATTCCCGTTTGTGCGACTTGCAAGCCGCCGCCCGCGTGCTCAAAGGCCGTCATGTAGCTCCCGGCGTTCGCGCACAAGTTGTCCCGGGCTCTATGCTTATTCGACGCCAAGCTGAAGAATTGGGGCTTGACAAAATTTTCAAAGACGCGGGCTTTGAATGGCGCAAAAGCGGCTGCTCTTTATGTCTGGCTATGAATGACGACATTTTAGAGACCGGTGTGCGCTGTGCTTCCACCACCAACCGCAACTTTGAAGGGCGTCAAGGACGGGGCAGCCACACCCATTTGGTCAGCCCCGAGACGGCTGCCGCCAGCGCCGTCATGGGTTACCTTTGCCCGAAATCAGAATTGGAGTAAAGCATCATGGAAAAACTCATTACGTTGACGGCCGTCGCCGCCCCGATCAATGTCGATAACATGGACACCGATCAGTTGATGCCGAAACAATTTTTACGCGGCATTGATAAGTCAGGTTTAGCCAAAGGGCTTCTTTACAATCACCGTCATTTGCCCGATGGCGCGATGAATCCTAATTTTGTGTTAAATAAACCGGGATTTGAAAATACGCAAATTATTCTTGCCGGCCCGAATTTCGGCTGCGGCTCCAGCCGCGAACACGCCGTATGGGGACTGATGCAATACGGCATTCGGGCTGTCATTGCGGCCGGATTCGGCGAAATCTTTTATTCCAACTGTTTTAATAACGGCTTATTGGCAGCTAGGATTTCTCCTCAAACCTCTGCCGAACTTTTCGCGTATTTGTCTGACGCCCATCCATGCAAACTGACGATCAGTGTTAAAGACAAAGAAATCCGTACAGAAGACGGTTCAAAGGTCTGGCACTTTGATTTAGCTGAACGTCACCAAACCATGCTCTTAGAAGGACTTGACATGCTTGAAGCCACCATGAAAGACATTGATAGCATTCGAGCATTTAAAGAAGAACATGAAAAGGCTTTCCCTTGGATGAGCGGGTTGGCCGGACGTTACGCCAAGAATCGCTAATAAATTAAAAGAATTAACAACGTTTTTGCCGCCATGTACTCCTTTTTGCTTACAACAAAAGGAGCAGGGCGGCTTTTCTTTGTTAGAATCAGACAAATCATTGTAGTTATATTCGTGCGTCAGAACTTCTTGTTCTCTTAACCCAACTGTTCAAGTCGATTTCGCACTCAATAATTTCAACGCGTGCGCTTTTAAGTTTCTGCTTTTTCCCGTGCACATTAAAGAGAATGTGAGGTAGAGATGGATTTTCTCAATCAATTATTCGGTGATATCAACAGTGTCCTTTGGGGCGTGTTTGTTTTGATTCCGCTTTTATGCGGAACCGGTATTTTTTATACCTTCAAACTTCGTTTCGTGCAGATCCGTCTCTTTCCGACCGCGCTTCGTTTTCTATTTAACAACGCAACGCTTTTTGGCAAGCGGGCCGACCAAACTGGCATGAGTTCTTTTCAAGCCTTGGCCACCGCGGTCGCGGCCCAAGTGGGTACCGGCAATGTGGCAGGCGCCGCCACCGCCATCGTCGCGGGCGGCCCCGGCGCCTTATTTTGGTTATGGGTTGCCGCATTTTTCGGCATGGCTACGATTTTTGCCGAAGCCGTATTAGCGCAAATCTACCGAGTGACAGGCGAAAATGACCGCGTCGTAGGCGGTCCGGCCTTTTACATGTCTTTAGGCTTGGGGCCAAAATTTAAACCCATGGCTGTCTTTTTCTCTGCCGTGGCCATCATCACCATGGGCTGCATGGGCAGTCTTGTGCAATCCAATACGGTCTCTCAAGCGCTCAACCATGCCTTTGATGTCCCGCTTCTGGCTTCCGGCATCGGTGTAGCCATTTTGTCAGGCGTTGTCATGTTCGGCGGCATGGGGCGTCTAGCCAGTGTCACGGAAAAACTCGTTCCTTTCATGGCCGGTCTCTATTTGATTGGCGGCAGCTACGTGTTGGCTTGTCACTACGATCAGATTATTCCCGCTTTTGATTTGGTTTTCACCGCTGCCTTTAATCCGGAAGCCGTGGGTGGCGGCGCTTTGGGGTTGACTGTCGCCAAAGCCATGCAATTCGGTGTCGCCCGCGGTCTTTTCTCTAACGAAGCCGGTATGGGTACAACGCCTCACGCTCACGCTGTTGCCAAGGTAGAACATCCGGCCGAACAAGGGCTCGTTGCCATTTTCGGTGTTTTCACGACGGTTTTGATCGTGACCTTCACGGTTTTAGTCATTCTCGTGACAGGGGTCATGGATTTTGACACCACCGGTATTGAGCTCACACAAAAAGCCTATTCCGTCGGCTTGGGTGGGGCTGGTGTTGGCTTCGTTGCCATCTGTCTTTTCTTCTTTGCCTATTCAACCATCATCGGCTGGTATTTCTTCAGTGAACAAAACGTCCGTTACCTCTTTCACGGCCGCGGTATTTTTGTCTATCGTCTGATTGTCTGCGCTTTCTTGGTATTGGGCGCCGTCACGCATGTCAATTTAGTTTGGACACTTTCGGACTTCTTTAACGGTATCATGGTGATCCCCAACGTGATTGCACTGCTACTTTTGCATAAAGTGGTGGGTTCTTCACTCAATGACTTTGAAAGCAAATTAAAGAAAGCCGGACTTAACTGATATGACTGATCCCTTGTTGGTCGTTGCCCCAATGGAAGGCCTCACAGGCTTTCCATTCAGAAGGGTGCATGCTCACTTTTTCGGTGCCGCTGACGCCTATTTTCTCCCCTTTGTCACGCCGACCACTTTGCCTCGATTTACCGAGCGTCAAATGCGAGAACTTGCGCCCGACGTCAACATCGGTATTAAAGCAGTCCCTCAGCTTCTTACCCGTCGAGTGGAAGATTTTGTCTGGGCCGCCAAGGCTCTCGCCGATTTGGGTTACGATGAAGTCAATCTCAATTTGGGTTGCCCGGCCGGCACCGTTGTCGCCAAAGGAAAGGGATCCGGGTTTCTTCGGGAACCTTTTGAGTTGCAACGCTTTCTGGACAAAATTTTCTCTGCGGATTTACCTATTCGGATTTCTGTCAAAACCCGAATCGGGTGGGCAGATGAACAAGAATTTGATCTTTTAGCGGATGTTTATAACCATTATCCGCAGATGAAATCTCTCACCATCCATCCGAGAGTGAGAAGCGATTTTTATAAGGGCGAAATTAGGGAAAACGTCTTCGGGCACTATTTTCACTCCTTCAAGATGCCGATTGGCTTCAACGGCGACGTCATTACAGTTTCTGACCTCGAAAGAGTGAAAACAAAATACCGCCCGCTTGCTCATATCATGGTCGGGCGTGCTTTAATGGCCGATCCCGCTCTCTTTCGGAAAGCCAAAGGCGGAGCCGCCGCAACGTTGTCAGAAATCCAGACCTACTACGACGCTCTTTTAGAGAGCTATTGCGTAGCCTTTGGCAACGTAAAAAATGCTCTAATGCGAATGAAGGAATATTGGTTCTTTCAGCACAATTTATTTGATAATGCCGAGCGTGCCGTAAAAGCCATCTACAAAGCGAAAACCATGGATGACTATCTCAGCGCAACGCGTCAAATATACGAGAACTGTCCCTTGAGAACAGAAAGCTCATTTGGATGGAAAAAAGAGCTCCTTTAGCCTCAAGTTATACCTCCTTTATTTCTGTGTGACGGGCGGCCTCTGTGTTTCGGCGCTTCCTGCTCGGCCGCCTCGCGCTTGATTTCGAAAAATGCCATGTCTCACGAAAAAGGCGCACAGTTATCCGCGGTATACGTCGCTACTCGTTTTTCTTCCGTGCTCGTTTTATGGAGCACACGTTTTATCAAAAGCACTTAAAACGGCCCATTAACAAACCTTGGGAGAAAAAGGTTGACTGATAGCTGACATGGTGGAAACACCCAAAATACAATCAAAAGAATTTTTTCAAAATTAAAAATATCCAAATTAATTTTCAAGTCGTCTAAGGAGGGAGATTTGAGCGATGGATATTAACCAACAATACACGGATGAAATGGTTCGATTTAGACGAACCTTTCACCAAAAACCGGAAGCCGGTTGGACAGAATTTAGAACTACAAGCATTATTGTGGATCGCTTGGCGGGACTTGGTTTTGAAGTTCTTAAAGGAAAGCAAATTATCAATCCCGATTATGTGATGGGCCGCTACGCCAGCGAAGTGCAGTTAGGCATCAAGCGTGCCTTGGATGCCGGTGTCTCTCAAGAAAAAATCGATAGTCTCGAAGGCTATACCGGAGCCGTCGGCATTTGGAAAACGGATCGGCCGGGCCCCGTGACGGCTCTTCGCTTTGATATTGACGCGCTTTACTTGTCAGAAACACAAGATGCTCAGCATCTGCCCAACCAATGCGGCTTTGCCAGCCAATACACGGGTGTCATGCATGCCTGCGGTCACGACTGCCATGCCGGCGTCGGGTTGGCCATTGCCCATTGGATTGCTGATCACGCCGATCAATTGTGCGGTACGATCAAACTCTTATTTCAGCCGGCTGAAGAAGGTACGCGAGGCGCGATGGCCATGGCGCAAAGCGGCATTGTTGATGACGTTGATATGTTTTTTGCAAGCCACATCGGCTGCGCCCCCCGTTTGGGTTTTGTCACTGTCACCTCCCCGGGCTACAACGCAACCATTAAATTCGATGTTTCTTTTGAAGGCAAACCAGCGCACTCGGTCGCCAATCCCCAAAATGGGCGAAACGCTTTAATGGCTGCGTGTCATACTGCCGTGATGATCGGAAGTCTTCCGCGACATGGTGACGGTCTCACAACCGTGAGTTGCGGAAAACTCAATGCGGGCGAAATGCGTAACGTTATACCAACGCACGCGACCATGCAAATGGAAGTACGCGGTTCAACCAACGAACTCTGCCAATATATCTTCTCTCAGGTTGAGCGAGCGGTAAAGGCTAACGCGGAAGCTTTTGATGTCCAATACAAGATAACAAAGGTCGGAGAAGCATTCACCATGAACCCGACTCCGGAGTTATCTGAATTGGTTAAACAGTGTGCTGCCGAGGTTGTCGGTGCTGATCATGTCAGTGACTATAGTGAAAAAGGCGGTAGCGAAGATGCGACTGTTTTGATGGCGCGCGTCCAACAGCACGGCGGACAAGCCGCCCACTTCTACTACGGAGCCAATCATAACGGTCAACATCGTTCAGATTTTGATCCCGATGATGTTAAAAGTATGCCAGTCGGCTTTAGTGTGTTAGTCAAGATTCTCGAAAAAATCAACCAATCAGCCGATTAAGCATTGAAATCACTGATTTAAAGAACGGGGAGGGACGATAAATTCACTCTAAAACAATGAAGTCGCCTCCCCATCATATAGCTCTTGGTGTTCGCAATACCGATGTCACTTTGCGCAATAACAGTACTTATGATGTTTTGTCTTAAAATGTACGCGAGTCCCGATAGCAGGATATACCGAGGCTCTTTGCCCACTCGCCTAGCATATTAGGAACAAAATAAGCGCTACAAGTAAGCTTATTATTCGCACAAAACAGAACTTTGCTTTAAAATCACCTCTCCTTTCTCAAAAAAGGAAGGGCCTGTAGCTCAGTCGGTTAGAGCAGCGGACTCATAATCCGTTGGTCGTGGGTTCGAGCCCCACCGGGCCTACCATCTCCTCTCTGGTAACAATTCCCCGTGTTTCTGAAACAACTTTCTGAAAGTCATTGCCTATAATCAAAGCGTTCTTCAATGACTCTCTTCAGGTTGATCTCTTATGCCCTCTATCGTTAAGTTGAGTGCCTGCGCGGTTTTCGGACTCACGCTCGCCGGTTTGTCTTGTGCCACAGATTTACCCGGCCAACCCCAACCCCTGCCCCATATCAGCACATTGAGTGCCTTTCAAACCGGGGTTTACCATTTCTACGATCAAAACAGCAGCTTCTTTAAACTCGGGAAAAAGGCAGGCTCCCAATACCGTTTGGTAAGCGAATTTTCAAAAGGCACTCCCCGCTACTTCTCTTACAGTATGAGTAAAGATTGGACGGTGAGAAACGGTGTTTTACAAAGACCATCCGTTGCCAACGTCGTGCGACCTGTCGCGGGCAACAAAGTCAATGTTATCCGTCAAGGACAATCAAGCGGGCTATCCGTTGAATTAAAAGCCTATGACGTCTCTGATAAGTCCATTGCGTCTTATTTGAAACTTCAAAATGGAAAATCCACGAAATTATCCGATTCCGTATCTTCGTGGACTAAATTCCCGACGGGCTCGGTTGCCTATGTGCCCACGCTGACCAGCCTGCGAACAGAAGTCATTGTTCCTGAAGTTAACATTTTTACCGGTCAGAAAACCGTTGAAGGTTTTGTGAAAGCCTTCTCGGGCAAGATTCCCAATTGCCTGCGATACGAAAAGCGCTCAGGCTCTCAACCTTACGCCATTCGCTTTACAAACCGCAAAGGCAATACCGGCAACATTGAAATTTATGAAGCCAAGCGAGGCAAGGTGTTCTGCGAAGTCGATGGTTCCAAGGTGGCCAATGGATCCTACAAAATCCAAACCATCAACGGCACGAAGGTTTTAACCCTTAACTTCCCTCAACACATTGACCGCCGTGACATCGGCATCCATTCCAGCGAAAACGGTGCTTTGGATTTGGCGTTTGTTGAAGTGAAAAAACCGCATCCGCAAGTTTTGCCCGGTCGAGTGCTTCACGCCAAGCGAACCTTCACGGATAATCAATACCGATTCAATAAAGTCGCCGCAGACAGTATTAAAAACGCCCTAAAATAACAACTGATTTTATTGACGGCCGGCCTTTTAAAGGTCGGCCGTTTTAACTCAGTTAACTATTTGGCGGTTTTCACGGGTTGTCGATTTTTTTATTCCTTTCATAATTAATGCTACTTGGAAAGGAGAAATAAATGAGTGAAAAATACATTGAAGAGATGATTCAAACACGTCGTGCTCTGCATAAACGTCCTGAGTTAGGCTGGACGGAATTTGAAACGATGTGGCACATCTGTTCTCATTTGGAGCAATGGGGTATCCCCTACGTTTTGGGCACGAAAGTGATTAATCCTACTTTCGTCATGGGTCGCAATGAAACGGAAGTCAAAGACGCCATGGAACGAGCCAAGAAGCACGGTGTACCAGAAGCATTTCTTGAAAAAACAGAAGGCTATACGGGGGCTGCCGCCATCATTGATACGGGTCGCCCCGGTCCTGTGACGGCTTTTCGCTGTGACATGGACGCTTTGCCCATCCGTGAGTCCGACGATTGCAGCCATGAGCCTACCAAATTAGGATTTGCGAGCGAACGTGCTGGCATCATGCACGCTTGCGGCCACGACGGTCACAGCGCTGTTGGCCTGACAGTGGCTCACTGGCTCTGGGATCACAAAGATGAACTCTGCGGTCAATTCAAGGTTCTTTTCCAACCGGCCGAAGAAGGTGTCCGCGGTGCTCGTCCCATGTCCGAGTCCGGCATTGTCGATGATGTGGATTGGTTAGTGGGCAGCCACGTGGGCGGCAATTTCCACTCCGGTGAAGTGACGGTTCAAGACGGTGGGTTCCTTGCCTCTACCAAATTCGATATTACCTTTACCGGTCTTCAATCTCACGCAGGCAATGCTCCGCACAAGGGTCACAACGCCTTAGTCGCCGCCGCCTGCGCAACGATGATGATTCAAGGCATTCCCCGCCACGGAGACGGTGACTCACGCGTTGCGGTAGGCAAATTAGTCGCCGGTGAAGGCCGCAACATTATCGCGGCACACGCTTCGATGGAAATGGAAGTGCGCGGTGAAACCCAAGAAGTCAATGACTTCATGGCCGACAATGTTGAACATATTATTGAAGGGGTGGAAAAAGCTTATCAGGTTAGCGCCAAGGTTGAACGCGTCGGTGAATCTTCAACACTGGTCGTTTGCCCGAAGTGCATTGAAAAAATTGAAGAAGCCGTCCAAAAGGTGCCTGGAGTGAAGCTTATGCCTCGTTTCCACGGTGCGGCGGGTTCTGAAGACTGCTCTTGGCTTATCCGTAAAGTCGCCTCTCACGGCGGTCAGGCCGCGTATTTCATCTTTGGCTGTGAGCACAAAGGCCACCACCGTCCCGACTTTGATATTCAAGACGAAAAGAACCTCCCTGTCGCCTTCAATGTCTTTGTCAATTTTGCGAAATTAGTGAACGGCAAAAACTAATTTTGTGGCTTCGTTAACAAAGGGCGATCGTTGATTGGACGATCGTTCTTTTTGTTTTTCCAAGTCCGTCACCTTATTGCAATTTTTCCTGCCCCTTAAATGCTATAGTCTCGCCTTTACGAAAACGCATGATCAATCAATGATTCAAAAAGATACCTATACCTTCATTGTGGCGACCTTAAGTTTGGTGGCCATCTTTGCCATTTCTTCCGCCCCGGTTCCCATGTTGGGACTCTTTCAGCAGACCTTTCATATGACGGGAGCAGACTTGGCCATGACGGCCGTTTGCTATTTCTTAGGCTGCATCCCTGCACTTTTATTTTGTTCACGTTTGCCCAATAGACTGGGGCGCAAACCGGTCGTGGTTCTTGCTTTGACAATTGGAGCCATCAGTTCTCTGGCTGTTATTTTTGCCACCTCGCCCCTTCACATCATGTTGGCACGCGTCGGACAAGGATTTGCCTGTGGCTTGGCTTCGGGCAGCGCCATGGCCTGGATTTTTGATTCCGCCCCTGCCCATAACCGCTCCATCAGCGCGATGCTTGCCGCAAGCGGCCCCGGTATCGGCTTTTTATTCGGAGCGCTCGCCGCCGCCATCGCCTACGAACTTTTTGCAATCAGCTATCGATATGTTTTCATCGGTCTTTTTGTTGGTTTAGTAACCGTTCTTGTTTTATCACTTTTTGGGAAAGAAACCATTACGCGTCCAACTGGCACGTTATGGCAAACACTTGCACCTAAGCTTGAGATTCCTAAGCGTCTTAAAAAAAAATACCTTTTGGCGGTCGCCACCTATGCGGGAACCTGGGGTGTCGGGGGCTTTTTTCAAGCTTATAGCGCACAAATTGCCTCTGACGCTTTGCATAGCCCCAATATGCTCACGGCTGCCTTTGTTTTCCTGTCCTTTATTGGTACAAACGCGTTAGGCAGTTTTTGCATTAAACGGTTGTTACCAAAAGAAGCACTCAACTCCTTTATTTTTCTATTCGGCTGTTGTGTCTGCCTGATGTTTTTCTTCCTGCACAACGAAAACTTTGTGCTCTTTTTCATCTTCTGTGTTTTCAGCGGGATCAGCGTGGGCGCATCTTGCTCTGCGGCCCTGCGCATCGTGACTCAAAACGCTCAGTCGCAGGAAAGAACAGGATTGTTGGCGGCGGTTTACCTGGCCGCTTATTTAGGACCGGGTTTGCCGAATCTGATTATCGGTCAATTGAAGTTGCCCGTGACCATTGACGGTATGTCATGGTTTTACGGCGCCTGGGCCATCGTCTTCACAGTTATTGTGTTAATCGGTTCACGTTTGGTTCTAACACCCACTGTTTCGCACGAAGAACATATTCGTTAGACGCAAAAACCGGTCGATGATTGAACACCGACCGGCAAAAAGACTCAAGCTTTAAAGGTTCGATTAGAACCAGTGCGTGATACCGACCAAGGCACCGTACTTGGAATCAAAAGCACCCTTTTGGATTTCAGTTAACATTTCACCACTATTCTTGGTGTAGTTAGCCACGGCATAAAGTGTTGTGGTCTTGGAGAGATCGTATTCGGCACCGATGCTGAAACGATGACGCTTACCTTCATAGGTCTTAGAACCAGTAAGCTTATCTCCTTCAAAGATATCACGGTCTTGTTCACCATCGAAGTAGCCGTAGGAGGCAATCAACGTCAACTGACCGGTGGGCATATAACGGAAACCGGTGATGTAGGCCATACCGTCCACACCATTTTCTTGACCCCAAGTCACTTTTCCGGTCGTTTCGTTCTTAGAACCGTCTTCAGCACTCCAATAACCCAACGTACGCCAATCCTTCATCCATTGAGCGCCCAAGTAGAGCTTTAAGTTATCCATGGCAGACCAGCACAAGCCAACCGTGGCTTCAACGGAATCCTTACGATCAGCGTATTCGTTGTCGTTGCCCCACATGATCGTGGAAGCGCCGCCAAAGACATAGATCGGACCGTTTTCATAAGTGAGCAAACCGGCCAACACGCGGTCGTTATGATCATTTTCCTCTTCTTCTTGGCCAGCACGTTGGAAGGACCAGGTGACACCAGCCTTAAAGCCAGCGATCTTCGGCGTGAAGTAGGTGATGGCGTTATTAGCACGGCTATCGGTAGCAAAGAGACCGGAAATCGTGTAGTCAGCCGTGTAACCGGTTTCAAACGGGTCAGCGTAAGCAATACCCAATGCATACGGAGAGTTCGTAGACATCACCGTACCCATGCGGCCAAAGCCCATTTCACCGTAAGTCTTCGATTGAACGGCCAAAATCATGCGGCGGTCAAAGAGCGTGTCGGAAGTCGTGAACTTACCGTCATCGGCATTGAAACCGTTTTCCAAGTAACCGCGGATAGCCCAATCGTTGTTGATTTGTTCACGGATGTTGAAACCGAAACGGGAGCCGCCATTGGTCATCTTGAAGCTATCGCTGTCACCGGCGACGTCGCTTGAAACATGGGAGTATTCAAGGCCAAGGTCAACCTTACCGTAAATTTCAACGTCAGCGGCCATGGCCACAGAGCCGGCCAAACAGGCAGCCACAGCCACCGTCAGTTTGGAATAAGAGAAGGACATCGTATTTCTCCAACCGAGACTTGCGTCACGGAATGTGTTGATATTCAAAATCGCCCTCGCACCTTCGATGGCGACGAAAATCATTTTTCACATTTCAGATAAACCTCGCCCTTGGTTATTTCTCTATATCCGATGACAGATATCCGATAACAGTTAACTGACTTAAAAAATCCTCTGTTGGCGAGCAGTAACATGATTCTCCTTCTGTCGAGGAGATTTTTATGACCGATAAGCAACGTTGGTTCTACCTGATTCTGTTTTGGATCGTTAACTTCTGTTTAGGCTCTTTTTATGCCTGGAGCATTTACTCAAGTTGGTTGGCTGATTTGTACACTCAAACGGCCGGTCAAACGGTTTCGGTCGCCTCGCTTACTTATATATTCAGTATCGGTGCAGCGCTCAATCCTGTCGCGATGGTGCTGGCTGGCGGTCTGACCGATCGCTTCGGTCCCCGTTTGGTACTTTTCATCGGCGGCATTGTCATGGCTCTTGGCTACTTATTAATGAGTTTGAGCACAGGCCCCATGATGCTTCTTTTAGGTTTCGGTGTTTGCTTAGGTCTTGGTTCGGGCACTTCCGTTATTGCGACGGTTACTTCCGCGGTAAAACTTTTCCCTGATAAGCGCGGTTTTGCCGGCGGCTCCGTCGGCGCTTTCTATGGCATCGGTTCCGTCTGCCTTCCCCCGCTTGCAAACTATTTAGCCGGCAATATCGGTATCTCTTCGACCCTATTCATTTATTCAGTGGCTTGCGCCGTCATCATTTTGGGCAGTGCCTTTTTAATTCGCCTTCCGGCTTCCCGCTCCGCGCAAACCTCTCAGAAGGCTGACAACAACAATCTTGTTTGGTACCAAATGATTCGTACCGGACGCTTTTGGGCCATGTTCGTGTTGTTCATTGCCGGCACCCTTTCCCCGTTGATGCTTTTTTCGCAAACCGTCACGGTGGCTCAAACGCAAATCGGTTTGAGTATTTCGGTGGCCGTGTTCACCATTTCCGCTTTGGCGCTCGCCAATACCACTGCTCGATTCTTGGGAGGCGCTATTTCCGATAAATTAGGACGAGTCTTTACCTTGGGCTCTGCCGTCGCCTTAGCCATCTTAGGACTCGTTTTACTTAGTCTGGCCGGAATCGGCGATTCGCTACTCTTTTTCGCGGGTCTCGTGTGTATCGGAGCAGGTTTTGGATCCTTTGTCGGTGTTTTTCCCGGCTACACCGCCGAACAATTTGGTCCCGCCAACGCCAGTATGAATTACGGTGTTTTGGCCCTGGCTTTTTCAGTCTCCGGCATTTTGGGGCCCAATATCATTGCGTTGACAGTCTCCGACGGTCATTACCAAACCGCCTATTTCATCGCCATGATCATCAGTGCGATTGGCCTGGCTGCGGCCTTTGTGTGCCGCAGGCTAGAAGTTCGGCAAGTGCCCTCTAACTCAGTTATCTGACATCACTTGTCGAAGAATTCCCAATAGAGCGAAAAGTTGAGGATTTGTACCATACATCAACCTTTCTTCTCTACTTAAGGAGACTTCTATCATGTCTTTGACGTTCTGGGCCGCACTTGTCATTGTTGCGCTCACCTTGGTCGCTTTGGTTAAGCGCTACGAAACACGCCTGGTGTTGTGTGTCTCGGGTTTGCTGATGTGCATCATCTCGCTCGATCCGATGGCCGCCTACAATCAGTTTGCGAAGTCTATGACCACGGGCAATCTCATTCAGTCGATTTGCTCGGCCATGGGTTTTGCTTTCTTGGTTAGCTACACCAAGTGTGACATTCACTTGGTTCAACTGCTCACCCGTCCCATGAAGTCCTTGGGACTATTTTTGATTCCATGCTGCACGCTCTTGACGGCCGTCATCAATGCGGCCATTCCTTCGGCAGCAGGCTGCGCTGCCGCCGTCGGCGCCACTTTGATTCCTTTGATGATCCGCTCGGGCATCACGCCTGCCGGCGCCGGTGCCGCTGTTTTGGCAGGCACCTACGGCTCCAACTTCAACCCCGGCGGCGCTCACCCGGTCATGATTTCCGGTATGGCCGGCATTGAACCCATGGAATTCATTATCGAAAATGCCTTCACTTACAGCGTATTGAGTCTTGTCGGCGCTTTGATGATCACGGTTGTCGAAGTGTTCTTGCGTGACCATAAGGGTTCGGGCGATTTGGGCAACATCCAAACCGATACCACGGGCGGCATCACCAAGGTCAACATCCTTTATGCCTTGGCTCCGATGGTTCCTCTGGTCATCTTGCTCTTGGGCAACACCTATGTTCCCGCCATCAAAATGGGCGTGGCGCAAGCCATGTTAATCGGCGTCACCTACACAATGATTATTACGCGCATTAATCCGCAAAATGCCTTTAAGGAATTCTTTAACGGCGCGGGCAAAGGTTACGGCAATGTGCTCGGCATCATTATCTCTGCGGGCGTCTTCGCCGCAGGTCTTCGTGAAGCGGGCGTTGTAGACGCCTTAATTGAAGCGCTCAAACATGCCAACGAATATGCCCGTGTCGGCGGTGCCTTGGGAACCTGGGCCATGGCTGTTTTGATGGGGTCGGGCGATGCCGCCACGTTTGCTTTCAATGAAGCCGTGACGCCTCACGCCGCTGAATTCGGTATGACGATTTCTGAATTGGGCAACACCGTTATGTGTGCTGCTCAATTAGGCCGCACCATGAGTCCGATTGCCGGTGTGGTGATTTTATTGGCCGGTATGTCGCAAGTTTCTCCGATCGATTTGGTGAAACGCACCGCCGTCCCAATGATTACAGCTTGGTTCATCCTGATCCTTTTCCTGTAATCAAAAAAGTTTTATCAACCGTAGTAACTCCCTGAGGGTTTCGGGCAACCTCAACGAGGTTGCCCACTTTTTAACGAGGTATGAAAATGAACGAAGCCTATACCACTGAAATGGTCCAATTTCGCCGTCGTATTCATAAGCGCCCCGAAGAAGGCTGGACAGAATTTGAAACGATGAACATCGTTGTAAGCCGCCTTCGCGAATTGGGTTTCAAGGTCGTAATGGGGACAAAAGCCGTTAATCCGAACTTTGTGATGGGCCGCGACCCTGAACTCGTTGCCAAAGCGATGCAACGCGCTAAAGACCATGGGGTCAGCCAAGCCTTTTTGGATGAAACGGAAGGTTATACGGGCTGTGTCGGTATTTGGGAAACCGGTCGCCCGGGTCCTGTCACTTTATTTAGACACGACATGGACTGCGTCTTGGTTCAAGAAAGCCACGATGCTCAACACGAATCGGTCGCTGGCGGTTATTGCTCTGAACGAGACGGCCTCATGCACGCCTGCGGTCATGACGGTCATACCTCTGTCGGCTTAGGCGTGGCTCACTGGATCGCCGATCATAAGGATGAATTGTGCGGCACGATCAAGTTACTCTTTCAGCCGGCCGAAGAAGGCACACGCGGCGGTTTGCCCATGTCTGAAAGCGGTCTTTTGGATGATGTCAACTACATCATTTGCTGCCACATCGGTACAAATTGCCAATTGGGTGAAATCGGTATTTGCCGCAAGGGCTTTTTAGCGACCGCCAAGATGGATTTGACATTCACGGGAACACCGGCTCATGCGGGCTCTGACCCGGAAAAAGGTCGCAGCGCCCTTCTGGCAGCCTGTAATGTCGCCACGACACTGGCGGGTATTCCGCGAAGCGGCCAGGGTGATACGCGCATCTCGATCGGTAAATTAAGTGCCGGCGAAGGCCGCAATGTGGTACCGGTTCACGCTCAAATGCAAATCGAAGTGCGCGGCCAAACCGAAGCTGTCAACCAATACATGGTCGACAATGTTGAACGCATCGTCAAGGGTGTTTCCGAAGCCTATGGTGTGGACTACACAATTGAAAAGGTTGGTGCAGCAACCAACCTGGAAACCTCACCCGAAGTCTCCGACACATTGGAAGAAATCGCCAAGACCATCCCCTTTGTTAAGCGTTTGGTGCCTAGTGACGGTATTTCCGGTTCCGAAGATTGCACGTGGTTAATCCGCAAGGTTCTCTCTCATGGCGGCAAAGCCGGGTTCTTTATTTTCGGTTGCAATCAAACCGGCCATCACAAGGGCACGTTCGAAATTCAAGATGAACAAAGCTTACCCGAAGCGTTTGAAATGCTGACGCGTTTCTTGTTAATTAAGAACAAGGTAGCTTAATCCGTCCATCAATAAGGGGAGTCGTTTTTAATATCGATTCCCCTTCTTTTCACTTAAAGCAAAATATTGTTTTATTTATCGCAACACTTCGTAGTGACAATAGTCCGTGATGGTCGTCAAGTAGCGCAATTCCACTAAATTATCATTGATATCGAATGCCTGACTTTGTTGGATAATCGCTGGATAAGGCACCGGCACACCGGCAGACTTTGCTTGTTCTGCGTTTAAAAGCGCTGCCTTTAAGATGTCTCTTCTATGAAGAATCGTGATATCAAACTCTCTTTGATAAAAGGCGTACAGACTATTTTTCTGTCCCAAAAAACGCTCTCGAGTCAGTCCCGGGAAAAAGCGTTTGCGTAGGAAAAGCTCGTCAAAGCAATCCACCTTGTCTTTATTTTCCAGTTGACTGTAGTGTTGACGTTTAATGTGAATGATTACTTCTGTCGTATCGGTGATGCCCATCAGGTGACAGACGCGCGGTGTCGGCGCAATCTCTTCATAATCCGTCATGCGGACATAGGTCTTCCATTTTTGAGCGGGATCATCGGCTTTGATCGGAACAAACTTGGAGTAAAACGCATCAAACTCCGCTTCGTAGCTACTCACATAGGTTCCCTTACCCTGTTTTCTGACGAGAAACCCTTCTTGAACCAATTCTTTTAAAGCTCGATGAATCGTCCCTTGACTGACATTGAAAATCTTTGCGAGCTCAATCTCATTGGGCAACACATCATCATGGTGCCAAACACCCTGTTGGATTTTTTTAATGATGGAAGCTTTAACTTGTTCAAAAAGCGGAGAGCGCGAGGGGAAAAATCCGCTCTTTTCATCGGGCAGTACTACCTTTTCAAACATGACCGGACACCTCAAAGAGAGAGTATTGATGAATATATGTGTTCTTATGTTTTATATAGCGCCTTATCCATTAAAACGACTGTTTTTCTTTCTGTCAACTTGTTTTTGCATGAATGCTACACAGATGTCTTTAATCAGTTAACTGACATCTGACAGCCAATCTAGAACTACTACCCATTCATTCAAAAAGGCATTGCTTTTAACCTTTCATGTCGACACGGACAGCATTTTGTTCGGTTCCTTTCTCAAATTCCGGAGGTCTAAATGTCCTACACTGTAATTGTCAGTATCGTGGTCGTCTGCTTGACGATTTACGGTCTGATCAAACGCTATGAAACACGTATGGTGTTGATTGCGGCAGGCTTGATTATGGCCATTGCTTCGCTTGAGCCGCTCACCGCCTTCCAACAATTTGATAAATCAATGACCAATGCCTCATTGATTATCGCCATTTGCTCGGCTATGGGTTTTGCCGGCGTTATTTCTCTGACAAAGTGCGATGTCCAATTGGTCGCCCTCTTAATGAAGCCGTTACGCAGCATGGGTATTTTCCTCTTGCCTGCCAGTATGGCTGTTGCTTCTTTCTGCTCAGTGGCCATTCCTTCCACGGCGGGCTTATGCGCTGCTGTCGGCCCGACTTTGATTCCGATTTTGGTGCGCGCCGGCTTTAAGCCCGCGATCGCCGCAAGCTGCTTGGTTGCTTCTTCGTTTGGCGCCTTCTACAACCCCGGCGTCTCTCACGACGTTTTCGTTGCCAAGATGGCCAACATGGAAGTAATGGATTTGATTTCGGCGATGTCCACAAAACTTCTGATCATCATTGTGGCCTTCATGGTCATGCTGACGATCGTCTGCATTGTCTATAAGGACTATAAGCGCCCGGAAAAAGGAGCCGTTGCTGAAAATAACGGTGAACAAAGGGCATCGAATTTACCTGAAAAGATTAACCTTGCCTACGCTATCGCTCCGCTTGTTCCGATCGCCTTGTTGCTGCTTTGCACGCTCTACTTCAATGTGAAGATCTCTGTGGCCACGGCTATGTTGATCGGTGCCATTTATGCTTTGGCTGTGACGAGAACGAGCCCGGCTGAATGCACGAAGAAATTCTTCGACGGCATGGGCAGCGGCTACGCCAAGATCCTCGGTATCATCATCGCTGCCGGCGTATTTGCGGCCGGTCTGCGCGCGGCCGGCGTCATTGATATTTTGATTAACTTCCTTCAAAACTCCAGCGAATGGGCCAAGATCGGCGGCAGTGTCGGTCCCTTCCTCTTAGGTGTTTTGACGGGTTCGGGCGACGCAGCAGCCTTTGCCTTTAACGAAGCGGTCACACCTCATGCCGCCTCCTTCGGTATGACCATCCCTGATTTGGGTATGCTCGCTGCTATCACTGGCGGCATCGGCCGTACGGCCTCTCCCTTGGCGGGCGGCGTGATTTTGGTCGCAGGCCTTGCCGGCGTCAATCCGATGGAAATCGTAAAGCGCACAGCTCCCGCCTGTATCGTCTTGATGATTGTGACCTATATCGTTTTCTAATCTAATCAAACCATTATCAAAACGCCGATATCATCTCGATGTCGGCGTTTTTTATAAGACAGTTATTTTGTTTTTTCAAAATGCTGATAGTCTTTTCGCGTTTTCCAGTCTCCGCCCCACTCAAAGCCTCTTTTCTTAAACTCTTGAACACACAAATCATCGGCGCTGATCTTATAGAGAAACTTTTGTTTTCGATCAGCATATGGCATACCGGCTTTGGGACTTACAAACGTTCCTTTGTTTGTTTTAACCACATAGGGATTAAAGAGCGGATTAATATCGATAGCCATTCCGTGGCTGTGATTCGATAACACTCGAGTACCTTGAACAAATCTAAAATTAAAAGCCGATGAATTATTCTCACTCATGGATTTCTCGTCATCGGCTCCGTAGTTATCAATTAAGACCATTTTTTCAATCGGATAGCGATTTTCAAAAAGGATTTTGAAAATGTCTAAAACATCCTGACTGATAGCCCGATTGACAACCATTTCGCCTAAACGGATGTAACCGTCCGCGGTGTAATGCAACACTTTCAGATAGCGCAATTTTTCTCGAGACACCGTGCAATTGGATGGATACGATCTTCCGTTCATCCGACTAAAGATTTCGTCTGAAATTAGTGAAGCTGAAAAGCACTGTTGATCGCAAAAAGCGCGCACTCCTTCTTCGGAAACAAAAGAAGCGGCTTGCCAATGACTTATTTTTGATTCATCGGCAAGTAAGCTTTCTAAGCTTTGCGCATTGACAAGAAAAGATAGGGAAACAAGAGGAAAAAAGAGAATCCTATTTAAACTAATCATCGCCATATCTGAAACATCGACTATTGATTGCCCCAAACGCTAACTCAGCTTTTTTAGACCGCGTACACAATAAAAGCAACTCCTGTTTTAGCTACTCCACATAGCACTCATCGGGATAGCCCAGAAACCATCTGCTTGTCGAAAGATCTTATCTCCTGGATAAAGAACCACCCCGATAAACTTGGTTCCCTTAAATGCCTCTTTAAACTTTTTTAAACCTTTAAAGTCATCCGATTTGAGCGTTTCTCGAGATTTAACTTCTAGACCTAACAATTCACCTCGATCATTTTCAACGAGAAAATCCACTTCAGCATCTTCATTGGCCCGATAATGGAATAAGCGCCAATCCGTATGGGTATCTATTTCCGGCGCAATTTGTCCGTAAACCCATGTTTCCACAAGGCGACCGAACTGTTGTTCCTGCAATGTTGTTCCTTTGAGCAAAGTTTCCGCATGGCGAATATTGAGCAAATGGCAAACCAAACCACTATCGGCCATCACTAATTTAGGTTTTTTCCTCAGCCCTGCAATTGGATTAAATGTCCAAGCTGGTATTTCATCTAGAAGAAACAATGTTTCCATTCCAGAGCAATATTTGTCCATGGTGTCCCGGCTAACGAGAGTTTCCTGCGCTAGTTCGCCGACATTCTTAATCGCGCAGGAAAAAAAGGCCATCGCCTGAAGCGCTTGCAAAACAGTATTCGGTTTAACTCTAATGGTTGAGCTGAGACTCAAATCTCTCATAATTTGGTTTTGTATGTACATTGAAAACCAAACACTTAAATGCTCTTGTGGGAAATGTTGAACTTCCGGGAATCCTCCCCTAAGCATTAAGTCGAAAAGCTTCATTTTTCCCAGGGCTTCCACCCTGTCATTAGGGGAAAAGCTTTCTGAAAAAAGTTTTTGCAAAAAATTAGGAGAAACTCCCCGGATTTCCGCCTGAGATAGCGGCCGCATTCGAATCACTGCCGCACGACCTGCTAAAGACTCCGTTGCATTTGGAATTTTTCGATAATCCGCCGATCCTGTTAAAACGAATTGGCCGGGTTGGGAATTTTTATCAACTATTCGTTTGATTCCAAGAATCAAGTTGAGAGCCCTTTGAATTTCATCAATAATCACTGTATCTTCAGAAAACTGTTTAAGATAAAACTCTGTGTCTTGGGAAGCCAATAATTCGTTTTCGTCATCCAATGTTCTATATAACGCCTTGATTTGGGCATTCTCTAACATCGTTGATTTCCCGCTCTGTCTAGCCCCCAGCACGCAAACAACTCTCATTAATTTGACATACTTTTTTAGAGTCTCTTCAGCCCAACGTCTATAAAAAGTTTCCATAATGCTGTTAACCATAGGTAGAAAAATTACTAATTAGATTTTATATTTTTTACTAAATTTATTCTATATTTTTTACTAAAATTATTTATTATTTTTTACTAAAATACATCGTATCTATTTGTTTCATTTATAAAAATTAATATTTATTTTTAATATCGTTTTTGAGATATTAAAGGCAAAAAAGCTTTCAAATGGAGGCGCCCACTGCGGTAAAGAAGGGCTGATTGCGCGGATTCCAGCTAGCCACATACAAATCCGGATCGAACCAGAACCAACCGATCACCGACAAAATCAGCACCGGAATGATCACACACCAGACAGCCACCGCGCTCAATTTGCTGGTGATGCTCGCTCCCAAGAAATTGGAAGCCGTGCAGACCCAAAGCACAACAATCGTGGCAATGCAGACCTGAATCGGAGAAAGTTCAACTTCAAAGAAACTTGCCCATAGCCCACACAGGTAATGGCGATTGCGATGTTGGCAAAAAGAAGAGAAACACCGTAGGTGTAGTTGGCCATAAAGTTGCCAGACTTACCGAACGCATATTCGGAGTAGCCGCCCATACTGGGACGCTTACTAAACATACCGCATTTGGCAAAAGCGTATGCCAAACAAAGCGAGCCAACAGCCGTCACCAACCACGACAAAATGGAAATCGTACCAACCTCGGCTAATGTGGTGGGCAACATCTCAATGCCTGATCCCATCATGTTGATGGCCGTTAGAAGCGTCAACTCAAAGACGCTCATCTTTGCTCTCGATTGAGACAAAAGAAACCTTACGGACCGAAGGCAAACACCTTCGGCCGTCTATTTTTGATTGAATTCTTGTGGAGCACTAAATCAGGCTTTTTCTTTAATCACGTAGCCGTACGCACGCTTTCTGCCGTCAGCGTCCTGCTGGATATAAACGCCTTGAAGTTCGGGTGAAAAGCCCGGCATGCGGTTGATGCCTTCTTCAAGTGCCAAGAAGTATTGCAACACCGCGTCACCCCAAACCTCACCCGGCACACAACAAAGCACGCCCGGCGGATAAGGCAGAGCACCTTCTGCGGCAATGCGGCCTTCGGCCTTTTCAAGCGGCACCAATTCCACATGACCGCGGATGAATTCAAAGTGAGCCTCCTGCGGCTGCATGGCCATCTTCGGGAAATGAGCCTTGCGGAACATTTCCTTTTGCAATTGCTTCACATTGCGGCTTCTGTAGAAATCGTGCATTTCTTGGCAAAGCTGACGGATGGTGTAACCACGATAGCGTTCTTCATTGGCCGAATAGACACTGGGCAAGACTTCAGACAACGGGGCGTCAGCATCAAGTAACTCTTCAAAGCGCTTGATTTGAGTGACCAAATGCGTCATCTTCGCCATATCTTCGGCGGGAGTCATTAAGAAAAGAATGGAATTTAAGTCACACTTTTCAGGGATAATGTTGTTTTCACGCAGGTAGTTGGCAAGAATAGTTGCCGGTACGCCAAAATCATCATATTCCCCGGTTTCGGTGTTGATCCCCGGCGTCGTTAAAAGGAATTTACAGGGGTCAACAAAATATTGGTGTTCGCCATAGCCTTCAAAAGCGTGCCACTTTTCACCCGGCTTAAAATCAAAGAACTTCAAATCACAAGCCATTTCTTCGGTGTTAAAGCTTTCCCATGGACGGCCATCCACCATACTGGGCACAAAGGGACGAATATGGTGGCACGTCTTTATAAGTAATTTTCTGGCTTCAATCCCCACCTTGACACAATCAAGCCACAAGGCCTTGCCCAACTCCCCTTCATGCATCTTGGCGTTAACATCCAACGCGGCAAAAAGCGGATAGAAGGGACTCGTGGAAGCATGCATCATAAAGGCGTTATTTAAACGCTTGTGAGGCACATAGCGATCCTGCCCCTTAATGTGATTGTCCTTTTTGTGAATTTGAGAAGTTTGTGAGAAACCGGCTTGCTGCTTATGAACCGATTGCGTCACAAAGATACCGGGATCTTCGGGGCCAAGTTCAAGAAGCAGCGGCGAGCAGTCCTTCATCATCGGGATAAATTGCTCGTAGCCCACCCAGGCAGAGTCAAAAAGGATGTAATCACAGAGATGACCGATGGAGTCAACCACTTGGCGAGCGTTATAGATTGTGCCGTCATAGGTGCCCAATTGGATCACAGCCAAGCGGAAGGGGCGTTTTTGATCGGCTTTTCCAGGAGCGACTTCACGCACCAAACCGCGCAAATACTCTTCATTGAAGCAATGAGCATCAATGCCACCGATAAAGCCATAGGGATTGCGGGCTGTTTCAAGATAAACAGGGGTTGCGCCAGCTTGAAGCAATGCGCCGTGATGGTTGGATTTATGATTGTTACGGTCAAACAGCACTAAATCGCCCGGAGCTAAAACGGCATTCAACACGACTTTATTTGAAGCCGACGTCCCGTTTAAAACGAAGTAGGTTTTATCAGCGTTATAAATTTTAGCGGCCGCTTTTTGCGCGGCACATGGAGCGCCTTCGTGAATCAGCAAATCGCCCATGGAAACGTCGGCATTACAAAGGTCAGCACGGAAAATAGATTCGCCGAAAAAATTGTAGAAAGCGCGACCTGCCGGGTGGCGACGGAAGAACGCGCCCCCCTGGTGCCCCGGACAGTCAAACTGGAGGTTGCCCGCTTGAACATACTTTTCAAGGCTCCCAAAGAATGGCGGCAGTAACTGTTCTTCATACTTTTGAGCCGCGTTATCGACTTGACGGCCATAAAAAGCTTTGTTGGTCGGATTGGTATCCATCACGCCATAAAGTTGTCCGACCGGCAATTGAGTTTGATTATCAGCCACGGCAAACACCGGAATTCCCAAGTGAAGGGACTGCACCTCTTCGAGCTTGCCGGCCCTAAGATCTTCACTGCTTAAAACAACCGCGGACACTTCCATCCAGTCTGCCCCCTTTACGGGAACTTGCTCACGAATGGATTCAAAAACATCTTCCAAGCCAGCGCTTACGGCAACTTTTAATTGTTTCATAATTGGTTATCCTTAGAAAAATTCCATCACTGCGCGTTGCTCAACACCTCTCAAGGAGGTTTCCCCATTCACTAAACACCGTTTATTCGATGCTCTTGGGCAACATTAGCCGTAACAGAATCAAATTTTATATGGTGGAAGTTTGACGAGAGAAATTTCGTCAGTTCAGCCCTAACGATGCGGGCCTAACCAAACGTGGCGGAAGAATCGTTGGAGGAGGCGGAAAAACGACAATAGCTAAAGCAAGAGCGACAGCTAAAACACGTAATGTGCCGTATTCGACGAATCACAGCATTTTGCACCCAGTGATTCACATGCATTTTGGTTCTCCTAAATGCAATCTCCCCTATACTTCGTTAATGTATTTTTACATCAACGTTTTTCATTTTTACATAAAAATTCTTTAAAAACAAACAACAGTATCGATATTCGTTTAGTAAAAAAATCCCCATCCATCAGGACAGGGATTGGCAATGTTGGCTGAAAAACATTCTTACTGAACGTCTTCTTCGTCTGCAGTAACCGTCCTCACGACGTAGAGCTTATCGTTTTCACGAACTTTTTCTGCCACTTTGAAAGTGATATCCATTCCCTTTTGAATGTTTTCAACCGCTACGTCATCAACAAGAATTTTTTCAGGCGTTACGTACACGGCTCCGGTTGTCGGTCCCGTGATTAAAAGCTTTTCTCCAAGTTTAAAGTTTTGCGCCTGAACCAAAAATTCAGCCACACCTAATTTAGAGTAATACTTTAAGCACTTGCCCGTATAAAACTTCTTTTCCGTCGCTCTTGAGCCATAGTGCTCGGTGAGTTCACCGACGGGCTGTCCCAGATAAAAACCATCCCAAAAGCCTCGATTAAAAACCGTCGCCAGCCGCGCGTCCCATGACTGAGAGAGCTCCTCATTCCAACGATCTTCGGCGATAGCCTTTAACGCTTCGTCGTAACACTCAACGACCGTGCGAACATACTCCGGTCCCCGTGCCCGTCCTTCAATTTTGAAAACCCGAACGCCCGCTTTCACCATTCTGTCCAAGAATCCGATGGTCTTCAGATCTTTCGGACTCATGATGTATTCATTGTCAATTTCAAATTCAATATCGCGCTCCTTATCTTTCGCGATGTAGGAACGACGACAGGTTTGAATGCAGCTGCCGCGATTGGCGCTGTAACCACGGGTGGAAAGACTCAGGTAACACTTGCCGCTCACCGCCATGCAAAGCGCACCATGACAGAACATTTCAATACGAACCAATTTGCCAGAAGGGCCGCAAATTTTTTCTTCCTCAATGGCTTTGGAAATGGCCGTCACTTGCTTGAGCGTGAGCTCTCGGGCTAAGACCACAACATCGGCAAATTGAGAGAAAAAGCGAAGTGACTCGACGTTGGAAATGTTCAGTTGCGTGGACAGGTGAACTTCAAGGCCAATTTGCCGGCAGTAGCTCATGACCGCGACATCCGAGGCAATGATTGCGTCAATCCCCGCCTCTTTAGCCGCCTCTAAAATTTCACGCATCAAGGGACGTTCTTCATCGTAAATGATGGTATTGACCGTCAGATAACTCTTGATGCCGTGTTCACGGCAAATCCCCGCAATTTCTTTTAGATCGGCAATCGTAAAAGTTTTTGCAGAATGGGCACGCATATTGAGATTTTCTACCCCAAAATAAACGGCATCAGCGTGGGCTTGGATGGCTGCATAAAGGGACTCTCTCGAACCCACCGGAGCCATGATTTCAAAATCACTTCGTTTAAGCATTGCTTTCAATCCTAGAATCCTGAAGCAGGTTGACGCTCAAAATCAAGCACCATGTCATACCAAGCGGCTCCCCCATGAACGGAGGCTGAAAGTCCCTTGTTCACAAAACCGAATTGCTCGTAAAAAGCAATCAGCCCTTCTTTACAAGTCAAAATCAGACCGCGGCGGTTTTCGTTGCGAGCCTTTTCAATCATTTCCATCATCAACAATGAGGCGTAGCCACGATGTCTTTTCTGAGGCAATACAGCCAAACCGAACACGCTTTGCCAGGCACCGTTGGGGTTATGCAGTGACGCATCTTCGTAGAGATCATCGGTAATCGTTTGCTGATCGGTCACCATGCCGTCAATGAGGCCGCAGATGCGACCGTCCTCTTCCAACACAATGAAGCAGTCGGCAAAAACCGCCAGACGCTTTTTGAAATTTTCCAAGCTGCAGGCTTCCGCTAGAGGGAAAGAAGCGTTCTCCACTTCTGCCAAAGCCACTGCATCTTCAATCGTTGCATAACGAAGCTGAATCACGTTCTGAGCTCCTAAAAAAGAAGCGCCCGGGGTCGACTGGGCCTGGGCGCCGCAGACGGTCAAAGCCGTCTGAACTTAAATTAAAGATTATTTTTTCCACTTACCGTGCACAAGCACCACACGATAGCCGTCAGCATCTTCATAAGCCACGCAAGGCCATTTGCCGTTGACATACTGCACGGGCGGCGTCACCTGAGGCACGCCGGCTTGGAACATTGCCGCCAGGCGGGCGCTCCAATGCTCTTCCTCTTCAATACAAAAGACCCGATAATGCTCGGCTGACGGTGCGCGCGGAGCGGTTTCCTGGCCTCTGACCTGAGAAAATTCAAACTGATACGGCCAATCCTTATGGCCCAAAAGCACGGTATCCATGCCGTCAACATTTTCACTGCGATCGAGCACTTCGAAACCCAAACCGTCACGATAAAAAGGCAACAATAATTCGATATCTTTTGTTTGGCGAGACAGACGTAATTTCGGATAAGCCGTCATGTTTCGAACTCCTAATAAACTGTGCGATTGTCAAAGTAACGGACTTATTATAGACGCTGCCATTGCTTTTTTCGCTCTTTTGACCGCGTTTTTGCCTAGAAAAAGCGTAGGAAAAACAAAACGTTTTTATTAAAATGAGTGGTTTCAGAGAATTCTTTTGAAGGACGCCGGAATTGAAACTGACCGTCAAGATCCAATCTATTGAAAAAATCAACTCACAAGCACTCATCATCGGCTTGTTTGAAAAGACAAAGACCGCTCGCTCTGAGAGCAAAGTCGAGGGGCTCGATCAGTCCATCAGCGACATGGTGTCTGTTGATGGTTTTAAAGCCGGGCTCGGCGAGGTGACGCGCGTGTTGCGCCCGATGGGAATGTCTGCCCGAGAATTGATTTTGGTCGGTCTGGGACCACAGGAAAAGTTTGACGAAGATGCGTTCACTCGCGCCGCGCGGGCTGCATTGGCCGCCACTCGGGCAGAATCGGTTTCGGTTTTACTGTCCGATTGGTGTTTAGAAAGTAAGACCGAAGAGTGGTCCGTTTTACAACTGGCGATCGCCGCCGGCACTGCTTTTGAACCGCTCACGGAAGAAAACAGAAAACTATTGGAAAAGCGCCATGTCAACATTATCGTCAGACAAAAAGGCATCGCGTTAACCCAAACGGCCGAGATCGGTCAAGCGATTGCATCGGCCATCAATCGTGCCAAAGTTTGGGGAAATCTTCCTGCCAATATCTGCACGCCATCGTATCTGGCCGATGAAGCAAAGAAACTCGCCTCCGTCAAAGGTGTCACCGTTAAGATTCATGATGAAAAAGCCGCTCGAAAAATCGGCATGAATGCCTTCCTTGCCGTGGCGCAAGGTTCCCGTGAAGCGCCACGTTTTATTGAACTGCACTATAGCGGCGCAGGCAAAAACGAATCGCCCGTCTGCTTGGTTGGCAAGGCAATCACTTTGGATGCCGGCGGTCTGTGCCTTAAACCTTCAGCGCATATCACTGAGATGAAGTTTGATATGGCTGGCGGCGCAGCGGTTTTAGCTGTTTTTGAAGCGATCGCCAAAGAAAAGTGGCCGATCAATCTTGTGGCTTTAATTCCTGCCTGTGAAAATTTACCCGATGGCGCAGCCTACAAACCCTCCGACGTTATCAAGACACTTTCGGGCAAAACCGTAGAAATCACCAATACCGATGCTGAAGGTCGATTGATTTTGGCCGATGCCCTGACATACGCCTCGCGCTTTGAACCGCAAGCCATTATTGATGTGGCAACGCTCACCGGTGCCGTTCAAGTGGCCTTGGGTTCGGATATCAGCGGTCTTTTTGTCAACGACCCCGTTTTGTGTGACATGGTAGAAACCTCTGCCGATGTCGCTCACGACCCTGTCTGGGCTCTGCCCTTTGGCGGCCGCCGCTTTAAAGAATTAATTAAGAGCAATGTTGCCGATTGCGTTAACACCGGCCCGCGCGGAGTGGGCGGATCCTGCGTAGCCGCAACATTTTTAAGCCAATTTGTCGACGATGAAACACCGTGGGCTCACCTTGACGTGGCTGCTACAGCTTATAAGTCCGGTAAAGACGCGCACAGCACCGGTCGTCCTGTGGCGCTTTTGATGATGCTTTTGCACCAAATGGCCAGCGTCGCTTAGTAAAAAAGAAATGGCGCAACGAATCGACTTTCACTTTAACGTTCCCAACAGGCTGCTTTACGCCTGCCGGGTTGTACGCAAAGCACGTGCCAACAACATGACGGTGGCCGTGTGGACGCGCGATGCGCATAGGCTTGATTTCTTTGTCCGTCAACTCTGGAGTTTCGAGCCGACGGGTTTCTACCCCCACGTTGCCGCCGATGATGAATTGGCGGCCGAAACGCCGATTGTTTACCACACGGACGAAAAGCTCTTGCCTGCTCGAGATGTTTTGTTATTGCTCGATGATGAAGTTCCCGATGACTGGAAGAGTCTCTTTAGCCGTTTTGGGCGGGTGATTGATATCGTCGGGGCGGCAGAGTCTGAGCGGCAGCCTGCGCGAGAGCGTTTTAAGATTTACCGGTCGGCGGGGCTGGCTCCCGTCGCCCATGACCAAGGAGCACAACACGCATGACCAATGAATTACTGCGAAAAGAGCCCACCATCGCCCATCACGATGACATCCCCGTTCTGAACGACCGGATCAACGTCTCGTGGGAAAAACTAAGCCGTGTGCTTGAACCGGTCGGCATGCCCGGTCATGGCCAAAACGCCTCTTCGCTGTCTGATCAGGAAATGGCGTTGGTGCTCGCGGGCGACCGAATCGCCGAGAATGTATCGGCACAGATGGACGACATTTTAAGTATGGCTATTAACAATAGTTACCATCGTCTGCGCGCTGACCTGACCAATCAATTACGAGCCGCCGTCAAAGAAGCGGTTCATGAAGAGATTGAAAAAATCGTACAATCCGACAAACGTTCCAATTTGTCGTAACGAACACCGAATTTGTAAAAACTTTAGTTTTGAAAGATTGAAAAATGAGTACTGAAGAACTTGCCAAGAGCTTTGAACCGGCACAAATTGAAAAGCGCTGGTACGAAACGTGGGAAAAGCGCGGCTACTTTGCCGGCAAACTTGACCCCACGAAACCTTCCTTCAGCATCCAGCTGCCCCCGCCCAACATCACGGGCATTTTGCACATGGGGCACGCTTTTAACCAGACGGTGATGGATACGCTTGTGCGCTACCACCGTATGAAGGGCTACAACACGACTTGGGTCCCGGGTACCGACCACGCCGGTATTGCCACGCAAATTGTTGTTGAACGTCAGCTTGAAAAAGAGGGACTGAATCGCCGCGATATGAAGCGTGAAGACTTCATTGCGCGCGTGTGGGAATGGCAAAAGTTCTCGGGCGGCACGATTTTGCAGCAGATTCGCCGCATGGGCGACTCGGTTGACTGGGATCGTCTGTACTTCACCATGGACGAAAAACTCTCCAAGGTGGTCGTGGATACATTCGTCAAACTCTACAACGACGGTTTGATCTATCGCGGCACTCGTTTGGTGAACTGGGATCCGAAGCTGCAAAGCGCCGTGAGCGACCTGGAAGTCGAAAGCGTTGAAGAAAACGGGCACCTTTGGGAAATCCGCTACCCGGCCGCCGACGGCGGTGAAGGCGTTGTGGTGGCAACCACCCGTCCGGAAACACTTTTCGGCGACCAAGCCGTGGCCGTGCACCCGGAAGATGAACGCTATCAATCGCTTATTGGCAAAGAATTAGTTCTGCCGCTTTGCAACCGCACCATCCCGGTAATCGCTGATGAATACGTTGATCGTGAGTTTGGCTCCGGTTGCGTGAAGATCACCCCTGCGCACGACTTTAACGACTTTGCAGTCGGTCAGCGCCACAACCTTACGCCGATGTCGGTTTTAACCAAGACCGCCAAGATGAATAACAATGTCCCGGAAAAATACCGCGGCATGGATCGCTATGAAGCTCGTAAGGCGGTCATCAAGGACTTGGAAGCTCAAGGACTTTTGGTGGGCATTAAGGATCACAAGCACATGGTGCCGAGAGTCTCCCGTACGGGCGAAGTGGTCGAACCCATGTTGTCCGAACAGTGGTACATGGCCATGAGCAAACCGGCTCCCGCCACGGCCCACTTCCCCGGCAAATCCATCGGTGAAATCGGTCTTGAGGCCGTTGAGTCCGGTGAAGTCAATATTCAGCCCAAAGAATGGCGTGGTGTTTATCGTCAGTGGCTCGAAAACATTCAAGACTGGTGCTTGTCCCGTCAGCTTTGGTGGGGTCATCAGATTCCGGCCTGGTACGACGAAAAAGGCAACGTTTACGTTGCTCATAACGAAGAGGAAGCTCAGGCTCAGGCCGGAGCCGGCGTGAAGCTGACGCGTGATGAAGATGTTCTAGATACGTGGTTCTCTTCTGCCATGGTCCCCTTCTCCACCCTTGGCTGGCCCGATAAGGAAAAGATGGCTAGCGAAGGCTATGATCTTTTCTTACCGAGCTCCATGCTCGTGACGGGCTATGACATCATCTTCTTCTGGGTTGCCCGTATGGTGATGATGACTCGTTACTTCACGGGCCGAGTCCCCTTCAAGGGCGTATACCTGCACGGTTTAGTCCGTGACGCTGAAGGCAAGAAGATGTCTAAGAGCGAAGGCAACACGCTTGACCCGCTCGACATCATGGACGGCATTGATCTCGAAAGCCTGGTGAAGAAAAACACACGCGGCCTGCGTCAGCCGGAAAAGGCTCCGCAGGTTGAAAAGAAACTTCGCAAAAATTATCCCAACGGCATTGCCCCGCACGGCGCCGATGCCTTGCGTTTCACCATGGCCGCCTACGCCACGCTTGGCCGCAACATCAACTTTGACTTGCGCCGCGCTGAAGGCTACCGCAACTTCTGCAATAAACTTTGGAACGCCACACGCTTTGTGCTTATGAACGTTCAAGGCAAGGACTGCGGATTGGATGCAAGCCTGCCGCAAGAACGCTCTTTCGTGGACGAATGGATTCTTCGTGAATTGGACCGCACGATTGGCGAAGTGGAAAAAGCCTTTGCGGAATGGCGCTTGGATAATGCCGCCAACGCTATCTACTCCTTCGTTTGGGATCAATACTGCGACTGGTATCTGGAATTATCTAAGGTGCAGCTTGCTAACGGCACCGAAGCCCAGCAACGCGCCACGCGTCATACCTTGATCACGGTGCTGGAAGCCGTGCTTCGTTTGGCTCATCCGATTATTCCGTTTATTACGGAAGAGTTGTGGCAAAAAGTGAGCGTTGTGGCCGGTACTCGCAACGAGGACGAAGAAACCAGCGTGATGATTCAAGATTATCCGCAAGCCTCTTTTGCCGGTGAAGATACCGGAGCCGATCATAAGATGGCGCTCACAAAGCAGATGATTGACGCGGTTCGCAACTTGCGTGGCGAAATGCAGCTCTCGCCCTCTCAACGCATCCCGTTGGCTGTTCAAGGCAATGAAGATGTGTTGAAGACGGTGGCCCCGTACATCATGCATTTGGCTCGCGTCAGTGAAGTAACAATTTGCGAAGACATCAATAAGGCAAACGAAGGCTCGATCGCCCCGGTTGCTATTGTTGAAGACTATAAACTCATGCTGGTTGTGAAAATTGACGTGGCCGCTGAACGTGAACGTTTAGGTAAGGAAGCCGCTCGCTTAGAAGGCGAAATCGCCAAAGCCAATGCCAAGCTTTCGAACGAAAAATTCACTGCTCGCGCCCCGGAAGCAGTCGTCAATCAAGAACGTGAACGCCTGGCAAACTTCACTAAGCTCTTAGCGAAGGTCCAGGAACAGCTCGATAAGCTGCCTAAAGCTTAATTTCATCGAGAATTTCCATCACCCAACCCGAGTCATCCGATCGGATGCTCGGGTTTTTTCTTAAGGTTTTGGATTACACCGAGAGTCAAAAAGCGGAGTATCTTGGGGAAGGGTACGTATACCTTACGTGCGTTCTATAAGAAGGAGCTAATACTATGAAATTAACAAAAATTGCCGCTGGTATCTTGATGGCCGCTACGTTGACCGCTTCAAGCCTTGCATTGGCCGCTGACCGTCCGCGTGACATGGGAATCGAAATCGGCGTATTGCATCCGGGTGCCAACAACGCTATTACGGACGTTAAAGGCGTGCTTGTCGGTCAAGTCACCCTCGTTGACGAAAAGAAAGGCATGCACACGGGTGTCACCGCCATTGTTCCTCACACGGACAATATCTTTAAGAACAAGGTGCCCGCTGGTGTTTTCCTTGCCAATGCTTTCGGCAAGATGACGGGTTATCCGCAAGTTCAGGAATTAGGCAATATCGAAACGCCTATCGTTCTTACCAACACGCTTAACGTAGCCGCCGGTATTGACGGCATCATCGACTACACCTTCTCGTTTAAGGATAACGATGATGTGCGCTCGGTCAACGCCATTGTCGGTGAAACCAATGACGGTTCCATCAACGACATTCGTGCCCGTTTCGTCAAACCGTCTGACGTTTTGAAAGCCATTCAGTCTGCCAAGTCCGGTCCGGTTGAAGAAGGCTGTGTAGGAGCCGGTTCCGGCACAATCGCTTTTGGTTTCAAGGGCGGTATCGGTACGGCTTCTCGTGTACTGCCGAAGTCCATGGGCGGTTATACGGTTGGTGTCTTGGTGCAAACGAACTTTGGCGGTTTACTCAATATTGATGGCGTCGAAGTGGGCGAAGCATTGGGCGGTTATCCGTACCAAAAAGAAATTGAAAGCGCTGACGGCTCCATCATGATGATTGTGGCCACCGACGCTCCGTTGAGCTCCCGCAACCTCGAACGCGTTGCCAAGCGCGCTTGGCTCGGTATGGGCAAGGCCGGTGGCGTGGCTTCGAACGGTTCCGGTGACTTCGTGATCGCCTTCTCGACGAACAAGTCCATGCGTGTGCCCTACGATGCCAAGGCTAACGAAACGCTCAAGCGCGACGTGGTGCAAAACGACAACATGACGCCTTTGTTCATGGCAACGATTGAAGCCACGGAAGAAGCCATTGTCAATTCGTTATTTGCCGCGAAAGATACGAAGACCTACAAGGGCACGACCGTGAAGGCTTTGCCTGTTGATAAGGTCATGCAAATGATGAAAGAACACAATAAGATTGTTTCTAAGAAATAATCTGACTTCATCTGATTAAATCCCAGAATCCGCCGGTGACTGTAGTGATCGGCGGATTCTTTTGTTAAAGTTAGCCTAATCTGAATGACGTTTGATCGGCTTGAGGCCGATTCTCGGAAAGGAACACACATCATGACTGAACATTTTCAAGGAAAACGACCCCGTGAATGGGGCATCTCTTTCGGGGTCCTGCCGACCGGCACCTATAACGCTATCACCGACGTCAAGGGCGTTAAAGTCGGCCAAGTCACTTTGATTGACGATGCCAAAGGCATGCGTACCGGTGTGACAGCCATTCTTCCTCACGACGGCAATATTTTTCAGCACAAAGTCGCGGCCGGTATTTTCTTGGGTAATGCTTTCGGCAAGATGGTGGGCTACCCTCAGGTCAAAGAGCTCGGAAATATCGAAACGCCCATTGTTTTAACCAATACTTTAAATTTAGCCTCCGCCATTGATGGCATCATTGATTACGTTTTCAGTTTCAAGGAAAACGACTTTGTTGAGTCCGTTAACTGCGTTGTGGGCGAAACCAATGATGGAGCGATCAACAATATCCGTAAGCGTTTTGTCACCAGGGAGGATGTTTTAAAGGCTATTGTCGAAGCCAAAGACGGTCCGGTTGAAGAAGGCGGAGTCGGGGCCGGCACGGGGACAAAGGCTTTTAACTTTAAAGGTGGCATCGGTACGGCTTCCCGTAAACTGCCGGACAATATGGGTGGCTACACCGTAGGGGTGCTCGTACAGAGCAATTTTGGCGGACTTTTAAATATCAATGGCGTTGAGGTAGGCAAGGCACTAGGAGGCTTCCCCTATCAAAAAGAAATTGAGTGCGCCGATGGCTCCATCATGATGATTGTCGCCACCGATGCCCCGCTTGAAGCCAGAAATTTGGAACGAGTGGCCAAACGGGCCTTTATGGGACTGGCTAAAACGGGCGGCGTTGCCTCTAACGGTTCCGGAGACTTTGTGATTGCTTTTTCGACCAACGAAAGTGTTCGGGTAGAACACAAAGCCGAAAAACTGGCCAAGCAAACCATGTCTGTCGTTCGCAACGATGATATGACCCCGATTTTCATGGCCACCATTGAAGCCACGGAAGAAGCCATCATCAATTCACTTTTTGCGGCACACGACACCCCGACTCATGACGGCCGAGTCATTAAGGCTCTGCCTCTTGATAAAGTCATGGAAATGATGCGCAAACACGCAAAAATTGATTAATTAACTTAGTAAGGCCGGTTCAACCAATGTTGCCGGCCTTTTTTAGTTCTCTTCGTTTTTAATTTGATTGGCCGTCAAGGCTTCGTGCCCCACATTAGGTTTTTGCGGACGCTTTTTCCAGACAATCCAATAAAGCGGAATGGTTAGAGCAACAACGGCGGCGTTAATAGCAAAAATACCTGCGTAGCCCACCGGTTGAACCAAAAAACCGGATAAGTACGGAGCCATTCCCACACCCAAATCAAAGAAGATGAAAATGGTGCTCGTAGCCTGAGCAAAACGCTCACGCGGCACTAAAGAAATACCGGAAACTTGAGAAAGTGATTGAAAGTTTCCAAATCCTAAGCCCATGATGGCGCCGGCTAACAGAACCACCCAGCTGCCTGCGTGAGATGCAAGCAACAAAAGCCCCACAATCATTAACACGAGTGTTGAGAAAATCAACACAACCGGACCATGAGCATCGTAGAATTTTCCCGTTATCGGACGCGTGAGTAAGCTTGCTCCCGCGTACAAAAGGAAAAAGCTTGAAGCGGCAGCCACCACGTCATACGTTTTTGCATAATCGGCGAGCAGCGCCTGAACATTGCCCCAGGTCAAACAAACGATACCGACAAAGATACTGAAGGACACCAAACGTTTGTCAATGAAATCGTCAAGTGAGAGACTCTTTTTCTCACGTTTTTGATCTTTGGGGGGCGTGACATCAATGACAAACCACATCAAAAGAAGGCTGACAGCAGACAACCCCGTAGCGATACTGAAAATACCGTCGTAACCAAACGAACCGATTAACGCGATACCGATAAAAGGACCAAAGCACAGCGCCAGAGCCGTACTCATCGAAAAATACGAAATTCCGCGCCCATGAAACTGTCTGGGAACAATTGTAGCCACATAGGTACCGGTGGCCGTGCCGATAACGCCCATGGCTACGCCTGAGATAAAACGAACAGAGAAAATCTGCCATATTTCGTGCGAAAAGAAATAGGCCACATTCATTAAAAAGAAAAAGAAGACGCCGATCCCTAAAACACGCCGATACCCAACATCACGGATAATGCTTCCGGTAAAAAATCGCCCCACCAAGCAACCAATTACCACAATGCCTGTTGCAAGGCCCGCCATTGAGGCAGAAGCAGAAAAACCGTCCATTAAATAGCGTGTGCAAACGACAAAAATGGCGTAGTAGCCGATCATGCCCAACATATTGATGAGCGAAATCGCAATAAACGTACGGGAAAAGATAGCGCGCAAGGCGCTTTGCGATGCTTCAGAACCCATTTAATCAGCGTAAAAAGCAATAGAGAGAAGGCTGGCTATATTACTCCTTTTTTCCTGACACCTATAGCATTAGACACATATGATCAGTACCGTATATTTTTTGTTTTTCTGAGTAGTTGCCCTTAGTTTCTAGAAAAATTAATCCAAAAAGCCTATTTTTTGGCTCTAATTCTCTATATAGAATGATTTCACCATGAAAGCGAAATCGTCTTTAACCTCTTTGGCTCAATCTCGCCGTTGGTGGTGGCTCACTCATTAGTAGCGGGCCTTGGACGATTTACGCTTGACTGAATACCCCCAATATTAGCCCGCGAAATGCGGGCTTTTTCTTACCTATCCGGTTTCGCGGCTAAACCCAAAAAGGAAATGGGATGAGTTACCGGATACAAAAAAAGAAAAATCTGCTTCGTACACGATGGCAAAAAAATTTACGTCAAAAAAGTTTTGCATCACTGTACTTAAAGGGATTTCATCATGCTATTTCAACACTGCTCTTATGTAACACGCCGCGCTTTAACTCTATCGGCTATTTCTCTGCTATTGATTGGAGCATACTCCAATGCTTTCGCTCAAAAAGAGAAGGTTTTCCGCTGGAGTAGCGCGGGCGATTTTCTTACCTTTGATGTTCACGCTCAAAATGAATCTCTGAATTCAGCTGCCAACGCCGCGGTATACGAAGCACTGGTTCGGTACAACACCGATATGCGTGTTGAGCCTTGTCTGGCAAGCCAATACCAACGAGTCAAAAACGGTTTTCTTTTTACCATCCGAGAAAATGTGCGTTTTCACGAAGGTGAAACTTTAACGGCTGAAGACGTTGCTTATTCAATTAATCGTGCGCTTTTACCTGAAAGTCAATTTAAGGCTGCCGCCTCCGGCATATTGGGCGCAGAAGTTGTCAACAGTCGCCAAGTCTTGGTTAAAACCGTCTCCGGCTCCCCAGTTTTTTTAAATCAACTCACTCAATTATGCATTTTGAATAAGAAATGGGCGGAAAAACATAATGCTTTTCGCCCACAAAATTATGTCTCGGGCGAAGAATCCTACTTAGCGCGACATGCCAACGGCACGGGTCCCTTCAAACTTGTCTCTCGAGAGGTGGATGTTAAAACACAATTTGTAGCCAACCACGAATGGTGGGATGAAAAAAATCGCAGAGGCAACATAGAAAAAGTCATCTACACCCCTATTAACTCTGCGGCCACTCGAACGGCAGCACTTCTGTCAGGACAGGTGGACTTTGTGTTGGATCCAGCCCCTCAAGATATTGCCCGATTAGAGCGAAATGCGTCTATTCAGGTTCTGTCACGCGCAGAAGATCGCGTCATGATGATCGCGCTGGATCAGTACCGAGATCAAACGCCTTATGTCAGTGACCTTAACGGAAAGCCTTTAAATGCAAATCCTTTTAAAGACGTGAGAGTGCGTCAAGCTCTCTCTCTTGCCGTCAACCGAGAGGCACTTGTCAGAAGCATCATGCGGGGAAAAGCGGTTGCAACCAACACAATCATTTCTGATTCTGTTTTTGGTTACGATCCTCGCATTGCGCAAACGGGTCAATACGATCTGCAAAAAGCTAAAGCATTACTTAAAGAAGCCGGATTTGAAAATGGTTTCGCTTTTACTTTGGACACCTCCAATAACCGCTGGGTCAACGATGAAAACCTCTGCAAAGCACTAGCCGGCATGTGGGCCAAACTCAATGTTAAGGTCAATGTTCACTCCATGCCTCGGGCCCAATACTTTCCGAAAGTTTTAAGTTTTGACACATCTGCCGGATTGGTTGGATGGGGTTCAAGCACTTTCGATGCCTTCTATCCCCTGCAATCCTTATCGGCTACTTACGATGGAACCTCCGGGGCAGGTATCAGCAATATCGGCCGTGCTTCCGATAAGCAAATGGACGCGTTGCTCAAAAAACTGAATTTGGCTGAAGATCTTAGCGAAAGAAAGGCCCTTGCCCAACAGGCTCTCTCACTCGAACAAAATCAGGTCTTGCACATTCCTCTGCTTCAACCAATGTTTTCTTGGGCGATGAAGAAAAACATTGACCCGATTGTCAGACCCGACAACAAGTTAACATTGGAGTGGATTGTTATGCATTGAGACTAATAGGCAATTTCTGAAAGGATGATTGATCTAGAATTTTCTTGATTGGATTGCAAGGAGAAAAAAATGACTGACATGCACAAAAGTTTTAAAACCGATTGCGCTCAAGCAAGTGTCGTCTATTTCACAAAAGAGATTTCTCCTGCGGCGCTGATGAAGCTTTATCAAAAGCTAGGACGCCCGGCTCAAGGACGCGTGGCTGCGAAATTAAGCACGGGAGAAGCCGGCAATAACAACTACCTAAAACCCGCTTTGATCAAGGACTTGGTGCAAAGCGTTAAGGCTACTATTGTGGAATGCAATACAGCTTATGCCGGTGCCCGCAACACAACTGAGGCACACAAGCAGTTGATCAAAGATCACGGTTTTGAAGCTATCGCTGAGGTGGACATCATGGATAGCGATGGCGTTGAACACCTCCCCGTTAAAGGAGGCACTCATCTTAAGGAAGATATCGTTGGCGATCACGTCAAAAACTATGACTTTATGATGGTGCTCACGCACTTTAAAGGACACCCAATGGGAGGTTTCGGCGGTGCGCTCAAAAATATCGCCATTGGTGTGGCTTCGTCTGACGGTAAAGCTAACATTCATACGGCCGGAGCCATGCAAACGCAAGGGTGGCAAGCCGCTGAAGACGGTCGCTTTATGAAACTGACCGGACCGGATCATAACGCTTTTATTGAATCTATGGCTGAAGCCGCGAAGTCTGTCAGCGACTTTTTTGGCGAGGGCGAAAAGATGCTTTATATCTCAGTCATGAACAATATGTCGGTTGATTGCGATTGCGTCTCTCATCCGGCTGAAGTTGACATGAAGGATATTGGCGTCCTGGCGTCTTTAAATCCTGTCGCACTGGATCAAGCCTGTGTAGATTTGGTTTACGAAGCGCCCGATGGTCATTCGCTCGTTGAAAGAATAGAGAGCCGAAACGGTGAACGGATTCTTGAGCATGCGGAGAAAATCGGCTTTGGCGATCGCCGCTATCGTTTAGTCTGCATTGATTAGCTGTGTTTTAATCACAAAATTTCTGCAAGCCTCGCAAGATATCCTCTTACGAGGCTTTGCTTTATGATTCACATGAGTTGGTTTGATGGAGTGAAAGATGGTTGAAAACGGAGTGCTTGCCGGAGACTACCAAGGCTACCGAATTGACAACAATGAAATTCAGCTTCCGCTTCGGGAAAGTTGTCGCATCCAAAAAGAAATTGAAGCGCAAGGCTTCAGAACGGTGCGCAGTGACAGTTTCATCCCACTTAACAAGGATTTTATTCAGAGCTATCAACTGATTGATTCCATTGATGACATTCAAAAAGATGTCTTCAGCGCCTTATTCAGAGGCGGGGTTGGGCAAATGATTTTTGGCAATCCGGGTGGTGTTGGAGGCGCAACCATCGCTAAAAATCGCAACGACGGCTACAAAATCGTTGATGTGCAATTCAGGAATGGAAAAAGAAGTCTCCTTCGGCTGGATCTAAAAGCTTGGGAAGTATTTCTGGCTGAAAGTTATTGTTCGCCTGATTATGAACCCAAACCGATTGTTCGTCCCAAACTTACGAAAACATTTCAAATAGCCCGAAGCATTCTGGCCTTAGCAATGGTTATTGGAATCGTTTGGCTTGTTGTGCGCTGCACAATGTAGTCTTGGTCAAATGAAATACCAAGAGAAACACCTGAAATATGAGAGTATTTGTTAAGTTATTGATTTATAAGAATAAAAATGGCGGAGAAGGGGGGATTCGAACCCCCGAAGCCCGTTTTGCGAGCTTGCACCCTTAGCAGGGGTGTGCCTTCAGCCTCTCGGCCACTTCTCCGCACAATCTGAGCGTTGCTCAGTAAGAATGGGGATTTTATAAGATTTAAATTTGTTTTTCAACTACATTTTGTACCAGTCGTCAATCGGAAAAGACCTTTGCTATTTTTTCGGGCATTTTTTACCTGATCTTTCGTTTTTCGGTGAAATAATCTGCGAACACACTCCCCTTAATAAATCGACTTCCGGTTGAGTGAGCTGCGTTCGAGAAAAAAGTCTTCTGACTCGAGGCATAAACAACTTCGGCTCCTTGGGATCCAACACGCCGCAGTGAATCATTGCCTCTTCAAAATGAGCTAAAAAGCCCTCAATTGCCTGAGGTCCTGCGAGTTTTTCACCGGCGAATCGCTCCTGCCACTCATAAAGCCCATCATGAGTGATCGTCTTATCCATCATCGCCATGTGCATTTCATAAGCCATGATTTGAACAGCCTGGGATAAATTCAGGCTAGTGCAGTCAGGATCGGCCGGGATGGCTGCGCAACCTTGACACATTGCCATCTGCTCGTTGGAAAGACCGGTTCGTTCGCAACCGAAAACAAAAGCGATATTCCCCTGCTTCTCTTTTACAAAATCGACTGCTTTTTCGGCAACAGCTCTCACCGGTTCAATGGCGGGGCCAAATTCACGATCGTAGCCCGACATCGCCCATGCAAAATGAACACCTTCGAGCGCCTCCAAGAGTGAGCCGTAGGAACGACTTGATTGAAGAACATCCACACTGCTTGTTGAATAAGCGATCGCCTCGGGGTGAGTGCGGTAATTTTCTTCCCAAGGGCTCACAACTCGAAGATCTCTGAAACCCATCGTTTTGATAGCCCGGGCAGCCGAGCCAATGTTGCCGGGGTGCGCCGGTTCCACCAAAATAAAACAGACGTGTTGGGATAAGGCAGAAGTTGACATTTCAAAAGCTAAATAGCCAAAAATCATTAAAATATTTAGATTCTACACGTAGTTATCACATCAACTGATTTAAATTTTCAAGAAGGATTCTGACGATGAGTTCTCCGATGCTCAACACGGCGATGAAAGCCGCCCGTGCGGCCTGCACCATTCTTAACCGTGCTGTCGACAACCTCTCTACTCTGGAAGTTCACAAAAAAGGTCATTCTGACTACGTCAGCGAAGTGGACGTCGCTTGTGAACGCACTGTGGTAGAAATTTTGCGTGAGGCCTATCCCCGTCACCAGATTTTAGGTGAAGAAAACGGCCTCACCGGCCCTGAAAAAAGTGAATTCCAATGGATCATTGATCCTTTGGATGGCACGACCAATTTCTTGCATGGCTTCCCCCAATATGCCGTTTCCATCGCTTTAAAGCGTGAAAACGAAATTATTGAAGCCGTTATCGCTGATCCCGTTAAAAACGAAATCTTCACCGCTACCCGTGGCGTAGGCGCTTTTTTAAACGGCAGACGCATTCGTGTCAGTAAGCGCACCTCCATGGCTGAATCTTTGGTTGGCGCAGGCTTCCCTTTCCGCAAAACCGATGATGTTCAGGCCTATATGAAGGTTTTCAGTCAATTGGCTAAAACCACCAGCGGCATCCGCCGTGCCGGCGCCGCTTCTCTGGACCTGGCCTACGTTGCCGCCGGTCGGCTTGACGCTTTCTGGGAACCGAATCTCAAAGCTTGGGACATTGCTGCCGGATCGCTCTTAGTTCTTGAAGCCGGCGGACTCGTTACCGACTTTAAGGGAGAGTCTGATTACCTCACGACCGGTCAAATCGTAGCGGGTACTCCTAAAGTATTTGGTCAATTGTTAGCCGTGGTAAATAAAAACTACGGTGATATCCGCTAAGCAATCGAAAGACTTCATCGTACACGGTCGCATCAATGGCTAAAGCTAAAACGGTTCAAAACATCAATGACCCGTTGGCAGGGCACACCCCTGCCATCCGGCGTTTTCTTGAAATCAAAGCCCAACATCCCGAAACGTTGGTTTTATACCGAATGGGGGATTTTTACGAAACGTTTTTTGATGATGCGGTCCGTGCCAATAAGCTTTTGGGGATTACGCTTACCTCGCGCGGAACTGATTTAAACGGTGAACCGATTCCCATGGCGGGCGTTCCTGAAAAAACGCTCGAACAATACCTTGCCCGCTTGGTTAAGCAAGGGGTTTCCGTTGCTATTTGCGAGCAAATCGGCGACCCGAGCAAAGGCCCCTTGGAAAGGGAACTTGCTCGTATCGTCACGCCCGGCACTTTAACGGAAAATGAGCTTTTACCTCAAAAGCAAGATGCAGCCTTATTGGCGATATCCCCCGCCGGCCGCCATGGCGCCCGTCTGGGATTGGCCTGGCTGGTACTCAGTAACGGCCAATTTCACGTGGCCAATACAAGTCTTGAGGAACTTGCCACTGAAGTTACCCGAATTGCACCAAGCGAAATCCTCGTTCCTGAAGACTTTAAAGAAACCATTGATGAGTTAAGGCTGCCTGCGGCGATTACTCCTTTACCCAAGTGGTATTTCACCGTTGACCACGGAACCGCCAAACTCAAGCATCAATTCCAAGTACAGGAACTCACTGCTTGGGGGCTTGACGATGTTCCCGATGCGGTAAGCGCCGCCGGTGCGCTTTTAACCTACGCGGAAAACACTCAATGCGAAGCCATTCCGCATCTTTTGCCCCCTGTATTAGAGGTTCAAAGCCAATTTGTCGGTATGGATTCGGCTAGCCGCCGAAACCTGGAACTCACACAAACCCTTCGAGGTGATGACGGTCCAACCCTTTTTTCGCTGCTTGATCAATGCAAAACCAGCATGGGTTCCCGCCTGTTGCGTCAATGGATTCACAATCCCTTGCGCGATACGCAGATTGTCTCCTCACGGCATCAGGCTGTTGAAAGTTTTGTTCAAGCTGAGCACCTAAGGGAAAGTGTTCGAGATAAATTAAAGACCGTCCCGGACTTTGAGCGTTTGGCAACCCGCATTGCCATGCGAAGCATTCGCCCCAAGGAATTGGCCGCGCTCAGGGACGCCCTCCCCCATTTAGCTCAGATAGCCCAAGAGCTAATGCTCGCCGATGATCCCCTCATTGAAGAAAAGGCGGCCGACCTTGTCATTGATCCGGCATTGTACGAAAGGCTCAACGCGGCCCTTTTAGCTGAACCTGCCGTACAATTGCGAGACGGAGATGTTATTGCCAGCACTTATAACGAAGAACTGGCTACCCTCCGTGAACTACGTGACAATGTCGGCGACTTCCTGACGCAAATGGAAATCCGTGAAAGAGCCTCAACGGGTATCCCCACTTTGCGTGTTCAATACAACAAAGTCCAGGGCTTTTTCATTGAAATTTCCCGTGGTCAAGCCGACCGTGTTCCGCTGCACTACCACAGAAAGCAGACTCTCAAAAATACGGAGCGCTACATCACGCCTGAGCTCAAAGAATATGAGGATAAGGCGCTTTCCGCTCAGGAACGCTCCCAGGCTTTGCAAAAGTCACTTTATAACGAATTGCTTGCATTTGCTGACGGCTACGTCCCAGTTTTACAAAAGGCCTCAGCTGCCGCCGCTGCGATTGACGTGCTGACGTCTTTTGCCTATCACGCTAGCCGCGCTAACTGGATTCGTCCTGAATTGGAAAAAGCGCCCGGCATTGAAATTATCGGGGCGCGCCATCCGGTCGTTGAAGACGCCATCGAAAGCTACACACCTAACGACTGTTTACTTATCCCCGGTCGCAGACTTTTGGTAATTACCGGTCCCAACATGGGTGGTAAATCCACCTATATGCGATCCATCGCCCTTATTGTGCTTTTGACCTATATCGGCAGTTTCGTTCCCGCGGCCAGCGCCAAAATCGGCCCTATCGATCGTATCCTCACCCGCATAGGAGCCAGCGATGACCTCGCTCGCGGCCGTTCGACCTTTATGGTGGAAATGACGGAAGCGGCAGCTATTTTGCACCAAGCAACCGACCAAAGTCTGGTTCTCATGGATGAAATCGGACGCGGAACATCAACTTTTGACGGTCTAAGTTTGGCGGCGGCCATCGCCCATGAATTAGCGCTTGTGAAAAAGAGTTTTACGCTTTTTGCGACTCACTATTTTGAACTCACAAAGCTAGAGCAAACGGCGCCCGAAGTAGCCAATGTACACGTGGCCGCGGTCGAAAACAAAAACAAAATCGTCTTTTTGCATGAAGTGCAAGACGGCCCCGCCAATCAAAGCTACGGTATTGCGGTCGCTCAGTTAGCCGGAGTCCCCAATTCTGTCATCCGACGCGCTCGCAAAATGCTCAATGAGCTTCAAGAGCGCTCGCAGCTCAATGAACAGCTCGATTTATTCGCAGACAATAACGTAGAGATGCCCGATGAAAAAGCGCCTGAGCCCGATAGAACCCAAGCGCTATGCGAAGAAATTGACGCGCTGGATGTGGATCAGCTTACCCCGCGTCAAGCTTTAGACCTGCTCTATGAGTTGAAAGATAAAGCGCAGACGATCCTCAATAATTAATGCAAGGTCTTTTGTTCGCTTTCTTCATCGCCCGCGTCATCAACGATGTTGGCGACCATCGGCTTGTCGGAAACTTGTAGAAAGGACGGTACAACCACATCATCGGTACCGATGGTTTCCGCTCCTTTTTTTACCGCCTCAACATTTCTGACGGTAATTTCAAATTTCAAACCGATGCCGGCAAGCGGATGGTTGCCGTCTAAAACCACAACGCCGTCGGCAATATCTGTCACACGGTACGGTCGATCTAACGTTTCCCCGCGGATTTCCGTGTAACTTAATCCCACTTCAACCCCTTCTTCAAAATCCGTCTCCGGACGAATGATTAAAGCGGTTTCATCGTAGTCGCCAAAAGCTTCTTCAGGCTCAAGCTGAACGGTCACCGTATCACCCGGCTTTTTACCTTCGAGAGCTTTTTCAATCACCGGGAAAATATCGCTATGACCATGCAAATAAACCAACTCATCGGCCGATTCCATCAGATCGCCCTGAAGGTTATACATTTTGGCTGAGATCGTCACCAAAGTATCTTTTGCAACTTGCATTTGGATTTCCTTACTTCAAAATAGCTTTTTTCGCTTTTTCGTATTCTGCTTCGGACAAAAGGCCCTTTTCAAAAAGCGTTGCCAAGTCTTTTAATTCCTTCACCCGCATTTCCTCGTTACCGGGGAAATAGATATTGTTTTCGCCCAAGGGATTGACGCCGTAACGGTTTGTGCCGCGTTGAGAGCCGATAAGCCCAATGACTAAGTAGGCAATGAATTCAATGCCCGGAATAAAGAGCAATATGGCCCAAAGGCCGCTTGCGTCAAAGTCGTGCAAACGACGAACTGCCGCCGAGACCGTGCTAAAAAGCGACACAACGGTTAAAACCGCGTAGAGTTTTCCTGCTTCAAAGATTTCAGGACTTGCGCTGGCATCTTGAATATCAAGCGACTGTCCGGGCAACATGGCAAAGGTGTACAAAAGATAAGGCACTCCCACCCGCACAAGAAGCCAAAAAGCGATCACCGCCCAAAAACGAGCGCGATTAATCCGACCTGAAAACGAAAAGAAAAGCTTAAACATATTCATTCCCATAAGAGAAAAGGGAGTGCGGCCAAAAGGCTCCACGCTCCCTCGTCTCCATTAGCCATTGAGGCTATTACTTCGTCTGCTCGCTCAAAAGCGTCAGGATACGCGGTGCGACACCGGTCGTATCGGCCTTACCATCCGGACCCAACACATGCACGCGGCATTCGGTGTCCGAGAGACGTTGCAGATAAATCACGTATTGCGGTGCTTCAACCGGCGTATCGCGACCGAACACATTGCTCCAGAAACCTTGTTCAGAGCGTTTCTGTTCTTCGTATTCTTGATCGAGATAGCGCACAAGGAAGAAACCTCTGGAGCGATCACGGTCTTCAACCGTAAAGCCCATGCGGTCAACGGCAAGCGCCACACGACGCCAGGCGCGTTCAAAGTCCTCTTGAATATAGATGCTCGTAGCCACCCCTTCGGCATCTTGTTCGAGCTGGCTCACGGAGTTTTCCGGTTGGTAGCTCGCCAACTTTTCAACTTCGGCTTCGTGCTCTGCAGGACTCTTTTTCACCGCTTCAGGATTAAATTCCTGATTGATGCGCTGAGCCAGGCGCGTGAGCATTTCAGCTTCCATTTCCGGATCGCTCGGACCGGGCTGCCAAACGGTGGTTTCATTATCCCCACCCAAGCTCTTCACCACTTCAACCATGGCGCGGTGCGTCACGAAAATATCCGAGCCGCCATTGGCCGAACGTTCGACACGGGCGCGATACTGGTCACGTTCCCCGGTCGAGTAAACCATATCAATCACACGGCCTAAAGTGGCACGAATGATATCTTGGGGTAATTTCGCACGGTTTTCAGCCCAATTGGTTTCCATCACACCGGTTGCGGCATCTTGACGAGCCAGCGATAAACCGACCGTGGTCCAGAAGTCCTGCATGATCGGCCAGACCATTTCAGGCGACAGGTTCACATGAATCCAGCGATTGTTGCCTTCGCGGACAATCTTGGCCACTTCGCCTTGCGGCAAAAGAACCAATGCGTTCTGATTGGTGTTGCCGGCTTGGGCGGCATCAAGCTGAGCCTGTTGGCTTGCCCATACAGTTTGCGGGCGAGAAGGCACCGCGAAACGGTCAGAACCGGGCACCGAAGTTAAATCCGGCGGGATTTCCAGCGGAGCGCGCGAGTCACTCGTTTCATATTGAATACGATCTTGGCCGAAGTCAAATGTCGAGCAGGCAGCCAAAGCCATCGGCAACGCAACCACCAGACCCGTACGGACTACTTTTTTAATCATTTTATCTTCACTCATTCGCGCGCGAAGCTTACCCCGCACGCTTGTTACTTCAAATTAACCCGACTATTGTACCGATTTCGGCCTTTCTATGGGGAAAAGCCGATCAGCTTTTTGAAACAAATCTCAAATCAAAACCCATGTCAACAAACGTCTGGCCGTCCAGACAAAGGGGTGCATGAAATAGGTTAAAAAGCCCGAGACAATTAAAACCACGAGAATCACCATCCCGTAGCGCTCAATTTCAGAAAACTTCACCGCCGCTTCATAAGGCAAAATCATCGTGAGGATCCGTCCGCCATCCAAAGGCGGCAGAGGCAGAAGGTTAAAAGCCATCAAGTAAAAATTCACCATCACACCCGCGATGGTCAAATCGAGTAACGACTGGGTCAAAAAGCCTGTCAGAATAAAAAGCTTAAGCATCAGCAGCCAAAAGAGCGCCTGCAAGAGATTGCTCAAAGGACCGGCCAAGGCCACCATGAACATCCCCTGACGAAAAGGTCTCAAATTGCGCGTATTGACGGGAACGGGCTTGGCCCATCCCAAAAGCACTCCCCCAAAGCCGGTCACGGCCGAGCCTAACAACAAAATACCCGGCACAATAATTGTGCCAATGAGGTCGATATGAGGGATGGGGTTTAGAGTGACGCGTCCCATCATGGATGCCGTATCGTCGCCAAAGCGCTCGGCCATCCAGCCGTGAGCCGCTTCGTGCATCGTAATGGCAAAAATCAAAGGAATCGCATATACCGCGAGGTCATAAAGAAAATTCATGGTTAACGGTCTTTCAATAAATCCAAGACAGTGGGTAAATAATCCGGCAACGGTTCCTGAAGGCCCGGCTCCGGACGGCCGGGCTTGCAACCGTGAAAATCACTACCGGTGCTCGCTAAAAAGCCCATATTTAAAGCGACCCTTGTATAGCGCTCATTTTCGGCTTCAAAGTGGCTACCTGTTGTGACTTCAATCGCGTCGCCCCCGAGCGCTTTAAATTCTTCCAAAAGATCAATGGTCGTCACTGGAGCGGCAAAATTGTATCGCCCCGGGTGAGCCATCACGGCTACTCCCTCGGTCTCACGAATAAAGCGCATGGCTTCAGGCAACGTCATCCATTGCGTTTTGACAAAAGCCGGCCCTTCGTCTCTGAGATACTTCTCAAAAGCTTCGTCTTCAGTACCGACGGTTCCCCGCTGAACGAGAGCCAGGGCAAAATGTCTGCGCGAGAGATTAAGGCCATTGCCCGCCAAGTCCAACGCTTGCTCGTAGGTGTTATAGATGCCCATCGCGTCAAACTTCGAGGCGATGGTTCGCGCTCTCAGGTCACGCTGTTTACTGAGTTTTTCAGAAAGCTCTCGATAGGGTTCAAACTTTTTAGGGCCGAGACTGACAACATGAATCGTCCGACCGCCCCACGAAACCGATAATTCCACCCCGTCAATGAAGCGCATGCCGAGCTTCTCGGCCTCTTTACGGGCTTCTTTGAGTCCCGAGACCGTGTCGTGATCGGTTAAAGCCATCACTTCGACGCCGTTGGCGTGTGCCTTGCGAACCACCTCGGCAGGAGAAAAAACACCGTCACTTGCGCTTGAATGCACATGTAAATCTATTCTCATTTCACTATTTAAACTCGCTACAATCTACCCTCAAACTTTAAACGATTTAGCGTTCTAAAGATGGCTATTTTTTCAATTTCTGACAAGATTCCGACCATTGCGGATACGGCTTACGTGGATCCGTTGGCCACAGTCACCGCAACGGTTACATTAGACGAAGAGGTTAGTGTTTGGCCCGGAGCCAGTATTCGCGGTGACGAAGCCGGGATTTCCGTGGGAAAAGGCAGCAATATCCAAGACTGTGCGGTCCTTCACACGGATCCGGGCAAACCTTGCCGGGTAGGCAACCACGTCACTGTGGGACACTCAGCCATTTTGCACGGCTGCACTGTGGGTGAGGCTTCCTTAATCGGCATGGGCGCGGTCATTCTCAATGGCAGCGTTATCGGGCGAGAATCCTTGGTCGGAGCCGGAACGCTCATTACGGAAAACAAAACATTCCCGGACGGTGTGCTGATCATCGGACGGCCGGGACGCGTTGTGCGAGAATTAACCCCTGAGGAAAAAGAAAAAATTCGGGAAAACGCCCGACACTACATTGAACAAAAAAATCGTTACCAAACCGAGAAGAAACAAATCGGTTAAAACGGAAAAAATCATGACTCAACACGACACGCTGCTTCGATTTATTTTTAAAAACACACCTGTGAAAGGCGCTTCTGTCAGACTGACAACCGCCTGGAAAGCCATGCGTCAATTTCAAAAATGGCCATTAAGTGTTACGCGACTGATGGGAGAAATGACCGCGGGGTCGCTGCTTTTAGCCAGTTCCCTGAAGTTTGAAGGCGCCCTAATCATGCAGGTGCAAGGTGACGGGCCTGTGCGTCTTGCCATTGTTGAGGTCAGAAACGGTCTTTTAGTCCGTGCCACCGTGAAAATGCACGAAGGCGAAGAGGTAAACGATGCCATGGGGATGAAAGAGTTATTGAACGCCCACGGACGCGGCCGCTGCGCAATCATGCTTGACCCTAAAGACAGACGTGAGGGCGAGCCGCTTTATCAAGGTGTGGTACCGCTCACCGGCGAGAGCATAGCCGAGGCGCTGATGGGCTACATGGAGCAGTCCGAACAAATCCACACCAAGCTATGGCTTACGGCCGATGATTCCGCGGCAAGCGGTTTAATGCTTCAGAAGATGCCGGATTTCGGCGGCAAAGATGAAAACATCACAAACAATGAAGATAGTATTAACCGCATTGAAACATTAGCCTCAACTATCACCGATGATGAGCTTTTAGAGCTTACGCCCGAAGAAGTCACCCACCGTCTCTTCTGGGAAGAGGCGCCGGACTATTTTGAACCGGCGGAACCTAAATTTGCCTGTACGTGTTCGCGCGAAAAAGTCGAAGCGATGATTCGCAATTTAGGCGAAGTCGAAGCCCTTCAAATCGTGAAAGAAGAAGGTGAAATTAAAGTCACGTGTGACTTTTGCGGCCGCACGGAGCGCTTTAGCGCTGAAGATGTTGTCAAACTTTTTGACGATGGTTCAGTCACAAAGAACAACTAGTATGAAAACTATTTTTAAAAACAGCAAAAATCAGAACGTCATGGGTTTTAGCCACGAAGGGCTGCAGGGCGGTTTTTACCTGATGAGCAATTCCATCCTGGCAACCCTCAACGGTCCTTATCCGATCCGCAACCTCACCGAGGCTGAAGCGGTCGCGAAGGTTCGTGACATCACCCGAGACTTTTTGGAAAATACCGGCAAAAAAGACGGTCTCATTGCTTGGGTTTTCAAACTCATCATTGACGGAGAATGCCTTATTTATTCCGTCAATGTTAATGCTCAGACGGGAGAATTCACCGTCACGCATCAAAACCTAAAGGAAGTTCTGGACTCGTTCTTGCCCGCGCAAGTCAAAGGCGGAGAAGAGGTCGACGGTTTTTACGTCAAGGCCGAAGGGACAAAGGTTTGGGCGTTTGAGCCGGTGGAGCATTTTCTTTTATGCTTAATTCCAGACGATAAGCAAGCATCGCTTAATGTCCGTGTTTATCAAGCCGATCCTGCGTTAGCCGACCTCATCGAGCATGATCAAAATGAGATTCTTGAGCGCTTTATGAATAAGGTGATGCCCAAGCTCACGGGCCGCTATCCTCAGCTCTCCCCGATCAATCAGGCTAAACAGGCTGACCCGGAAAAACTCTTCGAGGATCTTATGTCGCTATTGGAAAATCCCGATGAGCGAATGCCTAAAAGAGAAGTTACGCTTGAGCTGACCGGACAACCGTCAGTGACCATGCAACTTTCCCATCTTTTCGGGTTTCGGGCTATTAAAGACGGAGAAAAGAAAACCGAACACCTGACGGTCTATCACGACGGTCATCACTACTGGCTCTATACCGTCACCCCTTCGAATAACGAAAACGAGCCGCCTTTGATGACGCTTGAAAAAATCACGCCCGAACAAATCGTTGATTTAGCCAGAAGAATGGTTTGGGGACAGGCTAAAGCCGATGAAGTCCTTCAAACTCAAAAATGGATCAATTAAAACGAACGCTTTAGGCTAATTGATCACCACGTTTTCAGTAATGGTCCTATTTCACCGAACGAAATCGATGAAATAGGACTTTTCTTTTAGCTCTTCATGCGAGTTAAAGCGATAGACGCCAGGACAGCAGCGCCCGTAGCAATGGCCTTGTCATTGAAATCGAACTCTTCATTGTGAACCGGTGCCGTGTGATCGGCATCTTTCATTCCAAGACGGAATAAGCAGCCCGGTCGCTCTAAAAGCATGAAGGAAAAATCCTCTCCGCCTGTTGTGCGGGAGAATTCTTTGACATTGGCAGCCCCAATGGCCTGCGCGGCAATTTCACGGGCGGCTTGCACATTTTCGGGCGTGTTATACATGGCAGGATAGAGGCGCGTGTAATTGACTTTTGCCTTTATCCCATACGTTTGAGCGATACCTTGAGCAATTTCATTCATGCGCCGTTCAATCAAATCCTGAACCTCAGGCTCATACGAACGAGTGGTTCCGCGCAAAAGAGCCTTTTGCGGCATAACACTTGTTCCGTTTGGATCTCCGGACTGAGCGCAGCAAATTGATACCACGGCCGCGTAGTTGGGCGCTATGTTACGAGAGACAATGGTCTGCAAGGCCAAAATCGCCTCACCCATGGCAACGATAGAATCTTTAGCGAACTGAGGTCTTGAGCCATGGCCGCCTTGGCCCTCAAAAACAATTTCAAACGCATCGGCATTCGCAGTGGCATAGCCGGGCACAAAGCCAACAGAGCCGACATCAAGCGAGGGTTCTGCATGAAGCGCATAGAATTCATCAATTCCGAAACGTTCAACCAAACCGTCTTCAACCATATAGCGGGCGCCCGCAAACCCTTCTTCTCCGGGCTGGAAAATCGCCACCAACGTACCGGCAAAATGACGATGCTCCCTGAAATACTTCACCACCGCCAAGAGTGTGGCCACGTGACCGTCGTGCCCGCAAGCATGCATATGTTTGGCGCGGGTGCTTGCGTAGGGTACTCCGGTATTTTCATTTAAGGGCAGAGCGTCACTATCGGCGCGAAGACCGATCGTACGTCCGGGCTGATCCCCCTTCATGACGCAAACCACACCGGCGACATCAGCTCCGCCGACTCGCGTTTCAATTGCTTCACACCCAAAACTTTTGAGCGCTTCAACAATCGTTTTTTCGGTTTGAGTCAAATTGAGACCCACTTCGGGGTAGGCGTGAATCGTGTGACGAACTTGCGCGGCAACCTGGGCGCACTCACGCATCTCTTCAGGCTTAACAATCACGGCATCAATCATTTGGAATCCTTTGCCAATGAAAAACAGATGCCTTCAGTTATAGCCTATCTGAAGAAAAGATATCGGGAAAATTCCCGAAGAAATAATCGCTTTGACTTATTTTTCGCCTTCTTTAGCCGGAGGCGTAACAGGAGCGGGACGGTACAAAGGATCGTTCAGGATATCGGCGGGAATAGCATTTCCCGGAAGAACTTTTTGAGGTCTTTGAATACGAAAGAGCACTTCGCCGGGACGGACCATATTGAGGTCGTAGCGGGCGCGCTCTTCAATAGCATCGGCTCCCCGCACCAGGGAGCGGACTTCAGCGGCCAGGCGTTGGTTTTCCTCAAAAGTGAGGGCATTTTGCTCTTTAATATCAGCAAGCTCCTCACTTAACGAAACCACTCGGATATATCCCCCCTGACCGCCGATTAAAGGCCAAAGCATCAGAAGCAACAAGATCAGCAAGACCTTGATGATCTTATCGGGCGTAATCATGCGCTTTGACCTTCACGCTCATCAATTAGAATGACCATTCCTTGATGCAGTAGAACGCATCGCGGCCCGGGTAGACAGCTTGGTCATCCAACTCTTCTTCAATGCGAAGCAATTGGTTGTATTTAGCCATGCGGTCGCTACGGCTCATGGAACCGGTCTTAATTTGACCTGCATTGACGCCAACGGCCAAATCAGCGATGAAGCTGTCTTCGGTTTCACCGGAGCGGTGAGAGACCACAACGGAGTAACCGGCGCGCTTAGCCATTTCGATGGCAGCAAGCGTTTCAGAAAGCGAACCAATTTGATTAACCTTAATCAAGATGGAGTTGGCCACACCCTTTTGGATGCCTTCGGCCAAAATCTTCGGATTGGTTACAAAAAGGTCATCGCCCACCAACTGCACACGGCGGCCCAGAGCATCGGTTAACTTCTTCCAACCTTCCCAGTCGACTTCAGCCATGCCGTCTTCGATGGAAATAATCGGATACTTGGCCACCCAGCCTTCGAGAACCTTGATCCATTCTTCGGCCGTATAGGTCTTGCCCTGACCCTTTTGAACGTACTTGCCGTCTTCGTAGAATTCGCTGGCTGCGCAGTCCAAACCGATGGCGATATCCTTACCCGGTTCGTAGCCCGCGGCTTTGATCGCTTCAATGATCAATTCAATGGCTTCTTCGTGGCTATCGATATTGGGGGCAAAACCGCCTTCATCACCCACCGCGGTGCTCATGCCGCGACCGTTGATGATCTTCTTTAAAGCATGGAACGTTTCCGCGCCATAGCGCACGGCTTCATGGAAGCTCGGCGCGCCGATCGGGATAATCATAAATTCTTGCAAATCCAAGTTATTGTTAGCGTGAGCGCCGCCGTTGATCACGTTCATCATCGGCACTGGCATTTGCACGGCACCCATGCCGCCCAAATAGCGGTAAAGGGGCAAGCCGACATAGTTGGCAGCCGCACGGGCGCAAGCCATGGAAACACCCAAAATGGCGTTGGCACCGAAATTGCTCTTATTTTCCGTACCGTCGTCTTCAATCATTTGAGCATCAATGGAAGCTTGCTGCGTCACATCAAACCCGATCAATGCGGGTTGAATCTTGGCATGGATGTTTTCCACAGCCTTCATGACACCCTTGCCGCCGTAACGAGCGTCCTTGTCACGCAATTCAAGCGCTTCACGGATACCGGTGGAGGCGCCGGACGGAACAGCTGCGCGGCCCATCACACCGCTGTCAAGATAGACGTCGCATTCCACCGTGGGGTTGCCGCGGCTATCCAAAATTTCACGAGCGACGATGGCATTGATCGTAGACATATCGGAAGTTCCTCAAAAATAGATTTCGGTGGTCGCGACCCCGCGGCCACCTTGCTTCAAAAATATAACGAAATCGGCTTATGCTGATTCTCGGTCGCTATTGTACCGTACAGGCACAGCAGTCGCGACGGTTAAAACGTGTTTTCCAACAAGGGCAAACCCTTGACCACACGGTCAATGGCAACCAAACTGCTCAAAAGTTCACGCATACGTGAAAGCGGGACCATATTCGGGCCATCGCTCTTGGCGCATTGCGGATCAGGGTGCGTTTCCATGAAAAGGCCGGAAACACCAACAGCGACCGCGGCGCGCGAGAGCACCGGCACGAAAGCGCGGTTGCCGCCGGAGCTCTTACCGTTGCCGCCTGGCAGCTGCACCGAATGCGTTGCGTCAAAAACAACCGGCGCACCTGTTTCGCGCATAATCGCCAAGCTTCGCATGTCGCTCACAAGGTTTCCATAACCAAATGAAGCGCCGCGTTCACAGCACATGAAATTATCTTCATTGACTCCGGCTTCACGAGCGGCCGCGCGGGCCTTTTCAATCACATTGATCATGTCGTGAGGAGCCAAGAACTGGCCTTTTTTAATGTTGACTGGCTTACCCGTTCGAGCACAGGCGCAAATAAAGTCCGTCTGGCGGCATAAAAAGGCCGGAGTTTGTAGGACATCCACGTACTTGGCAACGAGGGGAACCTCCGCTTCGGTATGCACGTCGGTGACCACCGGCACGCCTACGGTCTCTCGCACGCGAGCCAGAATTTCCAAACCTTTTTCAATACCGGGTCCGCGGAAACTCGAAACCGATGTGCGATTGGCTTTATCGTAGCTTGCTTTAAAAATGTAAGGGATGCCGAGATCGTCGCAAATTGCCTTCATTTCCCGGGCAATTTCCATCACCATTTCTTCGCTTTCGATCACACAGGGACCGGCCATGAGAAAAAACGGTTTATCCAAACCGACATCAAAACCGCAAAGTTTCATTTATAAAGGCCCTTATTAAAAATTACTTCATCAGAAAGATTTTTCTGTTAACGGCGCACAAACCCCCGCTTGCCTTACCAAATAAAGCAAAATGGTCGGCCACCCATAAGTAACGAAACCTATTTCTTTGCAAAAATATCTTTTAGGCTCTCGTCATTTCTTTCGTTTTGATTATACTGGCAAGCTGTTGATTTTCAGAAAGGAAGGAACACTAAAAATGACGGCGATTGGTTTTGATAATCAAAAGTATCTCACGACGCAATCCGAACAGATTCGTCATCGAATCGCCCAATTCGGAGGCAAGCTCTACCTTGAGTTTGGAGGCAAGCTTTTTGATGATTATCACGCCTCCCGTGTCCTCCCTGGTTTTAAGCCCGACAGCAAGATCCGAATGCTGCAGCAGCTCAAAAACGATGTCGAAATCGTCATCGCCATCAACGCCGCGGATATTGAATCCAATAAAATCCGCGGTGACCTGGGCATCACCTACGATGAAGATGTTTTGCGCTTAATCGATACCTTCCGAGAAATGGGTTTGTATGTGGGTAGCGTCGTGCTGACTCAATACACGGGGCAAAAATCCGCCCAAGCCTTTTTAAAGCGCTTAGAAACATTAGGTGTTCCGCACTATCGCCACTTCCCCATCCCGGGCTATCCTTCCGATGTTGATTTCATCGTAAGCGAAGAAGGACTGGGACAAAACGAATACATTGAAACGACCCGTTCGTTGATCGTTGTGACCGCGCCCGGTCCCGGAAGCGGAAAAATGGCCACTTGCTTGAGCCAGCTCTATCACGATCACAAACACGGAATCGAAGCTGGTTACGCCAAGTTTGAAACCTTCCCGATTTGGAATCTGCCCTTAAAGCATCCCGTTAACTTGGCCTACGAAGCGGCCACGGCTGACTTAAATGACGTCAACATGATTGACCCCTTCCATTTGGAAGCCTATGGGAAGACGGCGGTTAATTACAACCGCGATGTGGAGATTTTCCCGGTTTTAAATGCGATTTTCGAACGCATTCAGGGAGTGTCACCCTATAAGTCCCCGACGGACATGGGTGTCAACATGGCCGGCAACTGCATCGTCGACGATGGTGTCTGCCGCAAGGCTTCCCGCATGGAAATTCTGCGCCGCTACTATGCCGCAGGCGTCAAACACATGAGAGGCGCCTCCAATGAGCAAGAAATCAATCATCTGAAACTCATCATGAATCAGGCGGAAACAACGCCCGATATTTGCCCGGCGGTTGCCGTCTCGCTTGATAAGGCTGAGCAAACAGGCGCTCCGGCTGCCGCCATGATGCTGCCCGATGGCCGAATCGTTACAGGCAAAACTTCAAGCACACTGGGCTGCGCCTCTGCCATGCTTTTAAATGCTTTGAAGCTCTTGGCCGGTATTGACCATGATGTCGATTTGATTTCTGCCCGCGTGCTTGAACCGATCTGCCAATTAAAGACCGAGTACCTCTTACACAAGAATCCGAGACTGCACATCGATGAAGTTCTTTTGGCTTTGACAATTTCGGCTCTTCGCAACGAGGTGGCCCAAAAAGCCAAGGAGCAACTCTCGAAACTGCGTGGTTCCGAAGTCCACTTCACGGTCATCATCAGTGAAGAAGACGAACGCGTCCTTCAACGTTTGGGCATTAACGTTAGCTGCGAGCCTCGTTACGAAACCTCTCGCTTGTATCACAAGTAAGCGTCTGCCTTACTTTCATTGACACCCTAAAAAACGATCCCCGAAAGACGTCCAAATCTTTCGGGGATTTTTTTGTTTTGAGAGGCTTTGGAATGGTTTGGCTATCTATTAGACTCGTGCCTTGCAATCGCAGTCTGAAGTCGAAGTAGCTGTACTTTCCCACTCGGGCTGCAAGGCCACATGATCAATGTTAAAGCGCTCCTTGACGTGTTTTCGAATCGCTTCCAAAATCAAGGGCCAAGAACGATGAGAGTCAATTTTTAAGTGAGCCGTAATGGCTGAATATCCAGGACTCATTACCCAAACGTGAAGATCGTGCACACTTAAAACGCCGGGAATGGCGGCAATAGCATCACCCACCTCCTCGTACTTCACCCCTTCGGGAACCGCATCCAGCATAACGGGGACCGTCTCTTTCAAAACACCCCAAGCGGCGTGAGCCACTAACACGCAGATCAAAAGCGAAAGAATCGGGTCGACTTCAACAGGGCCGCCGAAATAAATCACCGCGCCGGAAACAATGGCCGCAACCGAACCCAATAAGTCACCCAAAACGTGCACGAGCGCCGCACGGGTATTGACGTTTTTCTTATCTCGAGACAATGACCAGGCGACCGCAACATTGACCAAAAGACCGATGGTGGCAATCAACATGACGCTGCCGCCCGAAACTTCATGCGGATTGGTTAAGCGGTCAATGGCTTCATAGCAAATCCAACCCAGAACAATAAACATGACCAAGGCGTTGATAAAAGCTGCCAACACTTCAATTCGGGCGTGACCGAATGAGTGGTGGCTATCGGCCCCCTCACGTGCAAGCCAATTAGCGACCAGGGCAAATAGAAGGCTTGCCGCATCGGTAGCCATGTGACCGGCATCACCGATCAAGGCCAAAGAGTTACTTAAAAGGCCGCCCACCAATTCAACCGCGGAAAAGCCTAAAGTTAAAAGAACCGCCAATCCCAAAACACTGGCTTTAACCTGACGGGTTGCGTGATCATAAAGACTATCCCCCTGGCCATGGCTAGAGAAGGCTCTGTCTTTTTCTAAATTGTCTGATTGAGTTTTACCGAACATTTTGACTTCGCTTTTTTATTTATTTGAATATCCGCGCAGTGTACTCTTTCGACCAATCTATGGAGAATTGAAAATCAGTCTCAAAATGTTGAAAAACACGCTCACGTATAATGCTCAACGTATTAATTGTGTTGACGATGCTCGAGAGTTTAAAAAAACTGCTTGAGCCTTTTTGAGATGAATTCAGCGTACTTTTTGATTCCGGGATTGAGACTTCCGAAAGAAGTACTCAAAGAACCTTCATTGGGAGCCGATTTTTCTTCTCTTTTGCAATTAGGCGAAGGGGCAGAAGAAGTCATTGAGCAAGAATTGGTGCATGAGCCGGTCTTGGAAGGCGCGGCTCACATCGCCTGGCTCTGGCAAGTCATTGCCAAACGAGGTGGAATGCCTGAAACTGCCGCCTTTGAATGGGAAGCCGATGGCGGCCCCGCCATGGGCGCTGAAACCTGGCGTCTGCATACCGTGCACGATGCGATTATCAACGGTCAAACCATTTTGCGATCTCCCAAGGAAGAACTCAGTGCCGAAGAGCGCGACGAGCTTCACGATGAAGTGCTCGCCTGTGTCAGACAATTCGGTTTTCAACTTCAACAGTGGGCTGACCGCTGGTATCTCACCCGCAATCAGGATTGGAATCTGGTTGTTCGCCCTTGGTGCGCGCAAAAGTATCGTCCTTTTTCAAATGACAGTCTGAGCGGAGCTGACGACATGGCCTTCATCGCATTGGATGAAAAACTTCGCGCCATTTTGAAAAAAAGTGATGTGAACGCTAAGCGTCTCGCTCAAGGACAAGAAACGATTGATGGATTTTGGCCCGATGGCGGCTCAAGACGGCATTTACTTAAACCATCCACAATACGCGCGGTCATGGCCAATGACTCCTACGTGTGGGGATGGGCCCAAAACGCGGGACTATTGAATTTCAGAACAACCGCCTTAAAAGACGATTGGCCGCAAGCGCCTGAAGGCGACCTTTTAGCTGTCGTTGACGGACTCTATGAGAGTTATCGGCAAAAAGATTGGAACACTTGGGCTCAAAAGCTGCCCGATGTGATCAAGACAGTTACGCACTTAGCCGATCTTGCTCACGCCAGACGCGCCACCAGGCTTGTTTTAGTCGCAAGCGGAGCCCGAAACACTCACACGGTTGTGATTGACAAAAATGCAACCAAAAGTCTTTTTGCCCGATTTAAAAAGAAAAAAACGCTCAACTTGGAAAAGTTTTTAGGTGAGACCGGTCTATGACACGCTTTATCACACGAGACTATAGCCCTGCCATTGCCCGGCACTTGACCGAAGAGGGTTTCCCGGAGCCTTTGGCCCGTGTCCTGGCCGCGCGAGGAATTGAGACAGCGGAGGATTTAAAGGCTGACTGGCGAGCGATGCTTGCGCCGGAAACTCTGATGGGGACGACTGCTGCCGCCCAGCATTTAGCCGACGCCATCGATGCCGGCAAACGCATCATGGTGATTGCCGACTACGACTGCGACGGCGCCACCGCTTGCACGGTCGCTCTTAAAGGGCTGCGAAGCATGGGCGCCATCGTCGATTATTTGGTTCCTGACCGTTTCGTTTACGGCTATGGCTTAACACCCGCCATTGTGGATTTAGCGGCACAAAAGGGCGCCGAGCTGATCCTTACCGTCGACAATGGGATGGCCAGCATTGACGGTGTCGCCGAAGCAAAAAAAATGGGCATCGATGTCATCATCACGGATCACCACTTGCCCGCGGAAACCTTGCCGGCAGCCGCCTGTATTGTTAACCCCAACACGCCGGGATGCAATTTCCCAAGCAAAAACTTGGCCGGTGTCGGCGTCATGTATTACGTTCTCATGGCCCTTCGAGCAGAATTTCGTCGACGCGGAAAATTTGATGCCAAAACGCAGCCGCGTCTTGACGCTTTAGTTGACCTCGTCGCGTTGGGCACAGTGGCAGACGTCGTAAAGCTTGACCGCAACAACCGGATTTTGGTTCAGCAGGGATTAAACCGAGTGAGAACGGGTCACACACACCCGGGGGTTAAAGCTCTATTTGAAATTGCCGGACGCCCAAGCGCTCAAGCCAAAGTGAGGGATTTCGGTTTTGTCATCGCTCCCCGCATCAACGCCGCCGGTCGGCTTGACTTGATGACGGCCGGCATTGAGTGCTTGATGAGCGACTCAGACACCGAGGCACAGCATTACGCCAAGATTCTCGACGATTACAACCGCCAGCGCCGAGAATTGGAATTAGACATGCAGTGGGACGCGGCCATGCTCTTAAATAAGATTGATGTCACGAAACGTCATACTTTGGCTTTGTATGAACCGACGTGGCATCAAGGCATTGTCGGTTTGGTCGCAAGCCGCATAAAAGAAAGCAAACACCGTCCGACCATTGCCTTTGCCAACGCCGCCGACGGTGAAATGAAAGGATCGGGCCGCTCGATTGAAGGTGTTCATTTACGTGACATGCTTGACCTTGTGACCAAAACCGCCCCGGGTATCATTAAAAAGTTCGGGGGACACGCCATGGCCGCGGGGCTAACCATTGACGGGCACCGTTTTGATGACTTCTGTCAGGCTTTTGAAACGGTCGTGGCTCAAAATTGCGAAGAAGATGTCTTCGAGCGGCATGTGTTGGTTGATGGCGACCTTGATCCAAGAGATATTAATATTTCTCTGATTGAAGCCATCAATGCGCAAATTTGGGGACAAGGTTTTCTTCCTCCCCTTTTTGCCAATGAATTTAAAGTTCTGCATCAAACGGTGCTCAAGGGCGGGCACCTGAAATTGATGTTGGAATTAAACGGTTCTCGTTTTAACGGGATCTTTTTCAGACGCTCGGCCGAGGTTCCCTCGGTTGCCCGTCTGGCATACCGGCCGGAGATCAATGAATGGATGGGGCAGCGAAGCATTCAGCTTGTGATTGAACAGCTCGAAGGTTAATGCTTGCACCGCCTTGTTTTTTCTTGATTTTCGTCTAAAATTAAGGCCTTTATTTTGGGTGGTGTCGATATGACTCGTAAGCCTTTTGTTGTCGCCAACTGGAAAATGAACGGCAGTCTCAAAGCCAATGATGAATGGCTTTGCGCTGCAATGCCGCAAATGAGCGGCACGCGCTTAAATTGCGATGTCGCGGTTTGCGCGCCTTTTGTTTACATTCCCCAATTGGTGATTGGCTTTGAGCATAGCGCCACGTTAGTGGGCGCGCAAAACTGTGCCCAATATGCTCAGGGCGCCTACACCGGCGAAGTGTCCGCCGCGATGCTTGCCGATGTCGGTTGCGATCTGGTTATTCTCGGCCACTCCGAACGCCGAACGCTTTTCGGTGAAACCGATGAGACGGTTGCTGAAAAGGTCCAAGTCGCATTTGATAACGGTGTTATGCCGATTGTCTGCGTTGGTGAAACGTTGCAAGAGCGCGAAGCCGGCAAGACCATTGAAGTGGTCAGCCGTCAGTTGCGCGCCGTTTTGGATAAAGTCGGCATCATGCCGCTGGTGGCCGGTGCGGTGGCCTACGAACCTGTTTGGGCCATTGGTACTGGAAAGAGTGCCAGCGCAAAAGACGCCCAGGCCGTTCATGAAGCTTTACGTGCTGTTTTGGCAGAAGTTGATCAAGAAGCCGCTCAACGCACGCGTATTCTTTATGGCGGTAGTGTCAAGGCAAAAAACGCCCCGGAACTTTTTGCGCAACCCGATATTGACGGCGCATTGGTTGGCGGCGCGTCATTGAAAGCTGAAGATTTCTTGGCTATCTGCCACTGCGTGGATAACCTGTAATTGAAAAAATTTAAAACCATTTTTGAGTTAAAGGAAAATAGTAAAGATGTCCTCCATGTTGGTCTCCATCGCAATCGTGGTGCAAATTATCTCCGCGGTCGCCGTGATCATTTTGGTCTTGTTGCAACACGGTAAAGGCGCCGACCTCGGTGCTGCCTTCGGCAGTGGCGCGAGCGGTTCCATTTTCGGCGCTTCGGGCTCTGCGAACTTCCTGTCTCGCTCCACAGCTGTGGCTGCCACGCTCTTTTTCTTGGCTACCATCGCTTTGACTTTGGGTTCCGGTGCGTTCAAACAAACCGCCGCACCCACCTCCGGAGTCTTGGGATCCGTCGAACAATCGCAATCTGTTGACGCAGATCAAACAAATACGACGCAACCTGCTGCTCCGGCCTCGCAATCTCAACAGATTCCACGCTAAAATAGCGAACTCTGATTTGAGGGATTTTCTCTTAAGTTAATAGAGTCTGCGGCCGTGGCGAAATTGGTAGACGCACCATCTTGAGGGGGTGGCGGAGCAATCCATATGAGTTCGACTCTCATCGGCCGCACCAAGTTTCCAACCCGAACTGATTAAATTTCAGTTCGGGTTTTTCATTATTAATCACCACCTCACAGCCATTCAATCCGCTCTGTTTAAATAAAACCACCTAATTTGTTTTTGCTTTTTAGTTTCTCAAATGATTAATCTTTGCTGAGTTAGTCTTTTGAGAAAAAGCCATGCCTCAATACCTTCTTGCCATGACCATCTTCGGAACAATAGGGCTTTTCGTAAAATTTATCGAATTACCCTCAACGGTCATTGCTCTGTCGCGTGGAGCATTAGGAACGCTTTTCCTACTATTGGTATTGAAGCTTTTAAAAAGACGAATCAATACGGCGAGCGTAAAAAGCAACTTCAAACATTTAGTCATTGCTGGCGTCGCTCTGGGACTCAATTGGATTTTTCTTTTTGAGGCTTATCGATTAACAAGCGTTGCCACGGCCACGCTTGCCTATTACATGGCCCCCATTATTCTTATTCTCCTCTCCCCGATTCTGCTTCACGAACGCGTCCCAGTAGGCAAATGGATTTGCGTCATCTGCGCCCTTTTCGGCATGTCACTCATCTCCGGTGTTTGGGAAGGTTCGGAGAGCGTTGCCTTAGATGGCATTACGATGGGACTTATCGCCGCATGTTTTTACGCTGGCGTTGTCATTAACAACAAGTTCTTAAAGGGGCTCGATCCTTATGACTCGTCGATCGTACAGCTAGCCGTTGCAGCCATTGTACTTTTACCTTATGTCCTCTTTACGGTTGATTTTTCTGTTTTAAAGCCCGATACTACAACGATCGGTCTCACATTAGCGGTAGGTATTTTGCACACTGGTGTGGCTTACTGGCTTTATTTCTCGGCTCTTCCCAAACTCGAAGCCGCCCGCATTGCCATTTTCTCCTACATCGATCCGGCAATTGCTATTTTGCTTTCTGTTTTTGTGTTAATGGAACCCATGACAACCGCGGGCGTTATCGGCGCTGTACTAATCTTGAGTGCAGCATTGGCTTCTGAATTTGTGGAGAGGTGAATGATACGATAGCTTTCGAGTCACACTTCAATGATTTTACCGCCGTGGTCATCCACGTAATGTTGTACGAGCAAACGAACATTGCCCCTTAATTGACCACCTAAGTGCAAATAGTCAGGCACTGACCAATAGTTATTGTCCAACATTTCGTGAACAATATGTGGAATTTCAAGCGTCTGGTCATTCAACCACTGACAATCATCAGCCGTGTAGGTCAACTGATTTTTAATGTTCGGGTCGTCGGTAAATTGATTCCAATCACTAAGCATCGGATTATTAACGCAATCGCTTCGCCAATACTCCCTTAGACCAAAACACAAATCTTCCTGCCCGTAATATCGGTTCAGATAGCGATGTGGTTCTGACAAAAGCGCTCTCATCTTAAAGAAGTTGCTTCCATAGCTCATCTCATCTTCCAAGACATTTTTAGCACCCGTTGATTCAACTTGGATTCCCGACTGAATGCACCAATCCGTCTCATTGGAGTAAGTCGGAGATTGAATCAAGCGGCTGACAATCTCGATGGATCGCGAGTAATTTAATTCAACCAGGTCCACGAGTTGACGGGTCACCTCCCAAAACAATTTTCGATTTTCTTTAGTATCCGGACAAGAGGCATTTAAACGCTGTTGTCGTTTAATAAGAGACTGCTTAATAAACTCCCTTTCATGCTCTTCTCGATCTTTCAAACTGCTGACGTTATCAAACGGTTTTTTTCCAAAGATTGCTTTTTCAAGCGCTCGGATTTCTTCAAAACAAGCGTATCGGTTTTCAACCATCATTTTATTTTTTGTCTCCAAGCGAATAATCAGCGATTAATTCAATGTCAGCCTCTGTGCTATATCGCAAACGAAGCAAATCCGGTATCGACCAAAAACGATATCTAAGCAAGTTCTGAAAGACGAGAGAAATCTCACCTTGATACTTTTCAACCCAGGTGCACCCTTTGACATTAACCAAAAACCAAGTGCGAAGATACTCACGATCATAATCAGGCTCGTTCCAGCGAGACAGATGCGGATCTGCAATCAAACCTTCATCGTAAATTTCTTCTTCCGCAAAGTGTTTATCTTCTTCATTAACGGGACTTGTTGAAATGTAATTTTGTGTAGAGGCCAGAATAGGACGCATCCGTTTAAAGTCAGAGCCATAGGCTAAATCGTCAGAAAGCTCTACTCCTCCCATGTATCCGTCAACAATCAAATAAGCCTTAATCAACCAATTAGAACTTTCTCGTGATACCCCGGCAAAAGAAACAAAGCGGGCCATTTCAAGAGCGCGCTTTCTGTTGAGCCAAACTAAATTATCCAATTCTTGATTAATTTGTTTAAAAGCCAGAAAGTTTTCTTCTGTCAGCGGGCAACATCGATTTAAATGATGTCTTCTATCGGAAAACAATTGGTGCAGATGCACACTTTCCTGAAAAGTCAATTGCGATCTGTGTTTTTTTACTAGGCTGAAAATTTCCTTTTCAATTTCATGAATAGCTTCATAGCAGCCGTATTTATCCATAAAAGCGCACCCCATGTCTACGATGGATATTTCAACATGGGGTGCATCAAATTATGAAAGATATCATGCAGATTAACGAACCAGATGTTCAACACCTGGGCCCAACAAAACGCTTCTTCCCAACGCCCTTGGAGTCACAATAATCTGCGTTCCGATTCGATCTTTGAGTTCTTGGACGTGACTGATCACGCCTATTAATTTCCCCTGCTGGTGAAGCCCCGATAAAGTTTTGAGAGCATTCTCCAAAGCATCTTCATCCAAGGTTCCGAAACCTTCATCCAAAAATAGCGACTCCACCTGAACATTCTGGCTGGCCATCTTGGATAATCCCAGAGCAAGCGCCAAACTCACAATAAAGCTTTCACCTCCGGAGAGGTTTTTCGTTGACCGAATGACTCCCGCTTGATAATTGTCCTGAACCTCTAATTCGAGTCCATCTTTGTCTTTGCGTCTCAGGAGGTAACGATCGTTCATCTTCATTAACGACTGATTGGCATACGCAATCATGATGTCAAAGGTGATGCCTTGAGCGTAGTTTCTGAATTTCCTCCCATCGGCGGACCCAATTAATTCAGAAAGAGCACTCCATTGATCCACCATGAGTTGTTTTGCAGCAATCGTCTTCAAATAATCTTTGCTCTTTTCCCTTGCTTCATCATCGCCTCTGAGTTCATAAACAATGTTGCCTAATGTTTCCCGAACGCTCGTCTGTTCGATTTCATTGGCTTTTTGTTCTGCCTCAAGCTCTTCAATCGTTTTATCAGTAAGGTTCTTGGCTTTTTCTTGGGCTAACGTTTGGTTGTTTTGTTCCATTTCTCCTTGCAGACGATTGATTCGTTCTGTGAGCGACTGTGACTTATCTTGCAAGGATTCCAATTCCGAGCTTTCCAGATGACTTTGAAAATAATGTTCTTGGTCATCAAAGCCAAATTTTTTAAGAGAGGCTTCAAAAAGCGATAACGCCTGAAGTTCCCGACCTTGAGTCTCTTTAATCTGCCGATCGTATGTTTCAATCGCAGAGATGAGCGTGCGCAGTTGACCTGCCTTTTCATCCGCCGCTTTTCTCATTTGTTCATACGAGCTTTTTGTTTGTGTGACCGTATCATTGAGGCTCTTTTCTACTTGATCCGGATCTTTGTCTCCGAAAAGCTCCGTTCGGATTCTTTTTTCTTCATTAAGTTTTTCTTCACCCTGCACAAACTGAGATTGTTTACCTTGCCAAGTTTTTTCCTTCTCTGCTTTCAGACTCTTTATTTCCCGAATTTCGCTCGCTACGCGTTCCAAGTCTTTTTGTTTCTCATTAAACGCTTCTTCATTTTTTACCCATAACGTTTTCTTAGCCAAAAGCTCATTGATCACTTCGGTTGGTGACATTGGTAAAGCAAGATCAAACCCGGACACACTTTCGTAAAAAGCGTTTGAATCCAAGGCAAACTTTTCTTTCTTTTCATCGAGTAAATTCAAAGCTTCCCGTCTTTGCTCAATCACCCCATCCAAACGTTCTTGAACCAGACGCAGGTTGGTTTCCGCCCCCATAATCGTTTCTTTTTGAAGCGTTGCCTTGGTCACTAGCTCTTGCAATTGATTTTTCAGGCGAATTGCCTCATTTAACGTTTTTTGCACCGCGTCGATTTGAGTTTGGATTTCGTCAACTGCCGGAATATTTCCCTCGGCATAGGGATGGTGCGTTGCGCCACAAAGCGGACAAGGAGCGCCATCTTGGAGCCCCCTGCGATGCTCTTCCAATGATTGGACCAATTGACGGTAATGCCGCTTTTCTTTCAATGCTTCAAGTTGCGTGTCAAGCGACTGTTCGGTCTCTCCTTGAAGAACCCCCTTAAGCTCCTGGGCCACCGTTTCTTGTTGATTCTTTAGGCGCTCTGCCGTTGAGCGTAATGCGTCAAGGTCTTGAGTTTCTTTTTCAAGCTGTGCACGAAGCTCTTTTTCCCTGTTTTTACTCTTTTGATCATCCTTTTGAAGGCATTTGATCTCATCTTCTATTTCTTTTAAGTGGTCACTGCTGGCCTCAAGCCCCGAGTAGGCTGAAACGAGCACTTTTTCGCCCGCATGATTTTTTAAATATTGTTCCAATAATGCGGTTTCTTCTTTTAAACCTAAAAGGACGCCTTCTTTATCAAGAAGTTCCTTTTGCCTCTGATTAATCGACTCTTGAAGCGACCCGACTTCTTTTTTCAGTTCTTCCAATTCAATACTTTGTTTTTTAATAGCAGCATCCCTAAGACGAACATCGGAGATAATAGGCATTGCACTCTGACGAGCGTTTTCGGCCACATCCCACCGTGTTTTCGATGAGTCACTAGCGGCTTGCGCCGCTTTAAGCGCTTCTTCTGCAACCGGTTTATCCCTTGCCGCTTTATCTCTTAATTGAGTGGTTTGATTCAACGTCTCACGAATCGTTTTTAGCGCCTCGTAACTTGGATCTACTTTTTGTGCTTGAAGAGCCACTTGAAGTTTTTGAGCCTCTGACTTAAACGCATCGTTTTCGTTTTGTAAAGCTTTATCTTTTTCTGCAAGGGCTTGAGCTGTCTCTTCCAATCCTTTGACTGTTTTCTTCCAGGTTAAAGCTTCTTGAATGGCGTTTTGTGACTGCTTTAATTCCGTTTCTTTTTGAGTAAGGACATCCCTTTGGTTTTCTTTTTCTTTACGGGCATCATCGGCAAGCACCTCAATACCGCCTAATTGGCTCTCTAAAACCTTCAGCGCTTTACTTTCCTCATCCATTCGGCGATACACCTTTTCAGAAATTTCAGAATAAATTTCCATACCGGTGATTTTTTCCAAAATCACTGCCCGGTCATCAGATGAAGCTTTTAAAAACGCTGCGAAATCACCTTGAGCCAAGAGCATGGAACGCGTAAAACGCTTGAAATCAAGCCCCGTGAGCTCATTAATCTTGTCTGCGATCCCCTTTTTGAGATTCACCATCTCATTAGTATTCAAGTTCACAAGCTCTTGCTTAGCCGGCTGTAACGCCCCCTCGGGCTTATTTCTGGCCCGTCTTTGACTCCAGTGACTTCTGTAACGGCCTTTGCCTGTTAAAAACACCACTTCTGCAAAGCAATCCCCTGTCTGACGAGTCATGATTTCGTTGGTTGATTTGGAGATGGTTCCTAGTCTCGGTGTCTGGCCGTAAAGCGCGAGACATATGGCATCCAGCACCGTACTTTTCCCAGCCCCCGTAGGACCGGTGATCGCAAAAATACCGTCTTCCCGATAACGCTCGTTTGTGAAATCAATGCTCCAGGTACCGGCCAGTGAATTGAGATTTTTAAAGGTGACTTTTTCAATGCGCATGATATTTTCTGCCCTTATTCTTTCTGATTATCCGCTTCACTGATTTGACGACTGACTTCTGAAAAGAGTCCCTTTAGTACAACTTTTTGATCGTCCGGTATGCCGTGGTCGATCAAACATTGGTCAAAAACATCCGCGGGATTTAAATCCTGAAGTTCCAGTTCTTTTTCATACTGCTTCATCACAGCATTAAAAAGCATGGCGTTTTGAATCTTAAGCACTTCGATGGAGGTGTTCTCCACAAGTTTATAGACTCGCTCACGAAGGTTTCCGATCGCTTCCTGTCCTTCATAAATCACTTCGACACAACCGGCAAAGGACTCCTCTTTTAATCGCTTGAGACTTGCTTCAATACTGTCCCAATCGCCTTTGATTTGTTCAAAGTGTCTGAATGCCGGAACCGGCACGGTGTGAATGTCCACGTTTTGATCATGGATATCAACAATCACAACAGATTTTTGTTGATGAATTTCATCGAAGTTCATCGCTATGGGTGAGCCGCTGTAACGAATAGTTTCGCTACCAGCGACCTTCTGAGGAATATGAAGGTGACCCAAGGCAAAATAATCAAAAGGCGGAAGTCGATCTGCCGATACCTGACCAAGATTTCCGACATAGAGGTCTCTTTCTCCACTTGCTTCGCCTGAACGTTTATAGATTGAAGAACCGGCTATAAAAAGATGCCCCATCCCAATGATTGGCAAGGATTTACCTAATTCGTTTCGCTCTTTGCAGGCTTCTTCATAGACCTTTTGGTAGTGCGAAATGATGCCTTCGACCAAGCGATTTTCTTTGTCGCGATAGGACTCCCCTTCGCTACTTTGACGAACATCCCGATCACGCAAAAAGGGAACGGCGCAGACAATCACTTCCGGATTATTGTCGGCATCCTTCAATACAAAGACTTCGTCTTCCTCTCTTTCTGCCGCACTTCCGACAACGTAAACATTGAACGCCTTTAATAGCGCCTTGGGAGCATCCAAAAAGGACGGTGAATCGTGATTGCCGCCCGTGACAATGATATGACGGCAGTTTGTTCCGGAGACTTCATTTAAGAAACGATAATAGAGCTCCTGAGCAGTGTTGCTTGGTGTTGAGGTATCAAAAATGTCGCCTGCAACAAGGAGCGCTTCTACGGAATGATTTTCGATTGTTTCCACAAGCCAGTGAAGGAATTGTTCACTTTCGTCATAGCGTTTGCGACCGTAGAGGGTTGAACCAATGTGCCAGTCAGAGGTGTGGAGGATTTTCATACTAATGATGTCATAAAGTACATAATTTTTTGCAGATTACTACCTACTGATTCAATTTGAGAAGTTTTAAAATTCTCACGACTAAGACAATAATTTAATCCGTGCATCCGAAAATCTTTCTTGAGAGAGAGAGCGAAGCAAAATGTTTTACAGAAATTCTACATTCACTAGTGAACAATTTAAAAAATACAGTGATGATTATTTAACACCTAATGGGCGTGTTTGTACTTGGGAATTTTGCTATCTATTTTTCCAAGAGAAGTTCGATTTATTTAAAAATAATAAAGCGACCGAAGAAGATTGGATCAGGGCGGAGCTGGAGCTAGGGTCATACCTTGCAACATATGGCATGTACAGAGGTTCTGGCGATCTAATGGATTTCAATCGCACTGTCTATAAACCAGTTATTCAAGAGCTTTTCAAAGTAGCCAACAATAAGAAACTTCAACCGTATCAATCAAACATAGAGCCAGATGTCATTATAGAGTTAGTAGACGCTATCTCTAATGGATTTAAAAATGTAAAAATTGAAGAGAAATACATAAAGCCAACCAAAATTCTTACAACCAAAATTTTAATGGGTGTTTTTGCTTGTTTGCCCGCATTTGATAGTCTTTTATCAAAAGCACTGGCTCAGTTTAAGAAAAATGAGCCGAAATATTCTTTGATTAAACTTTTAAATACGGATTTAAAAAAAGGCCCACCTACATGGAGTCATATTGCACGTGAAGAAGGTGTCATTAATTTTTTTGACAAATTAAGACCTACTTTCAAAACTTCTAAAAAAGACTTTCTCTACCCATTGATGCGTACCATTGATTTATATTTCTGGTTTTGGGGAATGGATTTATTAAAACAGGAACAAGCTAACAAGCATAATTGCCTTACATTTGAAATTTTAAAAATGTTAGGTGAAGGGAGCGAATACTCTGCTCAATCTCTTGCTGACAAATTAAATATGTATAGAAAGGAAAAAATTAGTGCTCAAAGTATTACATCAAGTCTAAAAATAATTCAAAACAAATCCGGTAGAGTTATCTCGACACAAAAAAAAGGGAGGATGCTCTGGCGAATTCATTCTGTTGACATAATAGATAATCATTAATACATTCCTGGGTCGTTCACCTTCAATGTAATGGTCGATGTTATTTGAACTTTTCTTTTCCTCACACATTATTGCGGAGGATTGTTGGTGTTTTCGTTCTTTTCTTCTATAAAACTTTAAGTCCCATTGGTGTATGGAGAGGGACACAATGTTTTTTCTTATTCAAGTGGAATGTATTTAGAAGGGACAAATATTCTTAAATACAGGGACCAGTCTTAATCGCAGCAGCTAAATTCCATTTATGAATTAAACTCAAAAAGACGTAATTTTCTTGAGAGTCACAAAATATGTAATCATGGAAAAAAAGAGAACTAACTTCTTGAAGTTTAGCTTACTGATTAAAAGGAGTTGTAACTTTCTAGAGAGGAAAGTGCACTCAAAATTCGCTTACCAGATAAGTTTTCCTGAGTATAATCCTTTTGATCGAATTATTTTTATTTTATTTGCGGCATTATTACTCTGTAATCACTTCAGTTAAATAACTAGTGAAAGAGAGGTTTATTTTGACCATAAAATATAAAAAACTTTGGAAGTTACTTATTGAGAAAGAACTTCGTAAGAAAGATCTTCAGAAACTGACAGGGATTAGCAACAGTTCAATTACAAAATTAGCCAACAACGGAACTGTTAGAACAGACATCTTGGACAAGATCTGCTTGGGATTGAATTGCAAAATTGAAGATATTATGGAAGTTATTAAACCATCTGAAAATGAGAGCACTAAATGAGTTGGTATAAAATTCAGCACGATGACTGTTTACATATGATGGCAGGGTTACAACCCAATTCTATAGATTTATTATTGACGGACCCACCATATAATCTCGGTCTCTTTATGAAAGAACGAGCTACAAATTTAAAACAAATGAGACCTAACTATTTTGGTTCCGCTGGTTGGGATAATATTAAATTTGGGGAGTGGCGTAAATCTATGGATGATTTTTTCAGAGCATCTTCTTTCGTCATGAAAGAAGGTGGCTCTATGGTAATCTTTATGTCAATTATTAAAGTTGAAACGATCATCCAATTAGCTACGCAGTACGGATTTTATTATAAGACAACAGGTATTTGGCATAAGTTAAATCCTATGCCTCGAAATATGAATCTTCATTTTATTAATTCAACAGAAGCCTGGATTTATTTTACCTTCCGCTCTAGAACAGGGACTTTTAACAATAACGGAAAAGCGATACATGATTTTTGTGAAAGTTCGGTTACCCCCGCCAGTGAAAAAAAATTTGGGAAACATCCTACACAGAAACCGGAGACACTACTAAAACACTTTATTTCTCTTCTTAGTAATGAGCATGATGTGGTTTGTGATCCTTTCATGGGAAGCGGTAGTACTGGAGTAGCAGCATTGACACTTGGGAGAAATTTTATTGGTTCAGAGTTAAACCATGATTATTTTAAAATTTGCAAGCAACGACTTAGTTTTTGGGAGGAAATCAATGTTCAAACCAACAATCATTGATTTATTCGCCGGCGTAGGAGGATTGTCTCTTGGTTTTGAGATGGCGGGTTTTAAAGTTGTTTTAGCTAATGAAATTGATAAAGATATCGCACTTTCTTATAAAAAAAACAGACCCAGGGTAAATTTAATAGTTGAGGATATTACTAGATTACCTATTGAAAAAACATTTGCCAACTACGTTAAATCTGTCGATGTAATTGTTGGCGGCCCCCCATGTCAAGGATTCTCTCAAAAAGGAAAGCGGAAAAGTATTAACGACAAAAGAAATTTCCTCTTTCAGTACTTTTTTAAAGTAGTTGAGTTTGTTAGACCTCGCTATTTTGTAATGGAAAATGTTCCCAACCTTTTAACGACAGAAAATGGATATTTTAAGAAAGAGATCTTTCAGCTTTTCCAATCGATAGGTTATTCTTTAAGTGCGAAAATTTTAAACGCTTCAGATTATGGAGTACCACAAAATCGCAGAAGAGCCATCATCATAGGAAAACTTCACGGAATGCCAATTATTTTCCCAGAATGTTTAGATAAGAAAACAACTGTTTGGGAAGCTATTAGCGATTTAAGCTTCCTTGACTCTGCAGAAGGAGAGGAAATTCAAAATTATAGAAGTGAACCTCAAACTCCTTACCAACGAATGTTAAGGAAGAACTCAACAGCCCTTTGGAATCATATAGCCACAAAGCATTCTCAAATCGCAATTGAGAGAATGAAGCTTATTCCATTTAAAGGAGATCGCAGTTCATTACCTAAAGAGCATCTCACAAAATCCATATACAGTGGAACATGGAGTCGCATGCACCCAGATGATGTATCTGTGACCATTACCACTCGTTTTGATACTCCGTCATCTGGGAAATTTACTCACCCCTTTTTGAATCGAGCGATCACTGTTAGAGAGGCCGCGCGTATTCAATCTTTCCCTGATACGTTTCATTTTTTCGGAACAAAAACATCGCAAATGAAACAAGTTGGAAATGCTGTTCCTCCGTTATTGGCAAAAACTATCGCAGAAAAAATTTACGAAGATATGACAAATTCTAATGAGACTACTTTCCAACTAACATAGCGGTTTGCAAAATTTGTTTAAGCTGATGTGAGAATCTATCCCAAGAATCTATTTGTGTAAGGTCTATAAATGCTACATATATATGCTTTGGAATGGGCGAAGAAATATTCAACCTATAAAATCCCTCTATCCGACCAGGTTGTACGTTAAATGGGAAAAGTAGTACAGCTACTTTTACTTCTTTATAAGCTGTCAGATATGCAGCCATTTGATATACATCTGAAACACTGGGAAAATTTTTAAATAACTTCCACTTAGTGTCGATGAATATAAGTTCCTTACGGTCAAAATATGCAATATCAGGTCTTAATTTAATATATTCCTTATTGCTTGAATCTGATAGGAAACTTTTACTAGTCCATTGATAATGAACGGAATTTTTATAAATTCTTTTAAAACAAGAAAATATAAAATTCTCGTATAGACGATTCATATCAAGCAGAAATGTTTTTATTTGATGTTCACCTATTGTATTACTTAGAGCAAAACGTTTAATGAATAATTGCGCCAGATTAACTGCGTATTTTGCCCTATGATTCACTGAATTGAATGTAATATGTTCAGGCAATTTCTCTGCTATGGACGAAACATGCGTAAAACTTGAAAGTATTTTTCTCACACGCTTTTTAAGAATAGAAAAATGTGGGTCACTATAGATTAAAAGTAATGAATATTTCAATATCCGGTTAATCGTATTGTCTTGAGAATATTTTGAAAAAAAACACCGAAACCTTACTGGCAATACGGGTTGAAAGAAAGTTCTGATATCAACTCTACCTTTAATTACAGGTGAAATGAATTCATCTTTCTCATACGAACCGATTAACCCTTTCTTTAAATATTTATCGATTTGTTCTATTAAATTCAAAACAAGTAACAACGAAAAGTCACATTTGGATTTGCCAGCACTACCAGTAAACGAAGGATTAAAGGAAATATTTTCTGCCATCAATAGCATACGCAACAAAATTTGCCTGACTTGCTGACTTGAGTGTGATTTGGCTATTTTAGGCAATATTTCCACTGTTAAATTTTGCAAATAAACAACTCCCACCCATTGTTGAGCAATTATGCAATTTGTTCCGCTTTTAAATACTACCTGCCCATCAACACTTAAACGTAGCAAGGCAAGAGCATCTTCACTAGTTATACATTTACCTCGTTCGTTTCTTTGAGCAGCTATACTCAGTTTTTCAAACTCGGAGATGGTCAGCTTCATTTTAAAATCTTACTAAAGCACTCTATAGATAGAACCGGATTTACACGGTATATCCTCTTAGAATCTATACTATTATCACTTCTTTTGATCATTAATGTAGTGGGTTCTAATACTCTGCTTTCATACACACAATTCTCAACAGAGTCTCCATTTTGATCTACATCATCAAACAATAATAATATTTTTTCGAAGTCATCATAGAAATATTCTTCAAGTGTTGGAAGAACTTTTCCCGTCATTACTTGAAGGATATCTTCGGGTGTTTTAACGTCAAGAAAATATGTGTGGCCGATAATATGCTCTTTATCTAGTAAGAGCTCAATGCGCTTGTTCAATACTTCAAAAAACTTAATTAGGTTAAAACCTTGGATGTTTTCCGCATCTACTCCTCTTTTTGAAAGAATAGTCCTTAACTCATGGACGTCTGGAGGAAAATACTTGAATGTAAAGCGTCGACGTAATGCCGTGTCAATAGAAATAATTGACTTATCGGCAGAGTTCATAGAGCCATAAATACTTAGATTATTGGGAATTGAAAAAGAACTTTTGGAGTAGGGCAATACAACCTCTGTTTCATTTTCGGCTCCCGCCCTCTTATCAAGCTCCATTAATGTAATTAACTCACCAAAAATTTCTGAAATGTTTCCTCGGTTAATTTCATCAATGAATATCGCGAACTCTTTATCAGTACGTTGTCGAGCATCTTCACAAAGATTTTTAAAAATTCCATTTTTTGGAGAATAATCCAATTGTCTAGAGATTGAATCATATGAGGGGCGAATTCCCTCCACAAACTCTTCGTAGCAATATGACTGATGGAACGTAACAAAAGAGTAACGTTTACTGACCACTTCTTCTTTAGTGAGTCTCTGCAGTACCGAAGGAAAACTTCTAAAAAAATCATTTTCGCTTAAACCCCAAAGCCCTTCTTGTTCGATGAAAAAATAACCTTCTTCCGATTGAATTATTTCTTTGTCCGCACTAAGTGAATGGCATTCAAGCTCGCTTTGAACATTAACTGAACTTTTGATCCTATCAGGGAGACCAGAAGATTGCAGCAATTGTGTAATCTGAGAGCTACTCAAAAAATGATTTTCTCTCAAAAGTATTAAAGCGACAACAACACAGTTTTTTACATATTCTTTTTCTATTTCTTCTAAAAATACATCTGAGAAAGTGTAATCAGTGTATCTTTTCATTTCTTGTTGTAGAGCATAGGTTTTTCCAGTGCCCGGTGGACCATAAAAAATCACATTTTGCGCCATTTTTAATTTCTCCTTAGTATTTTCACCCCAGGGAGTACTTCATTTTGCTCGATTATTTCAAATTTTTCAGAACTTAAAACATTCCTGATTTTTTCCACTTTCTTATCAGATATCAGACCAAACCGTCCCATAAAATCCTCCACATCCTTAACTCTTAATTGCACTTTCCTTGGTGCCCCACCTTCTAATCGCTCTCTGGCTTCATTAACATTAAATTTAACACTTAACCGTCCTAATACATCTTTGAACATATCGAGCGCAAGAGGGTTAACTACATCCAAAGACAAAAACCTAAGTATTCCTTCACTTTCATTGCAATCTATCGATGAACGACCGTCAAAAAGTCCCACAACGAAGCAACGTTGTATCTCTTCAGAGGAACTTTTTAAGATTGAGAGAATATCTTGATATTTGTCAGCTAATCTCAATTCCAACGGTGATTCAAAATAAGCTCCAAAGCCCCTCATTCTAGAGAATTTACCAGAATCTATTTTCTGGTTTACGATGGTATCTCTTGTGTAAATTTGAACTCTGAGATTTTTTGAAGCCTTCTTAACACTATCATAATGTAGGTTAATCTGTGTCTCAGTTGCATAAGTTGAGTTATATCGAAATGGAGCTACCCAAAATTTGCGATTATTTTTTTCTACCGTTTCATCTGCCGCCAGCAATCCCCCCAAAAAATAAGCCACGCTATTCGTTATACGGTCGACTCCAAAATTAATGCCTATTGCTTTAAGTGGAATGATTCTGTTCATAATGGCAATCCTATGACAGTTATTCCCTTTCTTAAATAAGGACAGATTTATCCTAAAATTTGGTTAATGGCCAGAACAACGTTGCTGCCACCTTTTTCATTCTATTCCTTTTTATAGTATTTCAACCAACTAAATATAGTAGGCATATAGAAAAGTGATCTAAGCTAGAACACTAAATCATTAAGTTTTGTAGTGTGTGGCTTATGAGAATTAAATAACTACAACCAGTTCAAAACTTCTTCTATTTTCAATTTTGAGTGTTTCTTGTAGTCAATCTGTACGCTTCGCACAATGGGGAGAAATTGATTTTCGACAATCCGAATAGAATATTCCGTCATCGCATATGAAAGGAAAACAGGGTAATAATCTTCCGCATAATGTTCCTCTCAGTAAACAAGCTTTATTAATATTAAAAGAAGAACTAAATACAAACGGGAAAATTGAACCAACAAAGGTAATTTTCAGCTACAAAAGAAATATATCTGGAAATGCAGTCTGGAAACTAATTCGTTTAGTGCACAGATACGCACTCATAAATGGTCATAACGGTTTCACTATTCACGGACACATTGAATTGGGCCTCGATGGTCAGAGAAATTAAACCAATTTAGTGGATGACGGTCATTAAAGTTTAAAACCACACTTTTTCTAGATGGCTTGATTAAAAGTCTCAATTTTAGCCAACTCGTTTCAAAGAGCTGAACGGGTCAAGCCCTTGTGGCTTGACCCGCTACAGATCGTACAATCTGCGGCGCAGCCGGGGCAGAATGCCTAGCGGCGAGCGATTATTCCCAGAGTAACTTACTTTAGGTTGTTTTTGATTCGTGAATGTGGTTCAATCTCTGGTTTATTCTTGGCGGCTCTGTTTAAATCGTCCAAATCTGGCTCTTGTAACTCACTTTAATGTGGTCCCTAACATCACAGATCCCATCGAAAAAAACAGAGTTATTGTGTCTCATGGATTTCGAGCGGCTTTTACAACCTGGGCTAAAGAAAGAGAAAAAAATATGATGTTAGTGAAGTGTCTAGCCCATAAGGATCCCTATGATAGACATAACGGAACCTACCGCAGAGGTACATTAATCAGGCAACGAAAAGTCCTGTTACAACAATGGGCTGATTTTTGTTTTTCCCAGGTCCAAACTCACCAATACTGTGATTAATTTTTAATAGTAGCCATCGTTTTTTAAAGAATAAACGAGAAAAAATAACTTTGTTGGATTGGAACTTGGGAATGGTCTCCCAGTTTATCAAACATTTGCCAAGCATTCCTCCGAGTTGTTAAGAATGAAAGCTAGAATTAAACAAATTGGCCTTCAAACTTAGTTTGGACTCTATAAATCTTTCTTTTAATAATCTAACTCCTCATTTTCACGTTTATTCTCAGTGAGCTCTTCTAAACTATTTACCTTCATCCATCGACTAGGAACCTTAGACACATTTAAAAATTTCTTGTATCTGTCTTTCATCGGATCAATATCGCGTTCTTGGATTTTTTCAACACTATCCAGCTGTCGATTCAAACGGATATTTTTAAATCCAGTGGATGTAATACCCATCTTGAAAGTCTTACCTGCTCGAATAATCAACCCATTAGGATGAACCTGAACACTACAAATAACCTTTCTCCTGCCGCTGTCACGGACCGCATTGAAATACACTCTGTCTTCAATATATTCAGCCTCAAGCGAATCTGCAAAAACCTTATTGAAACGATTGGCAAAATATTCGAGATTTTTAAGCGTACTTTCTTCGATCTGTTGCTCCGACCAATATTGAACAAATTCCTCAATATTGGAAAATTCTTTATTTTCATCTTCCTCTTCTCCGATATCGGCGAATGTCAATCTGGAAGAACGAATAATCTGATCCAAGTAATCTTTTGTTGTCCTTAGAGACTGCACGGTGGCGTACAGATTAGGATCCTTTTCGAATTGTGAAAGCTTATCCTTCATAACTAACTGCATAATCGAAAGAAGCAATGCTTTTATCTGCTTATCACGTTTTCGAATCCAAGGATCAGAAAGTAAATTTTCAAACACAAAATCAGAGCTGCTTAATTCTTCAAATTCCTGACGCACACCAGTCATATCCGGAACAGAGTCTTCACTATTATCCTCAATCCAATCGTAAAGATTAGGCTTCTTCAATAACTCATCATAAAGTCTAGGATATGCTGATTGGATACAAACAACCGCATACAAAAGTTTTAAAAATAGTTCCGGGTTTTGTTGCTCTAATAAATTTGCTCCTTTTCGGTGGATTTCTCTAACCAACGAAAGGGTATTGAGCATTCTTTTAATTGAGCGAGGATTCCTTCCGCAGGAATTGACCGTCAATTTAACGAGTGACTCGAGAAATTCGGGATGTTTCTCATCTAAAAGATCCTTTCTCAAGTAAGCGCTCGTGCAATAGCCGATACCTTGAAGCAACTCTTTTAACAGTCCGTCAATTTGGTATGTCTCAATAGGTACTCTGAAACTGAGTTGAATAATTTTGTCAAAGAAAGATCTAAACTCTCGCTCATTCTTATCCGTTCGTTGTCCAAAACGGCTCACCAAACCTTCTACAACAACTTCGTAGTCAATAGCAAGAACAAAAATACACTTGGGAACTTCGAAAAGATTTTTCAATAATGAGAGGACTTGAACCGCAACCGGCGGATCCAATCGGTCTAAGTCATCAATGAAGAAAATAACTCCTTTAACCGGATTTTTCTTACTTCTTCTTTTTTCATTAAATTCCTGAAGATATTCTTTAATGGATTCAGATAATTTCTCTCTAAAATAATCAGGGCCATTTTCTTGGGTTCTGATCATTTCATCTAATCCGCTCAAACTGGTAGGATCGACGCCGGCGACACCTACGCCAACCTTAGCCGCAGTAAGCGCAATACCCCCAATCGAACTCAATAATTTCCGTCCAGCTTCTTTAACAATGGAGGAGGCCCCCATCAGTCGATTCATGTGCGCACTTAACTCTCTCGCAACACCTTTAATGATTGAAATCTGCGCATCGCTATCGTTTTTTAATACTGAATACTGCCAGGTGTTAATCCATACTCCCAAATACTGCTGATCGTTGACACTTACAGGAGCTACATCACCAATATCTCGGGACCCCAACTGATAGTAGTTAACGCAAATCCGTCCCGCAATCGCATTCATTAGAGAGGTTTTGCCGCACCCCCACTCCCCTTGAACCGCGATGGTCATCGGAGTTTCTGAATTTGAGATAAAGGTACTCAGTGCCTCAATGTAATTTTGAATTTTTAATTTATCAGAACTACTATCAGAGGCCAGTAAAGGAATATCAGTAATATTGGAAGCCATAATGCACTACAGTAAATAAGTTAATTAACATTGAATTTTTTCTTTACTAGAAAATACCACGTTGCGACAATATTTTCGTTCTTTTCCTTCATTCCGTTAATAACAAAATCCTCAACTTTGAATCTCTATTGAAAATTCATTAAATCGAATTCGTAAACTCAACATAGTGCTCATTGGTGATTTCATTCCCATTTTTGAATCAAGTCAAGGTCAATTATTGTAGTAAAGCCAGCCTTGCATTTCCGTCTTATCCACCAAGTAACCTTTTAACTTCACGCTTAAAAGTAGCTCCCAAAGGTTCTAACGATTTGATTTGTTAATGTTATGGCATGATTCAAGTGTTAAAATAGGACCGCATATAGCATAAAGGTTGTAAAAGCGTATGGCAGATATTAAAAGCGTAAATGCACTATTGGGTATGGAATTAAATATTCCTTACTATCAACGTCCTTATAAGTGGGATATTAAAAATATTGAGGATTTGTTTCTGGATATCACGAATGCCATTAGCGATTCAGAACGATACAGTGAATTTAAATATCGCATAGGTACTATCATTCTTCATAAAACGAGTAAAGGAGTTTATGACATCGTAGATGGTCAGCAGAGAATAATATCTCTAGTGTTATTAAAATATTGCTTGGAGCCAGACTTTAAATGTTCCGTTTTAACAAAGGATTTCAGAAATAAAATAACACAAAATAATATTCATAAAAATTACACATTTATTCGTGAATGGCTCTCTTTAAAAAGCAATGAAGAAAAGAATAAATTCAAGAAAGCTTTCGAAGATATTTTAGAAGTAGTCGTAATCAGTGTAGGGAAGGTAAACGAAGCTTTTCAACTTTTCGATTCTCAGAACAGTCGTGGTAGAGCTCTAGATCCACACGATCTTTTGAAGGCATACCATTTGCGTGCAATGAAAGATTGTCCTTATGAGATGCAACACGCTGTTACAAAATGGGAAGCGAAAGATACAAAAAAAATTAAAGAATTATTTGATCTTTATTTGTTTCCTATCTGGAATTGGAGTCAAAGACTAAAAAGTAGGCCTTTTACTTCAAAGGAAATTGACACTTATAAAGGAATTGAAGAAAGTTCAGCTTACACATACGCAAGAAGAGCCAATAAAGCAATGCCTTACTTTCAAATAACGGCCCCTTTTACTGCTGGAAACGATTTTTTTGAAATGGTTGATCATTACATGAATCTACTTGGGGACGTGAAGGCTGAAATCTATAACAATCCACAGTTTAAAGAAATTAAGAATATCTTAAGTGGAAACAAATCCGTTCAATCTCCTGAAGACATGGATGCCATCACTTTTAATTCCACTGGATTTATGTATGCCAAAAACTTGTTTTATTGTGCGCTTCTTTGTTACTACGATAAATTCCACAATTTTGACGTGATGGTTGTAAAAAAACTGTTTTTCTGGGCATTTATGCTTCGGATAGATATGCAAAATTTAGGCTTCGACAGTATTAATAAGTACGCTATTGGAGAAGATAATTCACCGTATACAAATAAGATCGCAATGTTTTCTAAGATAAATTTTGCACGTATGCATTATGAAATTTCTAGCCTGCAAATCAAGGTATTAAGGGATCCTGATAATGCTAGTAGCCCTAAATGGGAAGAACTGTATAAGGACATTAAAAAACTGAATAGCTATGGGTGTACAAAATGAGTGGTGACGAAAAGTTATCTCAAGAAAATAAACTGGCAGAACTTCACATTTTTGATGGTGATAGAACTATTTTTGATTTGGGTGATGAGTACGTTATTCCTTTGTATCAACGAGCATTCGCTTGGGGCGATAAACAACTTCTTCAGTTAATCGAAGATATCAGTGATGTAGCGGAAGATACGAAGTATTATATTGGCTCCCTCATCGTGTCAAAACAATCTGGAAAATTTGAAGTTGTCGACGGACAGCAACGACTAACATCCTTGTATTTATTGTTACATTGCCTTGAATTGGTAAAGAAAACAAATCATGGAGAGTCAGTTGATAAAAAAACTCCAGCTCTTACTTTTGCTTGTCGAGAAAAATCGAACTACACCATAGCAAAAGTTCGTGATCTTCTTTGTGAAAAGCGTTCAAATTTTGATCTCGATCGAATTGAACCCAATATTTTAAGAGGGTTAAGCATTTTACAAAGAAAAATTAACTCCCCTGATTTTGACAAAAATGCCTTTATAAAGAAACTAGCCAAAGTCATTATTTATCGCATTGAAGTGCCTAAAAACACCGACTTAAATCGTTATTTCGAAATTATGAATACCCGCGGTGAACAACTTGAGCAACATGACATACTCAAAGCAACACTGATGAGTAACTTAGAATACAAGTGGGAAAAAGAATTATTCGCAAAAGTGTGGGAAGCTTGTAGCGATATGACTGGTTATGTACAAATGCACTTCATTAGTAACAATAATGAACTTAGAGATGCTATTTTTGGTCTTGAGTGGAATCACTTGCCTTCAAACAAATGGGAAGATTACAAAAATATAATAAAAAAAGAAACTGAAAGTGTTCAGACAGGACACGATATCAAAGTGTTGACTGACATAAATTTCAAAGTAACCGAAGAAGATGGATTTAATGAAAACAAAGAGCCCGTCCGTTTTGAAAGCATTATAGAGTTTCCCTTTTTTCTATTGCATACGCTTAAGGTCTATATAAACATATACAAGGTAAGTCATAAGAATGGCCTGAAAATTATCGATGATTTATTGGATGATAAAAAGCTGATAGATGCTTTTGATCGTGTGATGACTTATGGCGTTCAAGGGGATTTGTACATAGAAAAAAATAAAAAATTATTTGTTCGCAATTTTATGATGTGCCTTTTGCGAACTCGTTATTTGTTTGATAACTACATTATTAAAAGAGAATTTATCAAGGGTAGCACCGAAGGTGAATGGAGCTTAAAAAAACTAGAAGTTTCTGGTAAGAATAATAATAGAAAGCCATATTATAGAAACTCAATAATTATCAGTTCTAAACAAAAAGAATCCACGAATGTACCCCTAACAAAATCGAATATTATGATTCAATCGGCGCTACGTGTGTCGTACACTTCACCCAAAGTAATGCATTGGATCACAGAGTTACTTTATTGGTTATCTGAATCTGATTGTGAACACTATAAGAATGGCGGTATAGCAGAATTTAATATACAAGCAGAAAACATAGCGATTAACGCTGTCAAGAACAGTTTCTTTAGTGTTCCTGAAAAAGATCGTTATGCACTTGGTGTTAATACACCACATATTGTCTTTAACTACCTTGATTACTTGTTATGGAAAGAAGATAGCAACTATTACAAGGACTTTTGCTTTGAGTTTAGAAATTCTGTTGAGCACTGGTACCCTCAACACCCATCTGAAGGTACCTTTGATAAATGGGAAGACGGTGTAGACCGGTTTGGGAATCTATGTATTATTCAAAGAAACGTCAACTCCAGGTTTTCAAATATGTCACCTGAGGCGAAAAAGTCAACTTTTGAGAACATGATCTCAAAAGGTAGCCTAAAGCTTCGAAAGATGAGTGATCTCACAATAAATAAAGACAGACTTGCAGCCAGTTATTACTGGAAAGAAAAAGCCTGTGAGGTCCATGAGGAGGAAATGATTAAAAAGCTTAAGTTGGCTTGCCACTTAAATTAATAAAAAATTAGGAAGGGCTCTAACTAGAAATTTATCAATTCGGTTAGGCCCCAAGTAAATAAATCCGAACCACTTGTACGTTTCGACACCAAACATAGGTAACATTGTTAATATTGAAATTGGCGCCAATACCGTATTTAAACCAAGCATCCTTATCATCAACACGGTACTTAGAGCCGTTTTCGTCGATAAGTTCCGAATCAACGGAAAATTCATGGAATGCAAAAACGTAAAAATGCACCTCGCTGAGGCTTTTCAGATGATACCCATCGCAAAACCTGTGTTGTGGCACGAACCATCTTGAGTCTAATATAAACCTACAATAGCATTTTATGAGGCAATTACTATGGCTCGTACATCATCTGGATTCTCTCAAGCTTTAATTTACCTTGAAATCATCAAGCGCTTACCGCGCCACTGGGTAACTTCGACGGAAATCATGCAAAGCTTGAAATCTGCCGGTATTGAAATTGAAACGCTCACTTTGCAGCGTTATCTCAAAGAGCTTGCGGAATCAGATGAAATTCCGGTCGAACGTGATACTCGCTCTCGACCCTACGGCTACCGCCTCGCCTCTTTCAGCAATACTTTTTCTTTCCTGTCCCCATCACCGCAAGAATCTTTGTTGCTGAAATTGATTCAGGAATATTTGAAATATCAATTACCCGGAAAGCTTGCTAAAACTCTTGACCCGTTCTTTAACGCAGCCATGGATAAGCTCGACACTCCGCTGGGCCACGTAACTAAAGAACGCCATTGGTTGGATAAGATCGCGGTTGTATCGGACACTCTTCCCCGCATTCCGCCTCAAGTGTTACCCAGAATTTTTGATGATGTCACCAATGCCTTGTACGAAGAAAAGAAAATTCAGGTGAAATATCGCAACGCAGAAGGCGAAAAGAAAGAAGCCATTTTGAGTCCATTGGGCTTAGTTCAGCAGGACGGTCGTTTGTATTTGGTTTGCCAATTTGACGGCTACGATAACTATCGTCATCTAGCCCTTCACCGCATTGACTCTGTCAAGCAACTAAAAGACAACGCTCAAGGCGTCTCAGGCTTTAAAGTTAAGGATTACATTAAAAGTCGTCACTTTAATTACACAGGTGATAAGACCAGACTAATCCATCTGATTTTGGACTTTAAAAATCCTCAGACAAAAACCTATTTGGAAGAGTCTCCCTTTAACCGCTCTCAAAAGATCACAGAACCGGAGAAGGGTTTATACCGCTTGGAAGCCGATCTGGTTGACAGCATTTTGCTTGACGGTTGGATCAAGATGTGGGAACAAGAAGCCCAAATCGTTCGAGTGGAGAAGCTCAAACTCTAAGAGTCCGAAAGATTATGGACTATCGCCGCTTGGATCACTCAGAAACAAGCGGCTAATTTTTGAGCAAAAACGTCCGTTAAAACGATTTTCAAACTCATGGAAGCCCGAGTCATACCCAAATAAAGCAAAGACTTGGTTTGGTCGTCTAATTCATCAAAATCCACTTCTGTCAAAATAATGCACGGCGCCTGAAGTCCTTTAAAACGTCTCACCGTATCGTTAAAGAGCGTTCCGTCACTAAAGAGCTGACGACCGTTTTTAAACTCATCCAACGGTTGTTTAAGCGAATATTTGTCTGATCCTAGTGTTGGTGAACATAAAATCTCTGACGAATGACGTCCCTTCATCGTCAAGATGGCGATTTGATCATCAGAAAAGCCCTCTTTTCGAGCTTCATCAACTGCCCTTCTCGTTTCTTTTAAAAGTTGCGCGGGACCGCTATAGGTGAAAAAAGCAGGAACATCCCCTTGATAGGGACTCGTAGAGACCAGAGGGCTAGAGGTAAGCGCCAGTTCATTGATGACCTGCGTTACCCTCTGCGGTATGCGAGCGGTTTCTGCGGAATTCACTCGGACAGATTCAGTAAATTCAACAGTTTCACCAGTTTTGAAATTGGGATCTGACAAGACGTAAAGTGTTCCATCGGATGATAGAGTCTGCGTTAACGCCTCCACCCAATCGGATTTCAAATCTTGAGCATCATCCAACACGATGCAATCAATGGAATAATTACCATCTTCTAATTTCTGAACAAACGCCTCTGACACCTCGTTGAAGTACTGACCTAATTTCTGCAAATCAATACCTGCTGGATCTTCAGCTCGGGTTTTCTCAATCGCCAATTCATGCCATGTACCAATGAATTCAACGTGCTGATTAATGGGATGATCCTGAAGCTTTTGAGCGATGTTGCGGGTCGTATTGATGTACCAGGCACTTCTTTTTTCTTGATGGGCTTTTTGTAAAAGCGACAACGCAAGCTGCGTTTTACCGGCGCCGGCCGGTGCATTAACTTCTACAACAGCCAAAGGCGATTCAATTCTGGGAATCCAGGTGGCCAATCCGGCAGACAATTCCCGACATCGGATATCCAGCGTTTCAGAAATGGAACTCAAACTTTGTTTGACAACACAATGATTTTCTAAAAACTCAACGATCGTATCTTTAGAGATGTCGTGACTATGCGGCAATCGGTCGCAGTCCAAAATGATATTGCAGAGTTCATCCATACGATCCGCATCGATGACCCTGGCTGAATCAATACCGATTCCGTATCCATCCAGTTTTCCGGTTGGTAAAACGAGAAACGAGCGAATAGTTAGATTCTTCGCAAGAGCTGCCAAACGATTTCTAGTAATTCCTCCCTGCCTATTTAACTGTTTAACAATGTCCTTTTGACCTCCGGCTCCATAATCACGTACCACGTGTCCGGACTCATCCGCTATTAGATCTCCCGCTTTAACTTCTAAGACAACAATAACGCCGGTCGGTGTAACCACAACAGTATCCAGTTCAGAACTTTTACCTTCAGCCGCAATATCCACGTTGGCGATCACAGAATATCCCGGAGGCAAATCTTCCAATTTTTTCTTCACAATTAATTCAGCAATCTCACCCTGTCTGGCTTTTTGTTCGTCCATATGAATACCTCTATGTGCCATTAATTCAGACGCTCTTTGTCTTAAAGAGATTGTTTCAATCCTCTTGACCTCACCGCTCAGTAAGCAAAAATCCCATATATAAAGGCAAAGTCAAAAGCTGTTCACGACGGCCCACGTTGTAGTCCCCGAGTTTTATGGCCGAATGCACGTGATACTTCTCCGGATGCTTCAAAATGGTGCGAGTGCTTTTCGTATTACCAGAAGTTGCTTTCACTCCCAGCAAAACTGCCTCACCCTTGTAACGCATAACAAAATCGACCTCTAGCCCTGTATCCTTTTGGAAGTAATACAAAGGCCTTTTCATTTTGATGAAGAAATCCGCCACTAAATTTTCAAAAATCGCTCCTTTATACCCAAAAAGATCGCCTTGCAAAATATCACGCTCCGTACCGTCTTCCAACATCCCGACAAAAAGACCGGTGTCAGACATATAGACTTTGAACTTATCCTGACAAGCATTGCCTTCAAGCGGCAATTCCGGCAGCGTCAGGTTGTAGCAGCGGCGGATTAACCCGGTATCTTCCAGCCATTGAAGACTTCCAACATACTGGTTAGAACGCGCTGTCTTTTTAATCAAAGAAAATTGGAATTTCTTGTTGTCTCGAGCAAGCTGCTTCGGAATTGATTCAAAACACTCACGAATTCGTGATTTATCCGCACCTTGTGCATATTTGACCATATCGTCCTCAAAGGAGCGGATCAAAAGCTTTTGCTCTTCACGAACGAAGGCGACATTTTTTTCTTTAATGAACTGATCAACAATATGAGGCATTCCGCCCACAACAACATATTGCAACAATAAGTCTCTCATCCGTTGGTGCAACGCTTCAGGAACGGGCCTTTCCTCTTCCAGACACTGCTTTAGAAGAGCTATCAAAGCATCCTCAATCCCATTGGCCCAAAGGAATTCCTCAAAATCCAACGGAAACATATCAATAATGGTTTCATAGCCTACCGGCACAGAATAGTCTTCCGAACGATAGCCGCTGATACCCAATAACGAACCCGTTGCTAAAACGTCAAAACGACCATCCAGCTTAAAAAATTTCAGAGCCGCACGAGCTCTGGGGCATTCTTGAATTTCATCTAAGACAATGACTGTCTCGTGGGGTATAAAGCGAACGTTTGCACCGACAAACGCACTCATCATTAAAACGACATCGTCAACTTTAAGCGATCCTTCAAAAATCGTTCTGTAATCCGGATTTTCGAAGAAATTCAAGTACACAACGTGTTTGTAGTGTTGTTGAGCGAATCGCAACACAGAAAATGTTTTTCCGCATTGCCTACAGCCTTTCAAAATCAACGGATTCCGATTTTCCGTATTGAGCCAATTCAAGAGTGTCTTTTCAATTTTTCGCTTAAGCATAGATTTCGTCGCTCTAATTACATTTTTTAGTCACTTTAACACGAAAAATTACGTTCTCCTAGCGACTTTTTCCAAAAATCTTACATTTTCCCAGCGAGTTTTTCGGAATATCTAACATTTTCCTAGCGAGTTTTTAAAAATAAAGACCGATATCCAAGATTGAGAACATCATTTTTTGGACATCAAACCTTCATAAAATGAAGCCATAAACATTATCCTAATCTCAGAATAAAGATAGAAACTCATCTAGGAGTCAACCATGCGTAGGGTCGTTGGAGATTACATCGTTGATCTTTTTGGTAAAGAAGGATACAACAAAGAATTTCTCATTAAGCAATCAAAAATCAGAAGCCATTGAGACAACAAATGCTTCATAAAATGAAGCTATTACGAGTATTCTTTCAATAGATAAAAAATTAACGAATGCCCTCATAAGGAGCAGAAAAACATGATGAACTTCATCGCTATCGATATTGAGAACTTTAAAGTGGATCTCTACGACGAAGAAGAGTTTATTGCCGCCTATGAAGCTGAAGTGCTTGATCCCGAAGACTACAAAAGTGATAAAGATCGAATCACGGAACTGGTTGAAGATAACTACTGTGACATCGCTTGGTCCCGGCAAGACGCGGTCGATAAAATTATCGAAGAAATCGAATTGCTTTCCATTGAAGAAGGTGGAGACGATGAAACTCTCGTTGGTTTAGCCAAAATGCTGATTACTATCGCTCAAGCCAATTGGTGGGATGAGTTTATTGAACGAAACAATCCGTTCGGGCTCCCTAGTCGCAGTTGTCTTGAACTTTAATCTCAAGAGTTCAAAAAATTTAAAAATAATCCAACCTAACTTTAGTTCATCATTGCGCCGGATATCTGATAAATCAGGTATCCGGCCAGTTTTTAATTATCAATACCTCATAAATTGAAACGCCTGCCGATACCCTTTTCTCATTCATAGGAGACTATTTATGAGTTCAAAAGATCTATCGAGCCAGGCGTTTTCATTCAAATACCAAGAGTTCTTCAAACCGGGTTTTATTTGGTACAGAGACGAGGCAGTCGCTTTCGTCAAAGAACACTATACCGTCCAGTTGCTGCTTCCTTCCGAACTTTTGCGTCAATATCCCTACTATTCCGTCTCTTATAACGGCTTTATTGAAATACCCGCCGGCTTTGTTTGGTTTGCCCCTAAATTTGTGGCGGAAATCGTTCGGGCTTGGGGGCATAGATTCTTTGGCGCGCCGTTTGAGCAAAGCGCTTTTGAAATAGTTCAACAAAGTCTACGAACACTTTTTGGTTTTCATACCGGATACCCAGATCTGCACAAAAAAATGCATAACGCGACAGCGTCACAAGAAAAAATCCAACCGGCCCGACAACTGGTTCTTGATTCTTTCAGAGAAATAGCGCTTTCAACTAAAGGACTGTTTCCCAACCTCTACGAGTTGATCCCCTTGTGGTCCAACCATGTCACACCGATCAAAAATGAAGGAAAGAAACGCTCCGCAAATTTAAGGGTTCTTTACAAACCCAAAAAACTTATTTCTGTTCAAACCAGTCTCGATTTGGTATTAAGTGAAGGGCTCGTTGAATGTGCCGCCCCCTCCACGCTTTTAGGTTTTTGCATTAGAAAACTCAGTTTATCGGGTGAAATTTTGGACTATTGGTTTATCGCCCCCTACAAACTCGGATACGACTCTTTTACAAGCCAAGCCACTCATTACCAGGTGGACTGCGAAATGAGTCAGAAACTGTCTAATCGTGAAGAGGGTCAAGTCAAAGCCCGAGAAGTTGATCAAAAACTCGATGAAATCGCTTGGAGTAAAGACCCGACACTCAATCTTGAAGAGTTAGAAAAAATCGCCATGGTCATGACTTCAATGGAGACACCCAACCAAAGCCTACAATACAAACGACACGTCCTTTATGATCTTCTTGTCGACGAAAAACCTTTAACGGAAATTCTTGACAAAATTGAAGCTTCCTGCGACTCTCCCTATTCTAAAAACATCAATCCCAAGCTTTTTTCAGAGGCTTGCGCTGCTCGCGCTGTGGAACTAAACGGCACCAACACCGACTTGCCGTTGAGTCCATTTTTTGCCCTAAGACCCAATGCATGAACGCTATTTTCCCGATACATCAATACATCATAATTTGATGTATCAGTTTGTATTCTTTCATCATCGAAAGGACTCTGTTGAACAATAAATTTCCCCATTTTGTTCATCAGACCCATAACTTAACCCAATCCCCAAGGCTGACGATGATGAACGGAAAACAACCGGCGGTCTCGCACTCGCTTTCTGAAGAAAGCCTCCTTACTCATGAAGGCTTTATTCGATTCAACGGATTTCCCGTTGCTTTTGTAAAAAGCGACCTTTCGGTGCTGCTACTTTTACCCTTTGAAGAATTGAGTCGGCGCCCTTATTACTCGGCAACTTTTAACGGTTTTATTGAATTGCATTATTCAATAAGCAGACTCTGTCCCCGTTTCACCCTAGCTCTCATCGCTGAGTGGGCAAGCCGCTACTTTGGGCTATCAACGGATCCCAAGCGTTTAGACTATGTTAAAAAAGCTCTCCAACGGCTCTACGGCTGGCATCACGGTAAATCGGATTTAGCTTCTGCTCTTTCCAATCCCGATGATCCGATACACGACTTTCCATTAGCCGATAAGCTGTCTGCTACCGAAGCAGATGTGCTCGATAGTTTTCAAAAAAGTCTCTACCCGATTTATATCGTGAGCGGTCTTTGGTCAAACCACATTCGATCACAGAAAACCTCCCATCTTCCCACTCGTGAAGCTCGACGTTTGGTTCCGATCGATAACGGTTATGTCCCGGTTATCACAAACACGGATCTTTTAGTCAAAGTTAAGGTCGATGATCAACATCGTGAAAATCTGATGGGTTTGTGTGTGCGCAAAGTTGAGAGTGACGGTGAAATCAAAAAAGTCTGGTTTCTGCCTAAACGGCTTTGGAAATGGTTCATGTATGAACCGGAACAAAAGCAATTTTTGACAGCCAAAGAGATGGAAAAACTTCTTCCGGCGAGTTCTTCATCCAATCTGTGTACCGGAATGTTGGACGATACATTAAACACTTTAGCCTGGTCACAAGATCCCGGATTAACGAACAAAGAACTTGAAGATGTTTGCATGCTGCTTTTGGAAATCGATCACCCGGACGAGAAACCTTTGGTCGTGAACTCGCCTCTTTTCCAACTCTTTCTTGAGAACAAAGACCTTGCGGAGGTACTTCAAGCGATTGAATCCACCACCCAGGGTAAACACTCGGCTTTTGAGGTTGATCCCGTTGTCTTTGCCGCAGCCTGCGCCTTAAAAGCGAGGGAATTCCAAGGGGAATCCTCTGAGGGTGGCATTCAATACTGTCCTATGCCCGATGTCAATGCACTAAAAACGTTTTATCAAAAGGTTTAAAAAATGAAATTCTCGGATTTAAAGAAAAGCATTCTGGCTCAATTTGAAGTGGCGGGTGGCAACCGCATCGTCCCTTTTATCGAGGGCAAGCCAGGTGGTGGAAAATCAGCTTGTGCACGAGAAATTGTCAATGAATTGAAGAAAAAATATCACATCGCCGATGAGCAAATCGTGGAATTCAATCCCTCGCTTCGCGACCCGGTTGATGTCCTGGGGGTGCCGTTTAAGCATGAATCAGGCACACACAATGTGTGGCTGCCGCCCGAAGAATTTTATAACTTGCGGCAAGGGGTCGGTCCCTGCGCTTTAATCATTGAGGAGCTAACCGATGCACCCATGTCCATGCAAAACCCGATGTGCCGCATCATTTTGGATCGGTGGGCCGGATCGGTAAAACTTAGTGATCAGCTTTTCATCATTGCAACCGGCAATCGCGTTGAAGATAAGTCCGGAGCCAATCGCATGAGTACAAAACTAGGCAACCGCCTGCGTTGTTTGCCTTTTGATGAAAATCTTGACGATTGGATCACATGGGCCAAAGCTCACAACATTTGCGATGTGCTGATTAAATTTTTGCAATTTCAGCCTAAGATGCTTTCAGATTTTGACCCCACCCGGAAAACTAATCCGACTCCCAGAGCGTGGGAAGCTGTGAGCCTTGTTCCATCATTCACCGGACGAGACGGTGAAAAACTTTTTCATGCCTTGGTCGCGGGTGACGTCGGTGAAGGAGCCGCGGCCGCTTACTGCGCTTTCCGGAAGATGTACCTAAACCTGCCGGACTTTTCAGAACTTTTAGCCCGCCCCGAACAGTATTCGGTTCCGGAAGATTTAAGCATCCGCTGGGCAACCGTCATGAAACTCGTTGACCTCATTGCGTCCGAGAATTGCAAACAGGATACGGCCAACGCCGCACTGACTTTTATCAGTCGGGTGCCACCCGATATGCAGGCCATGGCTGTTCGGGAACTATATAAAGGCGAATCCAAAAAGCGTTTAATCGCAAGCCCCGTTTTTAAGAAATTAGCTTCAAGACTCACTAAGGTGATCGGATGAGTGAAACCATTAACAAACTTCTTCAGGCTAAAACTCGCCTGTCACTGCGAGAACCCTTTTTCAGTAGTATTCTCTTTCGCTTTCCCATGGAAGCAACTGACACGGTGCCTTATGCTGCCGTGACACCTCGTGGGAGAATTCTTTATAACCCCGAAGCAATTGAGAAGCTTTCGGTGGAAGAGATCGTTTTCTTACTCTGCCATGAAGTGCTGCATATAGCGTTCTCTCACAGCCTTAGACGCGGCGAGCGTGAGCATTATCTTTTTAATATTGCGAGCGACGCCGTCATTAACGAAATGCTCATTGAACTGGGAATCGGGAAATTTATTGATAGCGGGGTACGACTGAAGGGCGCTCAATCCAGAACCGCAGAAGATATTTATGACGAAATCTACGAAAAGATTCCGGCGGCCAAACTACTTTGCGACATCATTTATTCAGGTGACCAAAACGCTGGCGGACTCAAAAATGATCCCCTATCAGAAGCAAGAAAAATCTACGGTGAATCGGTGGAAGACGCTGAGTTACGGGACATTGAAAATAGCGTAAAAATGGCCGTTGCGGAAGCAATCACCAAACAGAAGATGATGGAGACTCGTATGGGCTCCGCGATGGGTCATCTCATCACCCTTTTAGAGGAATACGTGTTGGTTGAAAAGCTCCCCTGGTACGAACTGTTGGGACGCTTCATGACCAAATTTGTTTCACAAAATGAAACCTGGCGCCGCCCTAATAAACGTTTCTCAGATGTCTATCTGCCTTCTGTTAACAAAGAAGCGCAAATGGGCTCATTGGTTATAGGTATTGACACATCAGGGTCCATTTCGGATGAAATGTTGGCTACTTTTGGCAAACACCTTTTTGACGTTATTGAAGAGTGCAAACCCGAAGAGATTTTTGTCTTGTGGTGCGATTACAAAATACAAAAAATAGAACAGCATCAATGGGAGGATGTGCCTTTTAAATTATCTGCTCCCGGACGCGGAGGAACCGATATGTGTGAAATTACCGATTGGGTAAATAAAAACGCTTCCGAGGCTGATGCCTGTGTGATCTTCACTGACGGCTATACACCTTACCCACAAAAAAATGAAGAAACTGTTCCCACCCTTTGGGTGATTACCTCAAAGGATGCCGCCATCCCAGAACATATCAATCGTGTTCACTTTGAAATGGACTAATCCCAATGCAAACAGGCTAGCCGATCCGGTGTTAGCCTGTTTGATATAACCTAGAAGCCTTTTGTCGGGTATTGTTTTTTAATGATATGAGCGAAAAATCTCATCATTTCATCAGCATCGCCGGTCTCGTAGAAGCGCCCCAATTTTTCATGGAACTTAACACTTTCCCGATTTAAAACAGTTATGGGCCAATAACCGTTGAGCATCAAGCATCCATTCATCATCAAAGACGCAGTCCTTTTATTAGCATCAAAGAAAAACTGACTTCTGGACATGAATAAAAAAATTGCTATCGCTCGTTCCTTAGGGTCCTTAACTTCAGTATTAAGAAAGTCAAATCCGCGTTCAGCTAATGTCGGTAATTTTTCATAGGTAGGGGGAATGTACTCCACATCATGGATAGCCGTATTAAGATTTCTCAAAGTTCCCCATTTCAGGGCATCTTTATAACCGACGAAACTGTGAAGGCTGCTGGCAGTTTCAATATTGACCTTGAACTCTCCACTGCGCAAAAGACGAACCATTTCATGCGCGCCGTCCCCATAATTTTTAACCTGCAGCAAATCAGTCACATCTAATCCATCCACCGATTTACCATTCAAGATGGTCCTCGTTTGTGGCAATGTGGAAGGATTTTGCTCAAAAGTTCTCATGCAGTTCCAGGTTATGTCAACCAAATTCTGATTAAATATGTATGTTGTTTTCTCTGTGTCTCCAATATAGGGAATTTCAAAGTCGACCGTACCCATTGACCAATGCATACCATTTAAACAATCAAATTTGGTCTCTAACACAATTTTTCTACCCTGAAAATCGGACTCTTGATGAGAGCATTAATTTTAGCCAAACTTTATTTTTCTCAAAACCTTATAACATCCGACTAAATATTTTCAATTAATTGTCCCACCTCTTTCAAAACCATCGGAACAATTCCTGTCGCCTTGCCCAATCTTATGTAATTGAAAGGACCATAGCCTTCGTCCATCATCGAATAATTAAATTGCATCTCCCGAGGGGCTTCCTTATTTAAGAGCATACGAATAGGGGCGCCGGCTGAGGCCGCAATCGTGACAAAATCCGCAGCCGGATAAACCGTTCCTGAGGTGCCGATGGCGATGAAAATATCCACTTCTTTTAAGTACGGCATGATCCAATCCAAACCATGCGGCGTTTCTCCAAAGAGAACAACATCGGGTCTGACAGCTGAAAATTGAGCGCGGCATTTAGGACAGATATTTCCCATTTTGTAGAAGCCTTTTCTCGGGAAAACCGTACCGCATTTCTGGCAGAGACTGCGATTTAAGGACCCATGCAAATGAAAAACAGCTGTATCTCCTGCTTCCTCGCAAAGAGAGTCGATGTTTTGCGTGACATGCACAATGTCGGCCTGTAAACGATACTTCTTTATAAACTGGGCAATGGCTTTGTGAGCAGCGTTTGGTTCACAAGCGTCAAAATCACGAATTCGCTGATTGGCCGCTTCATAGACTCTTTCAGGCAACGACCGCATATAACCTCTTGAAAGACTGGCGCTGTCGTTCTTAGGATCACTGCCCTCTCCACGATAGGTCGGGATTCCGCTTTCCACTGACAGGCCCGCGCCCGAGAGAATAAAAATACTTGGACGCTCTCCGCGCCACTTTTTAATCATTGTCGACAACATACAAAGACCCCCATTATTTATGCAACTTCCAACTGACCATGCGTTGAAATTCAGGCCACGGATCGGTCAGATTTTTTCGACTCAAAAGTTGATGCATGGCACTGCGAGCGTACATATCCCGTCGAACATCAAATGAGAGTTCATAACGGCTCCACTCAAAATCCTTCATGTCATCGGCATCAGGCGAGACTGCACAAATTTTCACCTCGGGATAATGTGAAGCGATGAGTTGCATCATCCGTAAAAGCGCCCATTTTTTCCAGGTAAAGCTCTTTACACGAAAAGTGCTTGGATAGTCCGGGTAGTGCCACTTTTCTTTTGTGCCCGTAAAAAAGCCGGCTAATCGAATAATTTGATAAATCTCCTCGACATCGGCCCGTTTAGGGATAGATATCTCGTAGAAGTCCCGATCATTGTCTCGCCACGGCTTCTCAAACCCCATCGATGTGTAGAGCTGATTTAAAAGACTTTCCAGTTGCTGAGCAAAGCGTGAGGTTTTGACTCGTTCATAAAATTCATGCCAACCGGTGCCGTAGCAGTCTATTTTCCGATAGTCCCACTGATGAAAATCACTGTCGGTTCGAAATTGGTAGTCAAAAAGCATTTGAAAGTAGACCACCGCAATTGCGCAGGCAATATCTTTGACAGAAGCCGACAACTGCCTTAGACCGTCGATGCCGTTTAGAAGATTCAAAGCTTCTTTGGCGTTGTCATTGACAAAGGTATCCACAGTTTGAGATTCGCCCATGCGGCTTGCAGCGATCATGGCACTCATGATTTCACTTTCGGACGCGATCGCTCTGTATAAATAAGTGCCAACCGCCTGAGCAAACATAAAATCATCATGGCAAACTCGGCTTCTGATTTCTTCCAAAAGGACAAAATAGCTGTCACTTAAAACGGCTCGGTACGCCTTACCTTGAAGAAAGTCATCGGGATTAAAAGTGGTCTTAAACGTTTTATTTTCCGTTCGCATGTCTGGTCTCTCTATTTTTCTGACAGGATGAGTATGACTTTTAGGACTTCACTTTATGCAACATCCGATTTTGCTGAGCACTTCAAAAACTGATAGATGACTCGTTAAAGTGCCTGTATCTGAAAATCGAACGGAGAAATAGCATGTTGGGAGCCATTGTCGGCGACATTGTTGGTTCACCTTATGAATACAACAACCTCAAAAGAAAGGATTTCGAATTTTTTAGCACAAACGGTTTCGTCACCGATGATTCCATTTTAACGCTTGCCGTCTGCCATGCGTTATGTCAGCAAAGCACAAACCTTCAAAAGGCCGCCGAGAAGTCATTGATAGAAATCGCCTGGCGGTACGCTGACAAAGATTACGGCGGAGGTTTTCGTCGTTGGATGCAGCAGGAAAATCCAACCCCCTACAATAGCTTTGGTAATGGTGCCGCTATGCGTGTCAGTCCATGCTCAATAGCCGCACAAACACTCGAAGAATCAAAAGCGATGAGTTACTCGGTGACCTCTGTCACTCACAACCATCCGGAAGGACTCAAAGGCGCTGAAGCAGCTGCTGTCGCTGGTTTTTTAGCCAAAAATGGTCTTACTAAAAAAGCCATCGAACAATACATCAACGAACACTATTATCCGATGGATTTTTCCTTGGACGACATCCGTCCTCAATACCAATACGAAGTCAGCTGCCAGGGCACCGTTCCCGTTGCTCTTAAAGCTTTCTTTGAATCGGTGTCTTTCGAGGACGCCATTCGAAATGCGGTCAGTATCGGAGGCGACAGCGACACGATCGCGGCAATTACCGGCGGTGTCGCGGGCATTTATTATGGAATTGATGATTGGATCGCTAAGAGAGCTGAAGAATACTTGGATCCGTACCAAAGGCAACTTTTGAAGAACTTTGAAAAACTGTTTTGCTAAAAATGACGTCAGGGGCAAATTTCTGCCCCTAACGATTGCTTCAATAACAGATGGAACTACTGCTCTGGCTTAACTTCTGACGTTTCTTTTTCGTTTTCATCTACCCTATCTTCCATCTCTCCATCTAAATCATCTTCATCATCCAAATCATCTTCATCGCCCAAATCGTCTTCATCATCGAACTCTTCATCTTCATGATCTTCGAGCCAATCATAGGCGGATAAAGAGACCCGGAAAAGACGTCCGATAAAGTCCAAATCTTTAGGTTCATAAGGACCTGTCTTGATTAATTGCAGCATTTCTTCGATTTGCCAAACATCTTTGTCGCTGTCGAGGAGTTGATCGATGACAAAAAAGGGCAAACCGGTTGCAACTTTAAGACATTGACGTTTTTCCCCAACGGACAAATCTTTGACATCAATCCGATAGTCCGCCTCCAATTTATCAGCCTCTTCCCCCGGCGGCATCATCCAAATAAGAACACCGCGTTTACCCAACATGTACGGACACTCGCAACCGAAGGCATTGTCCATCAGATCCAACACAATAATTTTGTTGTGTTGCAACACATCACCTAAGTCATCATCAACACAAGAGGCGTCTGCGCGGTAAATTGAGTCATCTTGCCAATAGGTCATTCTCTCAACAACCGCCTTGACCGCTCGCGGATTCGCACCGCACACCAGGATATGGAGCGGACGGACATAACCATCGTGATCCGTTTGAAGGTAATTCGTGATGATTTCAGCGGCCGTATCCACGTCATCTTCGTTGGCTTGCGGTTCGCCAATCCGACTGATCGGATTAGCGACAAAATAAGGCAACTTGTAGCGTTGATCCACTAATTTTCTGCGCATGGCGTTCTCCTTTTCGATGAGAAAATTATGATCGACCATGCTTCATTTTATGAATGTTTTAAATGACCGTATACATTTCTTCGAACTGTCTGAGAACGCCTGACAAATAAGGATCTAGATACGTTTGCGTTTTCTGAGCGATGGTGTCTGGAATACCATAGTAAAGACCGGCAATACTGCCTGCCATCGCGGCCAACGTATCGGTATCGCCTCCTAAGCTAATCGCCGTGCGGATAGTGTCTTCAAAAGAATACGACTCCAAAAAGGCTTTTATGGCAAAAGGAACCGTCCGAGGGCAGGTATTGCCGAATTGATAGTGAGGGCGGATTTCATCAATCAAAAAGTCCATCGGATAATAATGATCTTGGACGTATCGTCCAATTTCCGCTTTAGACCGTTTTTCTTTTGCCAAGAAGGCTGCAACCGCGATGGCTTCAGCTCCCTTTAAGCCTTCGGGGTGATTATGGGTCACGGCGGTTACCGCATAGGAAAACTTTTTAACTTCTTCCAAACTTCTGGCAACCATCGCACAGGGACTCACCCGCATAGCCGAGCCGTTTCCCAAACTGCCATAAGGCTCACTGACATCAGCTAGCATCCAGACTAAAAATTTGGAGCCATAGCCCGCTCTTGGGTATCTAAGAGCAAAAGCTTTAATTTGGGCAGCCGCCTGCAAAGACAACCGGTTGTAGTCCCCACGACAGTCAAGAAAAGCCTGACAAATAGCTAACGTTAAAATCGTGTCGTCAGAAATATGACAATCCGGCGTAAAAAACGAAAACTCTTTCGATTGAAGACTCGCCAATTCTAAGCGGGAGCCCACCACATCACCGACTATGGCTCCAAGCACAAGACTTCCTCCTACTCTTTTTCTGAGAAACTAGCAGGATAAGTTTCAGTTTAAGATGTGAAAGCTACATAAAAATCGGTTCAACGAAAAAGTGGATCATGGCGGCCAAGTAAGCCTCATCCAGGTATTCAGCTCCTTTGATGCTGCCCATGGCTTTGCTTGAAGAAACAATTCCGCCTCTGTATACCGTCCCGTTCTTAAAGCTCAGCACCACTCTTGAAGAAGATTTGATGGTTCCTTTATAAGCTTTCCCATCATCAATTAATCCCAGCTGCCTTGAAGATGAAACAATCGTTCCTTGATAGATTTTTCCATTCCTAATGGTACATAACGCTTTGGACGATGAGGTAATAGTTCCCTCGTAGAGTTTGTCGCCATCGATGTGGCAAAGCATGCGGCTTGAAGAAACAATACCGTCATAGAGCGCACCATTTTTAAAAACTAAACTTCTCATTTGCGGCATGTTGTGCTCCTTATTCTGGATTTTCCTATCCTGTTATTAAGCTTAATACCGTCAAGCCTTTTTGAACGGAAATTTTTTGCCATTAACTGAGATCGAAAAATACCTTTGTCACATCCACTCGACCACGGTTAATTCGATACTCAACCGGCTCATGACCGAAGGTCAATGACAGTCTTTCCGTACATAAGGCTTCAAAATGCTCCGGAACTTGTAACTTTGCCGCCCTTTCCTGGTCCAAACATTCATAATGCACGGCGCATTTCTGACTGAGAATAACCACATTAAATTCCCTATCAAAAAACTCGTAGAAAGATTCACCGCTTCGGAAATGCGTTAAAAAGTAGTCCAAGGTGAATTTGCTGAATTTTTCTTTAACTAAAAAACTTTCATCTATGGAAACGATCTCCTCGGTCCCCGTTTTCATGCTGATCCAGTGCCGAACAATATGAATAACTTCTTGTCCTTTTGACAAATGCAGGGCTGAAAGAATTTTCTCATCAACATCGCTCGTGACTTCAAATGTCACCAATCGACCACGACTTCCCCTTTGTTGCCCATCTAAATTTCGAAAAATTTGAAAAGCATTCCAATAACCTTGATCGCGATAAGTCCTTACAAATGTTCCGGCCCCTTCACGCCTGAGCAAAATTCCATCATTGACAAGTGTCTCAACCGCTCGTCTCAATGTTCCAATGGACACTCCCACCTGTTGCGCCAAAACGGGCTCAATCGGAATTTTTTCACCGGGCTTCCATTCCCCGGATTGAATGGTTTTTAACAAGATTTGGCGAACTTGTTGGTAAAGCGGCTGACGGTTGACGCGAGAGAGGGTTTGCATAGCGATCCTTATTAAATTCATATATATGATTAATGATAGATCTTTCGTATTGCCTTGCGCTATTGGTGGAAACTAGACTGATGCCACACAACAAAATCCTAAGGGGAGCTGTCGTGCAAACGGGGATTCCACAACTAGACCAAGAGACTTACTTATCAGTTAAAACTCTCAAAGACTCAGCCAAAGTGACACGGGCTCTTCAGATCGCGTTTGACGAAGCCGAGCTCGGAATGAAGGAGCAGGTTGAGTTATGTGGAATCCCCGCGCCGACTTTTCAAGAAGCGCTGCGCGCCGAAGAGATTGTCCGCCGAATGAAGGCTTACGGACTATCAGACGTCACAACCGATGACATCGGCAACGTTATCGGCTTTCGTCCCGGGAAAGGCAATGGACCGGTTCTTGCCATCGGCGCACACATGGATACCGTTTTCCCGGCCACCACGGACGTGACAGTCAGACAAGAAGGAAACCGCTACTTCGCGCCCGGAATCGGTGACAATTGCTCAGGACTTCGAGCACTTTTGCAAATCATCCGCTCTTTGAATGAAGCGGATATACACACCGAAGGGGATATTTATTTCGTCGCCACCGTTGGAGAAGAAGGCTTAGGCGATATTCGGGGCTCGAAATACTTTGTTGCCACTCACAAAATTGACGGCTTTATCGCTATTGATAACACCGAAATTGGGCGCATATTGAAGGGTGCCGTTGGTTCTCACCGCTACCGTATCACCATCGAAGGTCCCGGCGGTCATTCCTACGCCAACTTCGGTGAGGTCGCCAGTGCCATTCACGCCATGTGCATTGCCGGCAACATGATCGCTCATATCAAAACACCCACCAATCCGAAAACAACTTTCACGATCGGCACAATTCAAGGCGGCACCAGTGTCAACTCCATCGCCCCTTCCTGCTCTGTGGAAATCGACATGAGAAGTGTCAACAATGAAGCACTCCTTCAGGTCGAGTCTGAAATTTTGGCCTGTTTTGATAAAGCGGTCGCCGAAGAAAATGCCCTTTGGTCTATCACAGATCCTGCTAAACAGGTTCATTGGAAAAAAGAAAATGTTGGTAATCGTCCAGCCGGCATGCGCCCCGATGACTGCCCCGTATTGCAAGTGGCCCGTTCTTCTTTGAAAGCTTTAGGACAAGAACTGACAAACTACGGCGTCTCTTCAACCGATGCCAACGCTCCGGTCAGCATGGGCATTCCGGCTACCTGTCTCTCATCGGGCGGCATACAACACAAATGCCACACGATCCACGAATACTTCGACAAAGTGGATATTCATTTGGGGCCCCAACTACTTATCCTGACAGCCTTGGGACTTGTCGGTTGCGAGGGATTTAAACCCCTTTTGCCTAAGCGGGAATAATCGTAAGGAGTGAAGCACCACCATTAATGCTTTCGGAGACAACCATGACTGGTGTTTTTATCGTACTCATTTCGGTCGCGGTCATCTGCTGGTTGATCGTCAAAAAATTCTATCCAGCATGGTCTTTGTTCGTGGTGGGCATCGTGACGATCGCCATCGTGGCGGCGATCTCCGGAGATCCGGTGGCAACCGGTAAAAAAGTCACCGGCTTTATCGGTTTCGACATTCTGGGAATTTTCGGAGGCCTTTTGCAATCCCGCGCCGGCGGCCTTGGCATGAACATCATGATCATTGGCGGCTTCGGCTACTACATGAATAAGATCGGAGCCACGAGCGCACTGGTTCATGTTTGCACTCGCCCCATGTCTCTCATCAATTCCCCCTATATCATCATGGTGTTGGGCTACGTTGTCGGTCAATGCTTAAATGTGGTGCTGGGATCAGCCGTGGGTTTGGCCATTTTAATGATGGTCACGGTCTACCCGCTTATGCTAAGCGCCGGTGTCAGCCGCCAAGCCGCCTGTGCTTCCGTTGTGATGACCGGTGGTTTCGGCATCAGTCCTCTTGGTGCCAACAACTTGGTAGCCAGTAAATTGACCGGCATTCACGTAATGAACATTTTCGTGGATTACCAACTTGTCATCGCACCGGTTACTTTGATTATTGTCTGTATCGTGCACTACTTTGTGCAGCAGTATCTGGATAAGAAAGATTTAGCGAGCGGCCGTATTACACAAGCTGACTTCATTGCCAAAGATTTGTCCGATGCAGATAAAAGTGAAAAAGCTCCAGGCTTTTACGCAATTTTCCCATTGGTGCCATTGGTTTTTCTGTTTATTTTTTCTCCGCTGGTCTACAAAGGCATCAAGCTTGACATCATCAATGCCGTCATGGCTTCAATGGTTATCACTTTTGTCATTGACTGCGCCGTTCGCCAGGATATCAAAACGTCTTTTGCCTACATTAAAACCTTCTTCGAAGGCATGGGAAAGATCTTTTCCTCAACCGTCGTTTTGATTGTCTGCGCCGAAACATTTGCGGCCGGTTTAACACGCTCAGGTGGTATCCAGACGTTAATTGAAGCGGCCAGTAACTTAGGCAGCGGCTACCTCATCGTCTATACGATCATGTTCTTGATCGTTGGCCTATGCACTTTTGTGATGGGTTCCGGTAACGCCGCGTTCTTTAGTTTTGCGCCGATGATCCCCGGCATTTGTCAAACAGTGGGCGGCAACGCTCAGTGGATGCTCACCGGTATGCAATTGTCTTCCGGCTGCATCCGCTCCATGAGCCCCATCGCCGGCTGTGTTATTGCCGCCGCGGGTCTTGCGGACATTTCTCCGTTTGAAATTGTTCGCCGCTCGGCCCTTCCAATGCTGACCGCTTTTGTGGTTATTTACATCATGTCTTGCACCTTGGTCTGATCCAACCGAAGTTTCCTTTCAAGCAAGGCTTTTCCGCCCGATTTTTCGGGCGGTTTTTTTTGCAGCAAACCTTTTTGTATACATCATTAAATGATGTTTAAGTCCATACACTTCCTTTCAAGAAAAAGAGGAAGAATATGTTTAAGTGCAATCTCAACGCCAGCCATCAAACGTTTGACGAAACCGTGTTTCGTCTCTACCAGTTCTTTTTCCTGTCTATTCTTCTGTATCGTGACCTTTGGAAAAATGTCACCTGCGGCTACAACGATAAAGTTGAATACAACTTTGAACAAGTGAAGTGGAGCAAAATCCTGGGGTTGCCTGAACTTGAACAATTAACACCGGATGAAATCAAAAAGACGAAAAAAGTAGCGGACAATCAGGCCAAGATTTATTCGCTTTTAATGAAAAAATACCAAGCGTTTGAAGAAAACCCTCCCCTTGTCCCTGACAATCTAAAAGCCAATGTCGAGCTTTTGGCAAAAACGTTTGGCTTAAATGAGGCCGAAAAAAGTATTTTGATTTTTCTTGCGGTCATTAAACTCAATCAATTCAACTGTCTCGATCTATTCAATATCTTAAAAAACAAGAAAGCTGACCTTATTACCTATCGAGAACTCATCAGCGACTTTTTATCTACCATCTGCGATTGCGGTTACGAAACACTCTATAAAGCCTTATCTAAGAGCGGCGCTCTCATGCAAAATCGTCTGGTTCGCATCGATGAGGATCCCCGCGATTTTGAGTACTACCTCATCCTTGATCCGGATTTGGCCGCCAAACTGGTCTACCCTCATCAAAAATTGCATGATCTGCTGGCGATGTCACTGGTCAAGGGAAAAGAAAGTCAACTCACGCTCGAAGACTTTTCGTACCTCTCGCCCAATCTGCCGCTTTTAGTGCAATATTTGCGCAAGGCTCGAGAGACTCAAAAAAGCGGAATCAATATCCTTCTTTACGGTCCGCCGGGAACCGGAAAAAGTGAACTGAGTCGGGCCATCGCTCAAGACATTGGTGCTGACCTTTTTGAAGTGCCTGTCGTTGATGAGGAGGGAGACGCCGTTAACGACCGCATGAGTTGCTTAATGTTCAATCTTTCTCAACTCAAAAACAACCCCTCGGCGATTTTGGTTTTTGACGAGGCGCAGGATTTATTTAAAAACTTCGGAGCCACCCCCTTCTTGGCCACCTTATCGGCCAAAGGTAATGAAAAACAAAATAAGGGCTTGACCAATAAAGTCTTGGAAAACAATCAAACGCCCGTTATCTGGATTACCAATTCCATCCAGGCGATGGATCCGGCCTATATTCGCCGTTTTGATTTTTGCCTTGAAGTCCCGGTGCCACCTGAAAAGCAACGTCAAAAAATCATTGAAAACAAAGCAGGCGCCTTCCTGTTACCTGCTGGAATTCATTGCATTGCTCAAAGAAACGACATTGCTCCGGCCGTGATTGACCGCACGGCCAAGGTAATCTCGACTATCTCGACTTCAAAAGAGGAAATGCAAAAGCATTTCTTCACACACTTAAATGCCAGTCTTATCTCCATGGGTATTCGCCCCGTGCAATTGAGTAGCCGACCGGATGACGAGGAGCTGTATGATCCCGCACTGAGTACAGCGGACTATGACTTAGCACAAGTGGCTCAGGGGATTTCGGAGTCACTCAGTGCCCGTCTTTGCCTTTACGGCGTTCCCGGTACTGGAAAAACGGCTTGGGCACACTATCTCGGACGTGTTCTTGGCAAGCGAGTGATCGTGAAGCGCTGCAGCGATCTTTTGGATTGTTTTGTGGGTATGACCGAGAAGAAAATTGCCGCTGCTTTTGAAGAAGCTAAAACAGAAAATGCCATTCTGGTCATGGACGAAGCTGACAGTTTTTTGCAAAAACGCTCCGGAGCAAACTATAGCTGGGAAATCACTCAAGTCAATGAAATGCTCACGCAAATTGAAAACTTTGAAGGTATTTTCGTGGCAACCACCAATGCCTTGGATGCCATGGATGACGCCAGCTTGCGTCGCTTTGATTTAAAGGTGAAGTTTGATTATCTGGATGCAAAGAAATCCAAAATTCTTTTTAAACGGTACTGTGAAAAGATTTGCCCAGAAAGCTTTATTGACGACCGTATTTTAGAAGCGGTGGGCAATTTGCGTTCTTTGACGCCCGGTGATTTTGCAACGCTTATGCACCAGTCTCGGTTTAATCCCCTTAGAACGCCTGAGGCGTTACTGAAGGGACTTGAGAAAGAATGCGAAACAAAAGAGGGGCATCATCATAAGCGTCCGATTGGATTCAACTAACACATTCTTTTTCAGTTATATAAAAGAATATGAGCTTGTCGCATCCAACGAATCTATCATTAATTTTTTGTCAGTTCGTGTCTTGAAGCTAAGTTTTTTTCTCTAAAAAGTCGTAGAATGGGAGCCTCTCGTCAAGAGAAGTAGTGCCGTTATCTCCATCGTCTAACGGTTAGGACGTGACCCTCTCAAGGTCAAAATACGAGTTCAAATCTCGTTGGAGATACCATAAGCTCAAAAGTTGGGGAAGTGATTTACTTCCTCTTGTTGTTTTTAGCCTTTAATGCACAGTATTTGTTTGAGCTCATGGAGCGTTTTCGTTAAATCTGATTGGTTCGCCATGACGGCATCAATCGATTTGTACGCTTTCGGAATCTCATCCAAAACGCCGGCATCTTTTCGACAAACCACACCTTTTGTCTGGGCTTTCAAATCATTAACCGAAAATCGTTTTTTAGCTTCAGTTCGACTCATCTTACGGCCGGCACCGTGCGAAGAGCTACAAAATGACTCTTCGTTACCCAGGCCTTCCACAATATAACTGCGAGCGCCCATGCTGCCAGGAATAATTCCTTTTTCGCCAAGCCCTGCACGAATCGCGCCTTTTCGTGTCACCCAAATCGTCTCGCCAAAATGTTCTTCTTTAGCAACATAGTTATGGTGGCAATTGACAATTTCACCCTCTAATTCTGTACTAGGTTTTAACACTCGCAAAGCCTCTAGAACATCTTCAAGAATGATCTGGCGATTAGCCATCGCATAGTCCTGGGCCCAATGCGCAGCTTTCATGTACCAATCAAAATCCTTCGTGCCCTCTTTTAAAGAAGCCAAATAGATATCCGAGAGTTCCTCCCCGTTTTCTTTAGCCAATGTCTTTGCACGCGCGATAAAAAACGATGCCATGATATTGCCGATGCCGCGCGAGCCCGAATGCAGCATAATCCACAAACGCTCTTCTTCGTCAGCCGTCAGTTCAATAAAGTGGTTGCCGCCACCCAATGTTCCAAGCTGCGCATGCCATTCTGATTTAACCATCGGATCAAGCATCGTTGGTTCATGAGACAGAATTTCTTTTAGAGGTTCTTCAAAAGGCTCACAAGATTTCCATCGAGTGTTTTCTTTTGACCGCTGCGCAAAACCGACAGGGACTCTGAAGAGTATTTCCTGCATCAAACGCTGAAGCTTACGTTCATTGAACGTATGTTTCGTGAGATTCGTGCGCACAGCCAACATCCCACAACCAATGTCAACGCCCACAGCGGCTGGAATCACCGCTCCTTTTGTCGCAATAACGCTGCCAATTGTCGCTCCCATCCCGGCGTGTACGTCAGGCATCGCAGCCACATGATGGAAAACAAAGGGAAGCCTGGCAACATTTTTCAATTGATCGATGGACTTCAGATCAATGTCGCGGGTCCAAATTTTCACAGGCACTGAAGAATTTTCCGTTAGCGTCTGGGCAATCGGCATTTTCCTATCCTTAATTTCGTTACAGTACTGAAAAAATACAGTTCAATGCTTCAGTTAACGATACACGTAAGACAAGGTTTTCATGATTTTCTCATACTTCATAAAATGATGAATGATGGGTTATTTTGTTTTTAAGAAAAATTTTGAACCACTAGTCATTATGAGAAAAAAGAAAAAAATGTTAATCAAAGGCATCACGCCTAAACCCAGAAATCCGATTGCTCGTGTTCTTTGTACTGATACTCGCTTTAAGACCAGAACGTTTAAGAACAAAAAGAAAACAATCGAGAAATTTGATTGGAAAAAAGAAGATTTTTGACAATGAAGCCCGGATTTTTCATATTCCGGGCTTTGATTTCGAGTAATTAGAGCTTAATAACTCGAGCAACATCAGCTGCAAAAGCCTTGCGACCTTGAGAACTCAAAATTCCATACAAGCGCATGGCTGTCAAATTCGCCAAAACGTAGTTTCTAAAAGCATTGAACTGTGTTTCATCCGTGATCCCGTACTGCTCTTTAGCCAAGTCTTTGAGCGCTTGAACAGACCATTGGCAAGCAGATGAAGAAATGACCCAATCGTGATCGGCCAAGTGCACCACATAGCCTTCCATGCGGCGCGGCAGCGGAAGAGTCTTCTGATCGGCAGCCAGCAATCCGCTCTTTACAGGATCCACTCCTGCGATAATACTTGCGGCCTTAAGCCAGCCAACCACCAAAGCTTCGCCTTGTTTAGAAGAAGGATGCTCATGAGCGCAAGCTTGGGCCACGACCAGGCTTGGTTTAATACCGCGCTTGATGGACTCAGCCACGCTCAGTACGTGATGTTCACCGGTGCCTGCCAATGTTTGTTCAACCCGACAAGCATGATTTTTTTCCCATTGGAAGACCCAAGGTTTGTGCAGATCATGCAAAATTTCGCCGCCAACCGCATCGTCCCAGTCCAAATCGAGATTGTTGATATGGCGATAATTTTCATAAAGTGCCTGAGCGGAGACCACATTTAAAGCAGTATGAGTGGCTAATCCTCCCGGATAGGCATGATGGGAACCATAACCAGAACCCGGAGCGCTCCAAAAAGGCTGAGGTGACTGTTTTTTATTTTGAATGCGAGGGAAAATGGCTTTGGCGTCGGAGGCAATTAATTTTTCTTTTTTCAAAGAAGACAAAATGCCTGCTTCATTACCTTCTGCAATACTCGGTGCCGGGTTCTCAAGAATACTCAAAATAGAAGAACGCAAAGAAGAATTGTTAATCTTTTTTGCTGCGTTCACAATCATGTCATACGCTGACTGAACCACTTCGCTATTTTTTGCCATGTCTACATCTGACATGGAAAACACTTCTTTAACACTACGACAGTTTTTGGGGCCGGCTGCAGCCGCAGCCATAGGCGTCATAGCAGCAGCCGCAACGGAAACGCCAATCAATGCGCTGCCGTGAAGAAAATTTCGACGAGACAAGGTGTTCATAATGTCCTCTGCTCTTTAAAGTAACAAGGTTGCCTTGGATGGCAACCTTATTGTGCAAAGCCAGAATGACTTAGCCGTATCAATTCAATGAATTTGAAGTGACAAATCACCTCAATTGTGAACGCCCGATTTTAATAGCCGGGAAAAGTGCGAAAACCGCCCCTAATCCCAACGTCAGCATTCCCACTTTTACTTCATCCAAACCGACAGACGGCGTCATGGCGATTCCGGTGTCTTGCCCGATCACAATAGCTGCGATCTGAGCCAACCCATAACCACCCACCATGCCGATGATGACACCAGAAGCCACCACGGACATAATCAAAAGCCAAACAACCTGCATGACATAGCTTCTGGGCGCCCCCATTGTTCTTAATTGCAAAAATTGAGGTTTTCTTAACTCACCGAGAATAAAACCGGTGATGAGGACCGCCAGAAGGGAGATCATGACCGAACTGGCGGCAAACCACTCAAAAGCTACCATCGCGGAATCCAGCGTGGCATAAAGTTCTACTAACACCTCTCCGGTGAATATCGCCATTAAATTAACGGACTGACCCCGTGCATCTTGAGCGGAGGCTGACGATAAAAGCTGTCGGATTTTATAGGCATCCGAAATCGAAACCGGCTTGACAGCAATGGCTGAAAAACCCGGAAGTTTTTCGAATTGTCCCTGAGTGAGCCAGGACTCAAGCTTTGGCTCTTGAAGACCGCCATCCTTTTCATGCATTGCCCAGATGGCTTCAATCGGCACTAAAACCGCCCGATCCCAAGGGGTCCCCGTTTCCGGTAAAAGGCCAACTACTTTAAAACCGCTATCGTGTTTGTGACCAACACCGGCAATTCGCCCATGGTGAGGGAAAACCGTCTGACCGATTTCCAAACCGCTATGCACCCCCGCCACGGCTTCATGCCGCGTCGCAAATACACGCCCTTGCTTAAGTTGTCGGCTTTCTCCCAAAGTGATAAAAGAGCGAGTCGTTCCCACCAAAGGGCTATCGTCCACACGGTCACCGAAAGCCAAAGGCGCACTCCACTTCACACCCTTATAACCGTTTAGCAGCGTCAGTGCAGAAGCCGGCGTCAAGGACACCATTTCATCCCTTAAATAGACCGTTGACAGTAGCAAGGAGGTCCTGCTTCCTTTAGCTCCCACCAAGATATCAAACTGTTCGGCTGCTTTCGCACTTGATGATTTAATCATCCGTTCTGTTTGACCGATGGCCGTTGCGATGGCTAACGCCAAGGCCAATATAAAAGCGAGTGAACACAGGATTTTGAAGGACTGACGGCACTCGTTTTTCAAAAAGAGCAATACTCTCATAGTCCGGGCCCCCGAATGGTTCCGTTTTCAATGGTCAACACTCGATTAAAACGCTTAAGCATCTGTGAGTCATGCGTTACAACGAGTAACGTTGCTTTTAAATCAAAGGCGGCGTTAATCAATGCCTCCATCACACGAAAAGCATTGCTGTAGTCCAAACTCGCTGTGGGCTCATCGGCCAATATTACTTTGGGCGAACTGATTAAAACACGAACCAATGCCGTGCGCTGCATTTCACCCCGCGAAAGAAGAGAGGCTTGCGTTTCAGCGGGCACTCCATACTGACGCAAAAGTTTTTCGGCCCTATCACGGTCGGCTTCCGTTATTTTTCCTCTGAAAGTAAGCGGCAACAGCGCGTTATCCAAGGCACTTAAACCACCGAACAGGCGAAAATCCTGAAAAAGAAATCCGCAATTTCTGCCTCTCCAGTCATCGCGACGGGCTTCTGAACAGTGACTCAGCAACTCATTACCCCAAGAAACAGTCCCCTGTTGAGGCGTCACAATGCCGCTGATGAGTTTTAAAAATGTCGATTTACCGCTGCCGGAAGTGCCCCTTATGCCCAAAACTTCACCGCTGGCGATTTCCAAATGCTCAATATCTAAAATCGTTCTGATCGATACGCCGTCTTTTACGTGATACTTAAGCCCTTTAACTCGGAGATCAAAAGGCCTTACGTTGCTCATTTCATAACCTCAAAGGTCGCGTCCACCAATCGAACCAAACTCACGAATCCCGTTTCCTGATCGGTTTTGGATCCCAGTTCCAACTTACCGGTCACCACAATCGGTCGATTTGGTTGGACAAATTCTTGCTTGGCACTTAAATACACCACAATGATGTTGTCGGGCCAATCTTGGTCACTGTTACAGAACGGGCAGAGGCTCACCGGTTCACGCGTCATGACTAAAAAATCCGCCTCGGGTTTTAACGGCGGAGCCATAAAACCTTGAACAGACACCGTTTTGTTCGCCAAAGATTTCAATTTCGAGCTAAATTGCAGGCCCAAAATCGGATTACCCTCGTACATCTCCTCAAATCCGATTGAAGCGGTCGCGTCGGCTAAAGCCAATGTCGGCATAGAAGTTAGCGCAAACAGACATGCCGTCAGAAAACAGCGTCGTTTCATGAATACTCCTTTATTGAAAAGACGCCGCCGATTTCCCCCGAAACCGCCGGCGCACTTTTTCAATCACAACCTTGGGATCATTAACGGCCCAATGCAAGTGCCTCGGCCATCACACGGAAAATTTCCGTTGAATTCATGAAACCACGGATTTGATCGGCGTTAGGACCTCGGGCGGTAACAACCAAATCATCAACCGTGTGAACACCTTGGCTTTCGCTGCGCGGCAGGTTGCCTTCAACAAAGTGAGCGCTGGGAACGTCCTTGTATCGTGCGTCAGCCACATACTGTCCCTTTTCGTTTTGAACGGCCGGGTTAAAGGTTGCATCCGGGAAAGAGCGGTACGTTTCATAGTAATCGGGATGAGCGCCGAAGAAGACGGCTAAACGCTTACTAGGATTGAAGTCATCCGGGAAACCGTCCTTATCCTTATCCTCGTAGTTGGGATAACCAGCATTGGCGTAGACGCCAACCTTTTCGCGCCAATCATTGCCGGGCTTATTGTCATCAACCGTACCGGCCACGGAAATGGAGTGGGTATGATCACCGGTGACGATCAAAAGGGTGTCGGGATGCTCATCGCAATACTTTTGAGCGGCTTCAACGACCTTGTCGAAAGCGATTGTGTCACCGACAGAGCGAGCCCAATCCAAGGGATGTGAATATTTGTCAACGAGACCAGCTTCGAGCATGAGGAAGAAACCGTCCTTGTTCTTTTCGAGCACTTTAACCGCGGCGTGGAAGGAATCGGTCAAATCCGGTTGATTGGGGAACTTCTTCACCGTGTTACCCTTCCATTGATGACGATCCACCCAACCGTCCATATTGCCGGTATGGAAAAGGCCGAGGAGCTTATCGCTGGCTCCAGCTTTTTCAACCAAGGCTGTACGGTCAGTAACAAGTGTGTAGCCTGCCTGCGTGAATTTTTCAATATAGTTGATATCATCTTTGCGCTTGGAACCCGCCGTCGATTTAGGCAGGAAATAGGCCGAGCCGCCACCCAAGATCACTTCAGGTTTAACGTTATAGAACATACCGACAATATCAGCCTTATCGGAACGTTTGCGGGTATGAGCAACAACAGAGGCGGGCGTTGCGTCTTCAATTTCAGCGTCGCTCACAACACCGACGGCCATCTTCGTCTTGCGGCGAATCAATTCGGCGATTGTTTCTTGTTTCGGATCGTCTTGACTTGCCTTGGTGCGGTCGGCATAAACACCCAAAGCGTTGACGCTTGACTTGTGGCCTGTCATGTAAGCGGAAGCCGTATTCGCACTATCGGCGGCGATGGTGTCAACCGAGCTCGTGCCAAGTAGGGCCATATGCGGCATATTGTCCATGGCTAGCGGAGCGTTATACATACCGTTTGTCACCCCTTTAGAAAGGATGCGGGCAGCCGTGCGATGGCCCACGGACAAACCATCGGCCAACAGCAAAATCACATTTTTAGCTTTAGGCTTGTCGCCTGTTGTGTACACATCCCAATTCACAGTTTTGGAGCTGTTGGGAGTCTTAACTGTCACGGTATACTGACCAGGATTTTTAATTTCCACGCCACGCACAATCAAAGCTGAGGCTTCAACCCCCTCCTCTTTTTCCATCCAAACTTCTTTTCCGGAAAGCGTTTGATTGAAGTTCTTGCCATTGATTTCAACGGTGACTTTATTGCGGGCTGTCACGTCATCTAGTTCAACCTTAAAATCAAAACGCGCGTTTGTCATAAAACGCGCGTGATCAACCGGGTAGATTTCGATGGCTTGTGCGTTCATGGCACACATACCTGCCAGAGCGCAAGCCACAGAGGTAACAATCTTTTTGGATTTCATCGTTAAGTCCCTTTAGAAAAATCTCACTGTAGTGAGTAGTTTGATGAATTGCCCCCAGTATAGGAAGGCTCTGTGAGCGTTCGATGACAACGATTTCTCAAAACTATGAATTTTTCTGCTCTTCAAGCCTGTTTATTCATTCTGATGTCACAGAAGAATTACTTTTTTGAGATTTGTTCAGATAGATAACATTTCATAACGCAAATCAAAGCAATGGAAATTCTCAGGGAAAGCCTGAGGGCAAGTAATGTGAGCTTTCTATAAAATTGCGCGCGAATAAAAACAATCCTCAGGAGATAAACAATGACTTTATTGAACTGGGTTGCGGTTATTGTCGTGATTTTGACAATCGCCGCCCTGATCAAGCGTTATGAAACGCGCTTGGTCCTCTTTACAGCCGGCTTGATTCTTTGCTGCGTATCCTTGCAGCCGATGACCGCTTTCAATGCGTTCGCAAAATCCATGACCAACGGCGGTTTGATCATGGCTATTTGCGCCTCGATGGGCTTTGCCTATGTGTCGTCCTACACCCGTTGCGACCAACACTTGGTGCACTTGCTCTCCAAGCCGATTCGTGGATTGGGCATTTTCTTGGTTCCGATCTGCACATTCGTGACGATGGTTATTAACATCGCCATTCCGTCGGCTTCCGGTTGCGCCGCCGCCGTGGGTTCCACGTTAATCCCTGTGATGCTTCGCGCCGGTATCCGTCCCGCCATGGCTGCCGCCTCTGTGATGATGGGAACGGCCGGTGGTGTGTTCTCTCCGGGTTCTGCCCACAACGCCTACATTGCCAAGATCTCCAATATGGAAATCATGGATTTGATCGCGTTACACACCCCGTATAGCCTCGTGCTCTGGGTTGTCGGTATTGTCGGTATCTTTGTGATGGCTATTATCTTCAAAGATAAAGGCGAAGCTACTGACAACATCCAAGTGAACATTGAACACAAGCAAGAAGAAATCGTTCGCCCGAACGTCATTTTCGCTTTGGTTCCGTTGCTCCCGATCGTCATTTTGGTCTTGGGTAACACGGTTGTTCCGCAAATCAAGATGGGCGTGGCTCAGGCCATGGTCTTGGGCGCCATCTTCTGCTTGCTCATCACCCGCGCCAATCCGCAAGATTTCTCCAAGACGTTCTTTAACGGCTTGGGTAAGGGCTACGGCAACATCTTGGGTATCATCATCGCCGCCGGTGTGTTCGCAGCCGGTTTGCGCGCTGCCGGTTTGATCGACACGTTCATTGCCTTGTTGCGTGAATCCAATGACATCGCCCGTTGGGGTGGTTCCTTGGGTCCGTGGTTCTTGGGCACGATTACCGGTTCCGGTGACGCCGCCACGTTCGCCTTCAACGAAGCCGTTACGCCGCATGCCGCCTCTTTCGGCATGGATATCCCGCATTTGGGTTCCTTGGCCTTCTTGTCCGGTACCTTGGGTCGTACGTCTTCTCCGATCGCCGGTGCCATGATGGTTGTGGCCGGTATCGCTATGGCTAACCCGATTGAAGTCGCCAAGCGCACGATCGTTCCGTGCTTTATCGGCGTCATCATCTTGGCTATGATCATCGTCTAGTTCATAACCAAACTACGGTTGATTAAGGGGCAGTTAAACGCTGCCCCTTTTCTTTAGGTACAAAAAAAAAATCGCTCTCGGAATGCAACTCCTTGAGCGATTTTTTTGGCTAATCCTTCAATCAGATGATGACTTGACCTTTATAGTGCAGCCATTTTTCTTCGATACGCTGCCCCATGTGCGTCATGGTGGTCTCCGCAATACCGATACCTGCTGCGTACATCACCTTTTCTTGTTCAGCCATACGCAGGGCTTCCTGACAGTCAAAAGCGGCAAATTCCGACACTTCTCCGTCACGGTTTTCGAATCTCACACCTTCTTTAAGACGGCCCTCGTAATTTCGAACCACTTCTCTTAAGTAACCTTCCGGTACCGGCATTTCCTGCACAAAGCGGGCCGATTCAACAACCGTGAGATCATCGGCGCTTAATCCCGCTTCCTCAAAAAGCTCACGGTAAAGCGCATGTTCGGGTTCTTCGCTTGCCTTAACGAGGCCCGCAGCCAAACTGTCCCAAAGGCCACCGCCGATCACTTTGCCTGGACGGCGGCGAGCCAATACCGTACGACCCTCTTTATCGTAGGCCGTAAGGCGGATAGACGTTGTCATCAACCCCAACTTTCTGCAAAGAAGGCGAGGCGCTTGGCAAAACACGCCGTCGTAAACCGTTGCGCGAACATCGACGAGTTCACCGACATCTTCAGGCAGCTCACCCAATTCAGCCAAAATTCTGGCCGCTTTTTGCATGGCCGCCGTGCGTGCCGTAACCGATGAGCAATTTTCATCGGTCAAATAGAGGCTATCCATCAAACGAAAGTCACTTGTTGCTCCGGCAAGCTTCATCGCAAGCGTTTTTTTCACGCAACCGATAATTTCCTTACCGGCACGGAAACGCACATAGTCCGACGGAACAGGCTGCGTTACCCTCGCCTTCAATACCTCATAGGTCGCATATACCGATTGGGCAGTGACTTCACTCATTTTCAAGCCTCCTATTTTTGCTCACTCTTAGGCTTCAGGACGCATATGCGGGAAGAGCAACACGTCACGGATACTGGCAGCATCCGTCAAAAGCATCACAAAGCGGTCAATACCGATACCGCAGCCGCCAGTCGGGGGAAGACCGAATTCCAACGCGCGGATGTAGTCGGCGTCGTAATACATGGCTTCATCATCGCCGTGAGCCTTAGCATCGGCCTGAGCCTTAAAGCGGGCGGCTTGGTCTTCCGGGTCATTCAATTCAGAGAAGCCGTTAGCGGTTTCACGACCGGCGATATAAAGCTCAAAGCGTTCCGTGAGTTCAGGATTGGTATCCGATGCACGAGCCAAGGGCGAAATTTCGACCGGGTAGTCAACGATAAAGGTCGGATCGATGAGCTTGGATTCAGCCACGGCTTCAAACAAAGCCATTTCCAGGGCACCGCGGCCCACGTAATCGGGTTGCGGTTCGCCCAAACGCTTCAATTCACTGCGCAGAAATGCTTCATCGTCAATCTTGTCATCGGTGTATTGGGGAGCATACTTTTGAATAGCCTGACGCGGGGTCAGGCGGTCAAAGGGCTTGCCCAAATCAATATCGTGGCCTTGATAGTGAACCATCGTCGAACCATTAACTTCCTGAGCGACATGACGCAAGATCGATTCCGTGAAATCCATCTGATCCTTGTACGTCCAATACGTCGCATAGAATTCCATCATCGTGAATTCAGGATTGTGACGAATGGACAAACCTTCGTTGCGGAAATTGCGGTTTAATTCAAAGACGCGTTCAAAGCCGCCGACCACGAGACGCTTCAAATAAAGTTCCGGCGCAATACGCAAGTACATGTCCATATCGAGCGCGTTGTGGTGCGTGATGAAAGGCTTGGCGTTGGCGCCGCCCGGAATCGGGTGCAACATCGGCGTTTCCACTTCCATGAAGCGGTTGGCCAACATGTAGTTGCGGATGCAGGCAATGATCTTGCTGCGCTTGATAAAGCGAGCGCGGCTATCTTCATTCATGATGAGATCAAGATAGCGCTGACGGTAGCAGATTTCCTGGTCAGACAAACCACGGAACTTTTCAGCTAGCGGACGAACGGCTTTGCTCATCAAACGAACCTTATGGACTCGAACGGAGAGTTCACCGCGCTTAGTCTTAAAGACCGTGCCTTCAGCGGCCACGATATCACCGATATCCATGGTCTTGAATTCGTCATAGGCTTCTTGGCCCACTTCAGAGGGCGAAAGGAAGTACTGCATCGTACCCGTGCAATCACGAACCGTGGCGAAAGCGGCCTTACCCATTACACGCTTGAGCATCATACGGCCGGAAACCGCCACTTGATGGGCTTCGGCTTCGAGTTCTTCGGCGCTCTTTTCGCCGTAAGCCGCACGGATGTCACCGAACAAATCCTTTCTGACAAAGTCATTGGGATAAGCGTGACCCGTTTCACGCCACTTGGCGACCTTAGCGCGGCGCTCTGCGATGATATGGTTTTCATCTTCGGCCGCAACAGCGGCTTCCTGAACCTTGTTTTCTGCCATTTTTTTGTCCTTTTTACTTATGCGCCTTGCTTAGACGCCTTGCTTGAGGCTAGCCTCAATAAATTGATCAAGATCGCCGTCCAACACAGCCTGCGTGTTGCCGGTTTCCACATTGGTTCTTAAATCTTTCACTCGTGACTGATCGAGCACATAGGAGCGAATCTGGTGTCCCCAGGCGATATCGCTCTTGGCATCTTCGGTCTGCTGCTGCACCTCACGACGCTTGCGCATTTCAGCTTCATAGAGCTTTGCCTTCAATTGACTCATGGCCTGCTCTTTGTTGCGGTGTTGGCTTCGGTCATTTTGACACACCGTCACAATGCCTGTCGGGATATGCGTGATGCGAACAGCCGATTCGGTCTTTTGAATATGCTGACCGCCGGCGCCGGAGGCGCGGAAAACGTCCACGCGCAAATCGGCCGGATTGATTTCCACTTCAAAACTATCGTCGATTTCAGGATAAACGTAGACGCTCGCAAAAGAGGTATGACGACGAGCATTGGCATCGAAGGGGCTTTTTCTCACCAAACGGTGCACGCCCGTTTCCGTGCGAAGCATCCCGTAAGCGTAATCGCCCTGAATATAAATCGTGCAGCCCTTGATACCGGCCACTTCACCTTCGGTTTCTTCCTGCAATTCAACCGTAAAGCCTTTTCGCTCACCGTAGTGCAGGTACATGCGCTCGAGCATGCTCGCCCAATCTTGAGCTTCGGTGCCGCCGGCGCCCGCCTGAATTTCCAAATAGCAGTTGGCAGAATCCATCGGCTGATTAAACATCCGCTGGAATTCCAATTTTTCAACAGATTTTTCTAACTCGAAAACGTCTCCGCCCACCGCTTCAACGGTTGGATAATCTTCTTCGGCCATGGATAACTCGAAGAGTTCGGCCGCGTCATTGACACCGGCTGTAAGCGTTTTGAAAGCGCCCACCGTGTCATCGAGACGTTTCTTTTCTTTACTGACTTTTTGCGCGTTTTCCGGATTGTCCCAAAGCGCGGGATTTTCCATTTCGCGATTGACTTCTTCTAACCGGCGTTCCTGTCGGTCGATGTCAAAGATACCCCCTCAGCTCAACCAATCGAGCTGTGAGGTCAGAGATCTTGGCCTCAATTTGGTTTATACGCTCAGCGTCCATATTTCCCTTGAAGAAATAAAAGTGTTGAAATGTTTGATTATAAAGAAATTACAGGTTCTTTGAACGTAGGATTAAGCGCTTTGAGCCCATTAACCCAACGAATGCATCCAAGCTTCCACCGGGCTCGAAGCATTTGGGCGCGCTCGTAGAGTTCATCGACGGTGGTCTCAAGCTTGTCACCAGCAAAAGCCAATACCACCCGATTGCCCTCGTCAATTTCCGGCATAACGAGTGTACGGCCGGCGAAAGCTTCGTTAATGGCTTCAAAACTTTTATCAAAACGACTGCCGAAAAGATTAAAACTGGCAACCGATCCTTTTTTATTCATCGCACGGCGACACAAACGGTAAAAGTCCACGTCATCGTAAACCGGTCCACGCGCTTGTTCGTCATAAATATCCACCTGCAGCCAGTCACAAGGATTAAAGTCCTTACGGGCCGCGATGAATTCTTTCGCATCGGCCAAATGAATGTCGAGTCTCTCATCGGGCATCGGACATTTAAACCATTGCTGAGCACTCATCACGACATTGGGTGAAATCTCCGCCACATCAATCCGAGCCTTGGTGTATTTCCAACAAAATTTGGTAAGCGACGCTGCCCCCAAGCCCAGTTGAACAATCTGACCGGGTTCTGGGTAGAAAAGCCCGCAGGCCATCATTTGTCTCGGGTATTCCAATACTAATTCAAAAGGTCGGCCGACTTTCATGGCGCCCTGAATCCAAGGCGAACCAAAATGCAGGTAACGAAAACCTTCCTCTTCGGAGAAAAAGAGATTGGGACAGGGATCGGTGTCGTGACGGTGTTTTTTCATGGCAAGGCAGATAAAAATTTTTGCATTATTTTAGCGCCGAACGCCTAATTTACAGGCAGTTCATAGCATAACGATAAGAAAATAATTTTGATTTTTCTCATCAATTTTTACCGACTGCCCCCGATAGAATCAATGCCCTTTGTATAACCTCCCACTAAATGAAAGGATAAGAAGTGGCTGCTATCCAAAACCACCTCCTCTCTTTTAGCGTGCTGGCTCTTCTCAATGCTCATCTACCGGCGAGCCTTGCTCACACGCACCTCAATCTTTCTTCCAAACAACTGACAATCCACGACTTCACCGACTACGACGGCGTTTTTGTCTATAAAGACATTGAAGGCGATGCAACACTTGCAACCGATGGATCCGTCAGGCTTGAATTTGAAAACCATTCGGCAATAAGCTCGGAAGATGAATGGATAGAAACTATCTTTTTTCGCCAAAGCGGCGGCAAACTCAATTCGGGGAATTCATTGTCCGTTGAGCTTAAAGCTCGAAATGTTCAATCAGCCGTTGGCATGGAAAGCAATTTTATTGACGGCTTTATTGCCCAAAATTCCCACCATTTAAACCTCTCCCTTAACGCTTCCTCGACAACACAAACGCTGGAAAATGCCGTGACTTGGGCTATTAACGATAGTGTTCTAACAAATGAGCAATTGCCTGAAGTCATTGACATCAAACTGCAAACTCAAGGACTGGCTGATGATGCGATCGCCAATGCCCTGCAAGTGTCAGAGTCGACCGTAAACTACAAAGGAACGTTGCGATTATCCGCCCAAGATCTCGATCAAAATGACCGTGTCTATGCGTTAAGACTTTATGGCAGTCAATTTCATTTTGAAAGTCTGGGAAACTCTGTCATCAAAGGCGATGTACGACTAAACCAAAACTCAAAACTTTACCTTAACCTATCTCATGCGAGCGATCTTTTTGTAGGACGCATCGTCAATTCCGAATACGAAAGCACTCAGTCTCATATTGTGCTTTCTTCATCGGCTAAATGGGTCACCCATGGTGATAACGCTCTTAATCGGTTTGACTGGAAAAAAGACGGCATCCTTGACTTAACCCATGCGCAAGACACTGTTCGGATCAATAACCATAACCTCAATAGCGACTGCACCTCAACCACTCGGATTGAGAACGGTGCTATTTTGCGTGTGAATATCCGAGATTCCGACATTGGCTCCAATCACTATAAACTCGAGTTAGGCGAAGTCTCCCCCATCACTTCTGACGGCTCTCGCGTTTTCGTCGAAATCATTGATTCACGAACCGATAAAACGACCGATGAAATCAATGTGGGGTTGATTTCCGTTGAAAATGTTGACGACAGTCACAGTAAGTTTTTTGCCGAAGCTCTGCCCTCTTATTACGAAACGGCGCTCGGCTCCTTTAAAACTCAAGGAGCGATCGGCACAGACGGACGTGACGGTTTTGTGATCACCTCCATGGTGACAGATCGCATTGGCGCATCCGGCCTCGTAAAAAATATTCTGGATTTCACCTCGGGCGCAACCGTTACTCATGAGCAAAACGCTGACCGAGTTTTCTCCACCGTCAGCGATCGTCTCTCACAAAGCCAAAATCGAGGTCTCTGGACAGATGTCAGAATTCAGGAGACCGAACTTAATCTTGACCACCGTTCTCGCTCTCATCGCATTGACACAAAGGCCTTAACCCTTGGCTATGACCGAAATGTCAAACTGCCGGTTATGAACGAAGGAATCGCCGGTCTTTGGCTCTCACACAGCCAAACCGATTCCGATTTAGAGGCGGCAAGTGGAGAAATTAATGAAACCGCTTTCGGTTTTTATCTTCACGGTATTACAGAGGACAATTACCGATTAATCCTTCTGGGGCATTATGGGGTTGGGGACCATTCGATCACGTCCGACGGTGTTTTCGGCACGAATCTATCCCGAAAACGCTCCCACTTTAAAGAGGATACTCAAACCTATGGCGTTGGACTTTATTTCGGATTCGTTCATCCGGAACTCTCCAGTGAATGGTTTTTCGAGCCGTTTGTAAGCGGCTACACCTATTGGATAAAAAGAGATCCCACCAACACATTTGAAGGCGTCTCTTTTCAAACAGAAAAGGAGCATCAATCCATCACGAAGATTGGTGTCACGGCCGGCCACCGGATAACAGGCAGCGCTCCCCTTTCGCTTTACGCCCAAGCTGCTTGGGTTCACCGCTTCGGTCAATCCATGACCCTTAAAGGACAAGAAAATGGAAATGCTGAAACCTTCAAGACGGAGAATCTGCAGGAGTCCTGGGGGTATCTGAAACTTTCCGGTCAATGGCAAATAGACCGACAGTTCGCCATCGGCGCACAGGCTTCAGCGTTTGCTTCAAAGGTAGTTAAACCAAAGTACGAAATCGGAATTAACGGCAGTTACCTGTTCTAGAGACAATTCAGGGGGCCGGAGCCCCCTGATAGTTTCGTTAAAAGAGTGTTTCGGATGGCTCTTGCGGAGTATCCTGACTATCCTCAGTCTGAGCTTCTTTCTTTGGTAAAGGTTTCAAATCCGTGGCTTTCCAGCGGATATCCAACTGTTTACCCTTTCTGGCTCGGTGACCCATGTGGTACTCAAGCACGGCCTTTTTCACAGCGTATTCTCTTTCCTTGCCCCCGCGGCCGATTCCGGTGACGAGCACACCCTCGGCATCAATGGGTTTAGCCAAAAGAAGCGTTTCTGTCAGATTAAGATCCATGAGAACAACGCCCTTGCCGCCGCCCGGAAGCGTTCTTACTTCATTCATGTCATAAATGAGCAGTCGGCCTTCTTCAGACAAGCAAGCCAGGAGTGTTTGACCGTTGGCAACCACCTGAGGCGGCAGGATCTTCACGCCTTTTTCGGGTGCCTTGATGAAGTTCTTACCGGCACGAACTCGAGCAAAGAGGTCTTTAAACTGACAAATAAAGCCCATCCCTTCACTGGTAGCCATCACCACACGATCGTCAGGTTTAGCCACGCAGTAACCGATGATGTTTGTTCCTTTTTCAAGATCAATGAAACTGTTAACCGGCAGACCGTCACCTCGAGCGCTCGGCAAATCTGAAACCGCTATGGTGTAAACACGGCCGTTGTCGGCCACCGCCACCATTTGATCGGTTGTGCGACACTCGAACGCCACTCCAAAAGCGTCACCCATCTTATAAGTCATCACCGTCGCGTCATGGCCATGACCGGTGCGCGAGCGGACAAAGCCCTTTTGACTGATGACCACTGTCACGGGTTCATCCAACACCGACTGGCCCATTTCCGCACGAGCGGCCTCTTCGACCAAGGTACGACGCTCATCGCCATATTCAGCGGCATCCTGAGCGATTTCCCTGGCAATGAGGTTATTCATGAGTTTTTCGGAACCAAGCAGTCTTTCAAGTGAACTCTTAGTCTTATTGAGTTCTGCCAATTCGGCTTCAATTTTGATACCCACCAACCGAGCCAATTGGCGCAGGCGAATTTCCAAAATGTCTTCGACTTGGATTTCGCTTAACGGGAAACGCGCCATCAAGGCTTCTTTGGGATCATCGGCTTCACGAATAATTGCAATCACTTCATCCAAATTCAGGTACACCAAATGACGGCCTTCTAAAATATGGATGCGTTCAACGGTCTTCGTGAGTCTAAACTGCGTGCGCCGACGGACCGTTTGCACGCGGAAAGCCAACCATTCGTTAAGAATGTCGATAAGAGCCTTCTGACGCGGCTTACCGTCTGAGCCCACCATGACAAGATTGATGGAAACGTTGCTCTCAAGACTTGTCTGAGCCAAAAGGGCGTTCACAAACTCATCGCGGTCCACGTTCTTGGTTTTCGGTTCAAACACAAGTCGCGTGGGGGTTTCCTTGTCACTTTCATCACGAACAGTATCTAAAAGCGCCAACATGGCGGCTTTAGCCTGTTGTTGTTCGGCAGACAAAGTCTTTTTACCGGGCCTGACCTTCGGATTGGTGATTTCGCCCACTTCATTTAACACGCGTTGAGCAGATGTATTGGGCGGCAACTCCGTCACAATTAAACGCCAGTGACCGCGTTGCATTTCTTCAAACGTGTAACGTGCGCGAACCTTCAGTGTGCCGCGTCCGGTCCGGTACGCATCTCGAATATCGTCCTTTTTGCTGATAATTTGTCCGCCCATCGGAAAGTCCGGTGCGGGCAATACCGTCATGACATCATCGAGCGTTGCCTCGGGCTTATCCAAAAGCATCAGACAGGCTGCGGCCACTTCCTTGATATTGTGCGGCGGAATTTCCGTGGCCATACCGACGGCAATACCGCTTGATCCATTCAAAAGCACAAAAGGCAAGCGCGCAGGCAGCATTTGCGGCTCTTGGAAGGCACCATCGTAGTTGGGCATAAAGTCCACCGTGCCCTCGTCAATTTCGTCGAGAAGCAGACGGGAAATCTTGGTCAGACGAGCTTCGGTGTAACGCATAGCCGCCGCGCCGTCTCCATCTCGGCTGCCGAAATTACCCTGGCCCAACACCAAGGGATAGCGCATATTAAAGTCCTGCGCCATGCGAACCATGGCGTCATAAGCAGCGGTATCGCCGTGCGGGTGGAATTTACCCAACACATCACCCACCACACGGGCGCTCTTTACCGTTTTGGCTTCCGCACGCCCCAACCCCATCTCATGCATGGCATAAAGAATGCGGCGCTGCACGGGCTTTTGACCGTCACCGATGGCAGGCAACGCACGGCCCTTCACCACCGACATGGCGTACTCGAGATAGGCGTGGCTTGCAAAGTGGGCAAGCGTCAACTGCTCACCATCGTCACCTGAGAGCACCGGGCGGGCTTCAAGGGGTACTGGCGTTTCCTCGGGCTCGTTTTCTTGCTCTTTGTCTTCGAGATCCTCGGCTTTTTCTGCTTGAAGAGATTCAACTGAAGATTTTTCCGAAGACAATTCTTCGCCGCTCACACCCTCGTCCTTTTCCTCAGTCACAACAACGTCTTCGGCGGGTTTCTCTGTGACTGACTCCTGCGCTTTTTGTTCTTCGTTTTGCTCAACGTTTTCTTCGCCGAAAAGATCAGCCGAAAACAAATCATCGGTATGCTTATTGCTCACGTCCGATCTCCTTAAATATCCACTTCAACCTGATCACCGTTGTTTTCCATCCATGCTCGGCGCATCGCGGCTTCCGAACGGCCCATCAACATATCAAACATTTCCCGGCTTTCCGACAATGTCATGTCTCCAAACGTCACCGGCATTAATCGGCGGGTTTCGGGATTTAAGGTCGTTTCCCAGAGCTGTTTATCGCTCATTTCCCCCAAACCCTTAAAGCGTGACACGGACACTTTTTCCATGTTGACTTTCTCTTTTTCGAGTTTTTTACGCTCAACGGCAAGTTCTCTTTCGTCCAGACAGTAAATGGTTCTGGCGGGCTTTCTTCCCGTTTTCGGAACATCCATACGGAAAAGCGGCGGTCTGGCCACAAAAATGTGACCTTTTTTGATCAACGCCGGGAAGTGACGGAAAAAGAGCGTCAAAAGCAACACTTGAATGTGAGAGCCGTCCACATCGGCATCGGCCATAATGCAGATCTTGCCGTAACGAAGTTCGGACAAATCAGGCTCTTCATCAGGGCCATGCGGGTCGACGCCGATTGCCACCGAAATATCGTGAATTTCATTATTGGCAAAAATACGGTCACGATCCACTTCCCAAGTATTTAAAACCTTGCCTCGTAGCGGCAAAATCGCTTGAAAGTCTTTGTTGCGGCCTTTTTTAGCAGAACCACCGGCGGAGTCACCTTCGACTAAGAAAAGTTCATTTTTACTGATATCTTCACTTTCGCAATCAGTGAGCTTACCGGGCAAAACGGCTACGCTTGAGCCTTTGCGTTTTGTGACCTTTTTAGCTGAATTTTGTCGGGCCTGAGCTTGCTTAATGACGAGTTCGGCTAATTTTTTACCCTCTTCTACGTGACCATTGAGCCAGAACTCAAACTGAGCACGCACAAAATTACTCACCAAACGCAGCGCATCTCGGTTATTCAAACGCTCTTTCGTTTGACCTTGGAATTGAGGATCGAGTACCTTGGCACTTAAAATGGCGCTCGCACGGGCAAAAACGTCTTCGGTTAAAAGCTTCACGTTCTTTTGCATCAGTCCATGCGCCTCAATGAAAGCCTTCATTGCAAGGTAAAGACCTTCACGCAAACCGGATTCGTGCGTGCCGCCCGCGGGGGTCGGAATGAGGTTGACGTAACTTTCACGAACCGGCACCCCCTCTTCTTGCCAGGCCACCACCCAGCTTGCGCCTTCGCCAACGGCAAAGCCCATGGACTCATCGGTCGCATAGCCGCTCGATTCAAAAGGAGCGATCATGGGTTCAGCCGTCATCTCGGAGAGCAAATACTCACGAAGTCCGCCTTCAAACTTCCAGGTCTGCGTGTTGCCGTTTTTCTCGTTATTAAAGACTACTTCGCAGCCGGGCATGAGCACGGCTTTAGAGCGCAATAAGCGTGTGAGTTGCTCCACAGGGATATTGGGGCTGTCAAAATATTTTGGATCAGGCCACACATGAACTTGCGTGCCGGTAGCCGATTTCGGACGAGGACTTTTTTGGCTAGTCAACGGTTCGATAACGTTGCCATCGGCAAACACAATACGGTGTTCTTTGCCTTCGCGCCAAACGGTCACTTCCAATCTTGTCGATAAGGCATTGGTCACGGAAACACCAACGCCGTGCAAGCCGCCGGCAAAGGAATAGGCTCCGCCTGATTCTTTTTCAAATTTGCCGCCTGCGTGAAGTTGAGTGAACACAAGCTGAACCGCCGGCACTCCCTCTTCTTTATGCAATCCAACCGGAATACCACGGCCATCATCGGTTACCGTGACGGAGCCGTCAGTGTGAAGCGTCACTTCAATGCGCGAAGCTCCCCCTGCCAACACTTCGTCACTGGAGTTATCGATGACTTCTTGAATGATGTGCAAAGGATTGTCCGTAAGGGTATACATGCCGGGGCGTTGTTTAACCGGTTCCAACCCTTTTAAGACCTTAATACTGGATTCGCCGTAATCAGAACGTTTGCTAGTAGCCATTGAAAAATAATCCGTATACCAAAACCGAGATCGCCTGAGACAGCTTAATCTCAGGCGCATGGAGATGTGCTTTAAATTTTTCTAATGTCGACAATGGTGGCCCCGCCGGGACTCGAACCCAGAATTACAGCTTAGGAGGCTATCGTGATATCCTGTTTCACCACGGGGTCACACATCTTAGAATCGGCTAATTTTAAATGATTTCACTAACAAATGATGAGCTTGTACAAATTAAAACTCATTGCATCTTAATCTGAAGTTTGTTAAGTTAGTGTATAGAAATCAGTAATAATTTAAAGACTAAGAGCTCAAATTGAGCACTGAGCTTCTCGCGTAAATATGAGACGACCTAAAGTAGAAAGTAATACAACTTATACGGCTCCTTCGTTCCGAGATTGTTTAGCAAAAACATGGGTTAATGCTGAAGGTGTCGTATCACCTGGTCGAAGTGTCTTAGAACACTGTCAGATAGTTGGAAGCATTGCTCAACAATTGGCTGAGTTTTTACCAAAGGACTCTTTTAAACTTACTGATAAAAATACTATCGGCTTCTTAGCTTCCTTACATGATCTAGGTAAAATTTCACCGAAGTTCCAAAGCAAACTAGAAAAAACCATAAAACAAGAGCAGCCTGACATACGTGATCGGGCAATAGAAGAGAGATATCAGTTCCATGGCGGAGTCTCTTATATCGCATTAAGAGATTTTGGAATAACAGACAAACTAGCTTGGGCCTTAGGATCGCATCATCAAATTCTGATCAAAGATAATTTAGCTCTTTTCACCTCAAATAATGCACTCTTAGGTGGAAGTTCATGGGAAAAAGAACGAAGGAATCTTTTCAATGAATTAAAAGATTACTTTCAGGTTAAACAGATCCCTAATTTTAATAGTCCTCAAATCGAAACTATCGCTGGTATCACTCAACAGGCAGACTGGCTTGGCTCGTCTGCATTGTTTGAGAATCCTAACGTTCAATGGGAACAATTTAAAACAGAAGTGTTGAAAGAGAATGGATTTTTTGTTCCAAAAATCAAAAAAAACTTATCGTTTGAGCAGATTTTCGGCTTCACTCCCAAAGAAACACAGCAAAAATTTATTGATTCAGTTAATGGTCCCGGTGTTTTTATTTTAGAAGCTCCTATGGGTTCTGGTAAAACAGAAGCTGCTTTGTATGCCGCTTACAAAGTTTTGAATCAAAAACAAGCTAGAGGAATTTATTTCGCCCTACCCACTTGTTTAACCTCTTTAAAGATTAAAGAACGTGTTGATGAATTTATTTCAAAAATTCAACCAGATTCAACTTTAAATTCTCAAATTATTGTTGGCTCACGATTCAACTCGGGGGAATTTGCACCTGCAAAATCCTGGTTCTCACAAAAAAATCGAAGAATTTTAGATACCTTTGGGGTTGGCACTTTAGATCAGGCTCTTTTCGCTTCAATGATAAATAAAAGAAGTTTTGTGACACTAGCTGGTTTAGCAGGGAAAGTGGTCATTCTTGATGAAGTGCACTCTTATGACTTCTTTACTCGCGTATTTCTGGAAACTTTGGTTAAGAAACTTTACTCTTTAGGATCAACCGTTTTAATTTTAAGTGCCACCCTATCGAGCATTGTCAAAGAATCGTTGCTGAGATTTTACCCACGAACTCAGCCTATTAAATTCAATGAGTCATATCCTCTTACCACCTCGTGTACAGGCAAGGAAACAATTATTCAGCGTCCTCTACCCATTAACTCCCAACGAATGGTTAGTCTTCATTTAGAAAACGACACAACAACAGTTCTAGAAACAGTCTTAAAGCAAGCCAGGTCAGGCGAACAAATTCTCTGGATCGAAAATTCCGTCTCTGACGCACAGAAAATTTATCGTGAAATTTTAGCTAAATATGATACTTCCGACATAGAGTTAGGACTTATTCATTCCAAGTTTTTACCTACACATCGACGACAATTGGAAGATTATTGGGTTTCTTGTTTTGGGAAGAACGGTAGCTCTATCCGCAATAAACAAGGACGCATCTTAGTAGGCACCCAGGTGCTTGAACAATCTTTAGATATTGACGCGGATTGTCTTGTTACTCGTCTCGCTCCTATTGACCTTTTGCTACAGAGAATTGGTCGTTTATGGCGACACGATTTTATTCAGAGACCTCGAACAGCTAAAAGACAAGCATGGATTATTGTCCCAAATGCGAATGAGGATGAAGCCTTAAACGAAGACTTCTGGGCTACTTACAAAGTGTACTACCCTTATATTTTAAGAAGAACAATTGAAGTTCTTCGCAAATATTCAAAATTCTGTATTCCTACTGAAATACGAACTTTAATCGAAAGTGTGTACAAAGAAAGAGAAGAGTCGGATCCTTATTTTTCCGTCCCTTTACATACTATGCTACATGGCGATGGCAAACGAAAAGGCATTTTGCAAATGCAAAATTTAGCAAGACATGCAGAGGTTACTGAAAATTGTCAACAAACTAGGTTGTCAGACCCTAATGTTGATGTTCTTATTGTTCGATCTATTGTGTCTGATGATAGAAATAAAGAAACTATAATCCGAACATTTGACGGTGAAGTTATCACATTACCGTGGAAATGTACTGATCTCCATTTACGCAGAAAATTGTGTCAAACAATGGATCTATTACTTATGTCCATTCGGAAAAATCACTTCACCCCTACAACTGATATCAACCTTTTAAAAGAAAAGTTCCATTTGGATCAATACCTCTATTTAGAGGGAACTCCACTTTGGATTGCCATTGCCGACAATGAGGGAACACTTAAATCGCTAGGGGAAGACTACCCATCCGAATATTCTTATCGTTTCGGTATGTCAGTTGGCAATTTAGGACTTGAATATTTAAAAAGGACATATTGATGACAAAGTCATTTTCTTTAATTTCACAACCTTGGATACCCGTAACCGGATTTGATAAAAAGAGTTTACGTGAAATTTTTTCTACACCCTTTCCATCAATCGGCGGCAATCCAATTGAGCAAATCTCCATTTTTAAGTTACTTTTGGCGATCGCTCAAAGTGCGATAACTCCGAAAGATGAAAAAGACTGGTTGTCTTTGACTGCTGAAGGTCTTGCTGCAAAGACTTTGGAGTACCTTCACGATCATGAAAATAACTTCGACTTGTACGGCACTACCCCCTTTTTACAGATGCCACAAGTGGCATCTATTCCACCTAAGCCTTTTGCTGTTGTCATCTCAGAAATAGCGTCTGGAAATACGACAGTCCTTACACAGACGCAAACAATTAGAAATTACACTGATGCGGAATTGGCATTGTATTTAGTAACAATGCAAAATTTCGCCTTTGGTGGTAAGAAGACAGATAACTCATTAATTCTGACAAAGGGATATAACGGAAAATCAAAATCGGGGAAACCGGCTTGCTCACTTGAACAGTCCGGTCTACTACACACCTATGTGCAAGGTCAAGATATTTGGGAAACACTTTGGCTTAATCTTTGGACTGAAAATCAGCTTCAAACAGAAAAAGCACGAGCTCTTTTCCCTTCAGGGAAAGGTCGTGCCGCCTGGGAAAAAATGCCGACGGGTGAAGATTGCTCTACCGCAAAATTATTACGCAGTAGTCTACTAGGACGACTCGTACCGCTTTGTCGCTTTTGTTTGATTGAAAATCAAGATATTCATTTAACTGAGGGCATTCAATATCCGAGTTCCAAAGATCATGTTTTCGATACAACAGTTTCTATCACATTAGGAGATAAGCCCAAAGTTTTAATTGTTAACCCTATGAAAAGGCCATGGAGAGAGTTAACCGCAATTCTCAGCACCGTCCAAACACAACCAACTTTATATTGTGCGCAGCTTTCTATCTTCAACCATCACTGTCGGACCTTATTGAACTCAAACCATCAACATTTATTTAAGAACGTACGCTTTTGGTCTGGAGGAATTCGAGTCAGTAACAAAGCTGGAGAACAGTTTGTATCCGGTTCGGATGATTATGTTGCGTCCTCTTTCAAACTATCATTGCAAGAACTCTGCGAGAGTGCTTGGTATAGTCTTTTTTGTGAAGAAATACATTGGTTGAATGTCAAGGCTAAGAAACTCGAAAGGTGTATTCATTCATATTGCGAAGACATGAAACTTGATACAGCCATTACGAAATTAGGTGAAAACTTATTTTGGACCAAAGTTGAAACACTTTGTCAAAATATTATTGACGCCTGTGCAGAAAAAAATCATTTTGAGCAGCAGCGAGCGATAAAGAAAATACACTTAAAAGTTTCTGAAATATTAGCCAATATTTATTCTGACTTATGTCCGTACAACACCAGCAGACAACTGATGAGTTGGACTAAGTTTCACCCCAATTTTTCACCTGCCGGGAAAAGAAAGTTATGAATGAAGAAAAATTCGTCTCAACTATCTTCTCTTCGATAGAAGATAAAGGGCTTAGAGCTGCCTTTCGTAGAGCCGACTCCTCTCGATTAAATTTCCGCTGTATTGAATTTTTACTTAAACACGGTGTTAGAGCAGACGATGTTTTTGAGCGTACAGCGGCACTCACCATCATGGCTTTAATTGCACGCTCCAACGTCAACAAGAACGGTTCAATTAACTTTGCCAGTGCTTTAGCTCTTTGCTATACAGACAAAAGCAACAGTGATGCTGCAGTCTTGAGAATCAAAAAAATCTGTTCTTGTGAAAATGTTCAAGAATTAGCATCGAGTTTGAGACGATTAATAGCATTGATTTCAAGTAAAAATATCAATGTAGATTACGTATCACTTTTAAAAGACTTAATGCTATTTCGATATGAAAATCAAAGGGACAATTTACGTATTAAATGGATGAAAGAATTTTATTCTTCAGAGGAGCTGTAAGTGTTTTTCTTATCACAATTAACCCTCGGATTTAAGGATCTACAATTCCTCAAAATCTCAGATGAATACAGTGTTCATAGGGTTATCTATTCCTTGTTTAAAGATTATAGAAGTTCAGATGAGAAAACTGCCTCAGTCGGAAGCGGATTTTTATATGCTGAACAGAAAAGAAACACTGTTGGAAGACAATTCCTGATTCTTTCAGACAGAGCACCTACCAATTTAACTTTTAAAGATGGTCACATTATCACCAAAAATGTCCCTGATAGTTTTCTGACATTTCCACAATACCGTTTTCGAGTTATTGTAAATCCAACCGTTCGAGATAAATTCAGCGGAAAATTACGTCCCATCATCGGAAAAACTAATATCGCACAATGGTTTTCAGAAAAATCCTTACGATCCTGGGGCTTTTCTGTTGTCAATCTAAGTGTAGATTCTGTTGAGGTCTCTCAGTTTAAAGGAAAAAATGGAAGATCACTGACTATTGCCAGGGCAGAAATCAGCGGCTGCCTTGTAGTCACTGATTTCGGTCGATTTTCTGATTCGTTCCGTCACGGCATCGGCAGAGCACACGCATTTGGTTGCGGTTTACTGCAACTTGTTCCATTTCAACAATAACTTTTGTGAGACATAACATGACAAATCCTTTTGCAAAAACAAGAATTGAATTCCATATTCTTCAGAGTTTTCCAGTCACCTGCCTAAACCGGGATGATTTAGGCTCGCCTAAAACAGCCATTGTCGGTGGAATTACTCGCGCTCGTGTCAGTTCTCAATGTTGGAAAAGACAGGTTCGACTGACTCTTCGAGATTTAAACGTAAAACTTGCTGTTCGGACCAAACATATCGCCGACATGATTGAGCGTGCTTGCTTACAACGACAGGCAGACGCAGAAAAAGCAAAAACCTGTGCAACTAAAATCGGTGATGCTCTAGCCAAAGATACTTTGTATTTCATATCTGAACGAGAAGTCGAAGCATATGCTCAATATGCCCAAGAACATTCTTTTGATCTACCTCAAGACAAAGACTTGTTAAAAGACATTATTAAAATTTCGAAAAAGACTCATATTTCTGCTCTTGATGGATTGGATCTTGCTCTTTTTGGGAGGATGGTCGCCAAAGCTCCCGAACTCAATATCGAAGCTGCTAGTACTTTCTCTCACTCAATATCAACTCATAAAGTTAATACTGATGTTGACTTTTTTACAGCTCTGGACGACTTTACCATAGAGGGACAAGAGGGGTCTGCTCATATGGGATCTCTAGAATTCAATTCCGCTACTTATTACCGCTATGTCTGTTTGGATCTAGGACAACTTGCAGAGACATTGGGAATTGAAAATCGACAATCAACTGAAATACAAAAAGCGATTGAAGCTTTCGTTAAAGCACTTTATCTCGCAGTTCCTCAGGCTCGTCAACACACATTAGCTGGAGAGTGTGGTTGGGATTACGCAAAAGTTTATATTAGAAAAGGTCAACCGTTACAGTACTCTTGTGATGAACCTGTTCGGTATGACTCCAGGAAAGGCGGTGGATATTTGCAACCAAGTATTGCTGCGTTGAATGAATTCCTCTCCTGCAAAGAAAGAATGAGCGGAAGCCTATTTGGCAAACTCTGTGAATATGAGTTATCAGCCCAACAAGGCACTATAGATGAATTAATCCAAGTTCTTCAAAAAGCTATCTGCTATGAGTAAGACATATTTACTACTATGGTTGGAAGGGCCTTTTCAGTCATGGGGTGATGACTCCCGCTTTGGAAGACGGGAGTCACTCAAATTCCCGACTAAATCTGCTCTATGCGGAATGGTCTGCGCTTCCATGGGGGCCCGTGGAGAACAAAAGGAGCTTCTCTGTGAGCTTTCTCAGACGAAAGTAAGCGTCCTGACTTTTACGAAAAAGAACATTGAGCACTCTCTGCTTCGTGATTTTCAAACAGTTGGAAATGGTTACGATAATAAAGATCCTTTTGAATCACTATTAATTCCTAAAACTTCTGCTGGCAAGGCGCCGAACGGTCCAGGATCAAAAATCACTCATCGTTACTATTTACAGGATGCCACTTATGCAGTAATTTGGGAATTGGATACAGAATTGTGCCAAAAGATTGCTCAAAGCCTAATCAATCCTGTTTATTTTGTTAGTTTGGGTAGAAAGAACTGTGTACCGTCAGAATGGATTTATCAGGGAACATTTAATACTGAAAATGAGGCTTTTTCTGCGGCTAAAAGCATCGCTCAAAATAAACAGCGGCAATGCTCAAAAATGATCATTGAAGGTCGCTTCCCAGAACAAGGAGAAATTCTTGTTTTGCATGATATTGCAAAAAGATTTGGCGAATTTAAAGAGTACTCCGATCGTTTTGTTACCATTATCGACAATGACAATGAGGACCAATCGATTACTGATTAAAGTAGATAAAGAATTTTTGCCTCAAATTAAAGACAGATACCCATTTCTTTATCTGGAAAGAGGCCGGTTAGAAGTTGATGATAGTAGTGTCAAGTGGATTGACTCCGATGGTAGAGTTATCCCCTTGCCAATAGCTACCATTGAATCAATACTGTTGGGCCCCGGCACTTCTATAACTCACGAGGCCATCAAAGTGTTAGCTATGGTTAACTGTATGGTTTCGTGGGTTGGAGAGGATAGTCTTCTTTATTACGCGGTTGGTCAAACTCCGACACAAAACACTCGCAATTTGATCAAACAACTATCACTATATTCAGACCCTAAAAAAAGACAAAAGATTGCGCAAAAAATGTTTTCTTTCCGTTTTCCGAGTGACGTTGTCAACAATAAGACAATAAAAGAATTAATGGGCTTGGAAGGGATCAGAGTAAAAAATCTTTACTATGAGTTGGCCGCCAAATACGATGTCTTATGGAGAGGAAGAAACTATAAGCCAGGTGAGTTTCAAGTCAGCGATTTGACCAATAAATGTATCACTGTCTGCAATACTGCGCTTTATAGCCTAATCACCGCTTGCGTTAACTCTATGGGACTATCTCCGAAAATCGGCTTTATTCATTCTGGCAGCCCACTGCCATTCGTATATGACATTGCTGATTTATACAAAGCAGAATTTTCCTTTGATCTGGCATTTTCGATTACAAAAGAAATGGCTGGGGTATATCTGGCCGAAAGACTTCGAACTGCTTTTGTACAGCGAATTATCGATAAAAGACTTTTAGAAAGAATCCCTAAAGACATCTCCAGTATATTAGAGCTCAAAAATGATAGTTCTAATCACGAATGACTTGCATCCTGCAGTACGCGGCAGAATGAAACTATGGTTTGTCGAAATAAAACCAGGGGTATTTGTCACAGGAGTAAGTGGATACCTTTCCAAAAAGATCACTCATTTTTTATTAAAGCAAAAATTGGGAGCTGGTAGCCTTTTAATTGAATCCTCAACTTCATCTCCAGGATATAAAATCCACACATTCGGTCAATCGGACAAACAATTGATCAGAGTAACCAATTTACAACTCATTGTGGCGAACAATAAAATACTTAAATTAGATTTATAACAATATATGCGTTAACCGAAACGAGAATTTCAATATATTGCTATTTTCTCCACGTATGTGGAGGTGTTTCTGAGTGGTATCGTGATCAGAACTTGCAAGATAGATTTTCTCCACGTATGTGGAGGTGTTTCTGATTTGGTTTATCATTCGACTCGTCGTGGTATATTTTCTCCACGTATGTGGAGGTGTTTCTTCAATACTTGATCAAAAACAGGAGCAATCAATATTTTCTCCACGTATGTGGAGGTGTTTCCCGTTTAGTTTGGGACCACTGGGTTACCATGATATTTTCTCCACGTATGTGGAGGTGTTTCTTTTGATGGAAATTCGTACTCGTTATACTGGTCATTTTCTCCACGTATGTGGAGGTGTTTCTCAAGTAGTACAACTGTGCTCGCCTTCGGCGACATTTTCTCCACGTATGTGGAGGTGTTTCTATCGGACACCCTAAGACCAAGGTCAAGGATTCATTTTCTCCACGTATGTGGAGGTGTTTCTAACTTTTTCGACACGTGCTCGCTCATGAAAATATTTTCTCCACGTATGTGGAGGTGTTTCCTAAAAGTTACTAGCTTCTTGTGCTGAATCATCATTTTCTCCACGTATGTGGAGGTGTTTCTGATTTGCGTCAAGCGTGGCAGATTCAAAAATTATTTTCTCCACGTATGTGGAGGTGTTTCCACCTTGTTGATAAGAAATATCGGAGCGAACAGATTTTCTCCACGTATGTGGAGGTGTTTCCGAATTCGAGGAAAGAATTTGGATCATTACTAAATTTTCTCCACGTATGTGGAGGTGTTTCCGGGATCGTCTGCTTCTTCATCTTCATGCGCTCGATTTTCTCCACGTATGTGGAGGTGTTTCTATTTTGAGCTTTTGCCGTCCGACCTCCGAGCCATTTTCTCCACGTATGTGGAGGTGTTTCTCTTTGTACGGCAGAAGAAGTGAAGGTTAAAGAATTTTCTCCACGTATGTGGAGGTGTTTCTAACCGTAAATCGACACTTTTTGCTCAATCTTAATTTTCTCCACGTATGTGGAGGTGTTTCTATTCAAGGTAAGACTGAAGGATATATTAAAGCGATTTTCTCCACGTATGTGGAGGTGTTTCTACCAACCTTCTTGTATTCCATCGGAAGATCAGATTTTCTCTACGTATGTGGAGGTGTTTCCCAGAAAGAAGCGATGCAAAACGCCCATCAATGATTTTCTCCACGTATGTGGAGGTGTTTCCGGAGACAGTTACAGAAAATGAACGTCGATTGGATTTTCTCCACGTATGTGGAGGTGTTTCTGCTCTACATGAAGTGAACCATCTTTCGGCAAAATTTTCTCCACGTATGTGGAGGTGTTTCACAGTTTGTATTCTGGAAGCACATTGCAGAGCTATTTTCTCCACGTATGTGGAGGTGTTTCCCAATATTTCTTGCTATTTAATCAAAAAAACATTATTTACAAGGTGTTCAGTTACTGAGGGCAAATAAAAAGGGATCTATCATATTCAAAACGTCAATCAGATGTACAGTTCTCTGATGAGCTTTCTTATCCCCTTTTTTGTAAGAGGCAGTAAACACTTTCCTAATTATCTGATTTGGCATAATCAGTTTCACTACCGAGTCAATAAATACTCACCTCAACAAGAAGCCTGAGATGCCTTTTGAAACTCCAGTGCAAACAACAACGAAAAATTTACCCCACGTCCAGCGGTTTCCCAAACCTCAACACGTCACATAGTCGAACGGATGAATAAGCTTCGAAGAATTGATGAACAACAAAAAACTAGCCTTGATGAAATTGACTAAAAACCGACTAGATAAGCAAAGCTTGAATCGGATGAATCAGAAGATTTACTGTTCTAAATTCTACGAGTTGCATTTACAGATCCAAAATTTTGGCTCTGTTAAAGCAAAGTGTTGAAATTAGAAGGGGACATCGCCAATCTCCTCAGGTTTGTAACCCGGTGTTTTGATATGAGCCAAACGATTTCTGTTCAAGTTCCTTTGCCCTTTTTCTTCTAGAGCGGCAAGCTCTTTGAGACGCCGCTGTAATTGGGGCAGTTGTCGACTGGAAGTGATAGGTACAGCCGGCCGTTTCGATAACTTCCGTGTGGTCGTACAGATATCATTTTGTTGCAACAGCTGTCGGATTTCCTGCTGCGGCAAACGTTGACTCGCTCGAAAATGAAAACGATTGTGCCAAATGAGGTAATTGGGCAGATACTTCGTTGAGACGCCTTTGAAGGGGATCAGAAATGACTTCAACGAACTATGGAGCTGATTGATATTTTGAATGTGATAGAGTCCATGTTTAGTTCGGCCTCCTAGCAATTGCACACGACTCAAGTAACTTTCTTTTCCAAGACGATCATAGATATTGGTGCGGTCCGTGCATAAGATCGATTCCGGCACAATCCTTCGCTGTAACGCATCAACCGCATCGCTTTGTGAGGGTTTACCTAAGTTCGAGACGACACCGCAATTATCAGACTCCCTATCGATGGCTGTTATCACGCAAACCAACGGACTATGACCGCTGCCCGCATGCCCTCGTTTATGAGCGCCACGAGGCATTTCGAATCCGTCACAACGATGATTACCTTTGAACGATAGAGCTATAAAAGTTTCATCCGCTTCCACTATGCCATCCAAGTCTTCACTGGGTTGGGAATCTCTGAGCACATCTAAAATTCTGTGGCGAAGCAAGAAAGAACTCCTCAATGAAATGCCACATTGACGAGCTGCTTTTCTTAGGGAAAGCTGTTGCTCCATACATCCAAGATATTGAGCGATTAACTCAGGCCGTTTAGCGTGCGCAAAAACCGTTTTGGTGGTGGCGGTGAAAGTCCTTCCACAGTTTTTGCAGAGGTAACGTTGAACCCCACTTGTAGTCTTGCCGTTACAGACAACTTCGGGGCGATAACAATGAGGGCAAAAACGCCCCTTTAAGAAGCGTTGCTTAGCAATGTCGCTGTGTAGTTGAGCCAGTGAAGATTGCGCAGAATCAAGAACGGCGTATTTAAGAACATAAGCCCGTTCATCACGACTGAGACCGAGAAACGCCAATAGGACTTCTTCTTTGGTGAGATGCGTCATAACACGTACATCCTTAAGTCCAGTTTATGAAGCTCCTAGCTCAAAATCAACACTTTGCTTTAACAGAGCCAAAATTTTTCAGAAAGAACCTTGCTTTTTTTTAAAGAATGCGTAGAATTGTCAGTCTCGATTCCCCGATAGCTCAGTCGGTAGAGCGACGGACTGTTAATCCGCAGGTCGTTGGTTCGAACCCAACTCGGGGAGCCAAACAATTCATATGATTGAGTTCGATTTTCGGACTTCTTCATTCCCCGATAGCTCAGTCGGTAGAGCGACGGACTGTTAATCCGCAGGTCGTTGGTTCGAACCCAACTCGGGGAGCCATATTGAAAAACCTGCACTTTTTCGCGAAGTGCAGGTTTTGTTTTTTCAGCACCTATTCAAAGAGCTATGCCGAATTCCAGCACTTTATTCAGAATTCGGCATCTCTGGTACCGTACTACGGGATTTCTTTCAGGAATTCACTCGTCAAAGCAAGTCCCTTCTTCAAGACCTCTTTGTTATTAGCGTAGCCGATTCTGACATAACCTTCGGTATGCAAGGCAGAACCCGGCGTAAACATCACGCCTTTTTCCTTGACCAAACGCTCGCAGAATTCATGTGAAGACAAGGCCGTATCGATTTTGACGAACGCGGTTGTACCGGCTTTGGGTTTGACATAAGAGGCCCGAGGCTCACTTTTAACCCATTCGTCCAAAATCTGAAGGTTCTCACGAATGATTTGACGATTGCGGGCCAAAATTTTGTCCTTAGCACCAAGGGCGATTTCTGTGAAGTATTCATCGAGCATGCCAACACTGATGGTGTTGTAGTCACGATGATGCAAAACCGCATCAATGAGTGTTCTGGGCGCTGCGATCCAACCGAAACGCAAACCGGCCAAACTAAACACTTTGGACATACTGCCTGTGCTAATCCCCTTTTCGTAGAGATCGGCCACAGAGGGGCTATATACATCGTCTTGGGTTAAACCACGATAGACCTCATCACAAAGAACCCAAGCACCAACCGAGCGGGCAATCTCGCAAATATCACGAAGCAGTTTTTCATCCATCAAAGCGCCCGTGGGATTATTCGGATTGTTGATACAAATGAGTTTGGTGTGCGGCTTAACCATGGCACGCAATTCATTTAAGTCCGGCAAGAAACCGTTTTCCGGTTTTAATCTCAAGGTTTCAATATGTGCGCCGAAACTTTCCGGAATGGAGTAGTGCTGCTGATAGGTTGGAATCACGGAAATCACATGATCACCGGGTTCCACCAACGTTTCATGCACCAACATGTTCGCACCGATGCAGCCATGCGTTGTGAGAATGTTTTCTGGCGTTTGCTTTTGATACAGCCCAGCAATTAACTCACGGACTTTCGTGCTGCCTTCGATCCAACCGTAGGTTAATTTTTTATCCAGAAGGTCAGCAGTCATCTTTTGCTCGCTGACTCCTGCTAATTCAAGAAGTTCTTTAACCGTAATGGACTCCACGCAGGTTTCCGCAACGTTGTAGGCGCACTTCGTTTCCCACTCATTCATCCATTGTTCTACACCGAACGCTTCAATTTTCATTTTTATTTATCCTTCTTTTGAACTTCTTTGAACACTGCCAAAGCCACGGCAATATCTTCCAGACCTTGACCGATTGAGCGGAAAAAGACCGGTTTGTCATAGACGGGACAATCACAGGTGTGATTTACAAGGGCTCCTAAATCGCCTTTAACTTGCTCTGCGCTCCATATTCCGGCTTCAATAGCCTGTTTCATTTCGCCGGACACCGTAGCGGTCGTAGCCGAGCAGTCGCAATAAACGTCCATCACGGGCAACAGGGCAGGATCAATTTCATGGGCGCCCGGCGCATTGGTGGAGATTGACGTAATTAAGGGAGCGCCGTCAATATCTTTGGCTTCAAGAACGGAGGCGGCCGCGCTGGTGCAAAGCATGATCACATCGGCCTTTTCTATCGCCTGAGCTTTCGTCTGCACAAATTGCAACTTGCCTTGACCGGCTTTAAAGAATTCTTCCCGCTTGTCTTCGGATAACTCATGACTGTTCAGGGACCACACTCGAATACTGTCCCAATCGCGAAGACCCTGTACGTAGCGAATATGCGCCAACGCTTGAGGGCCTGTACCGATTACGGCCAGACGGCGAGCTTTAGCGCAAGCCAAATATTTCACGGCAACGGCTGTCGTTGCCGCGGTTCTCTCGAGCGTAAGTCTGGAGCTATCAACTAAAAGCAAAGGATTGCCCGTTTGCGTGGACATCAAAAGAGTCCAAGCGGTAACGGTGTACCCCTTTTCTTGGACAATAAAGGGAGATGTTTTTAAACCATACACCCCGGCACTCATCCACACGCCACTGTAGTTGATGAAGTCACCTTTACCTTGAGGGAAAAGCGTTTGAACCTGTTTAGGCTGAACAGCCTCTCCCCGCCCCAAGGCGGCAAACATGGATTCAACCGTTGAAAAAACATCTACTTTCGGCAAAACACCGAGAACATCATCCTGCGTCAACGTTAAAACTGACATTTTTTTAACTCCGCAATGAGTAAGAGCTAGGCGGGCGCGAGCGCGCTCAATTTGTTCTTTGACCCGTTCCGGTGCAGTACCACCGAATGAACGGCGAGCGGCCACACAGGCTTCAAGCGTGATGAATTGATGAATATCGTCTTCAATCGCATCGGAAAACTGTTTGTACTCTTGTAGCGTCATGCGTTCAAGATCCGTATTGTGCTTAATGCAGTAATTGACGATGTGACCGACGATGTGGTGGGCCTGACGGAAAGGAATGCCTTTGCGGGCGAGGTAGTCCGCCAAGTCCGTGGCATTGGAGTATCCCCTGCCCGCTCCCACTCTAGCCTGCTCTGCGTTAACCGTCATCTTCTCAAGCATGGGTTTCAATATACGAAGACTCATGTGAAGCGTATCCACAGAATCAAACGTCGGCTCTTTATCCTCACTCATATCGGTATTGAAGGCCAGGGGCAACCCTTTCATCATCGCAAGCATCGCCTGAAGGTTGCCGAACACTCGGCCGGCTTTGCCGCGAATCTTTTCGGCGATATCCGGATTTTTCTTATTAGGCATGATGGAAGAACCCGTGCAGAAATCATCAGACAATTCAAAAAAGTGAATGTCTTGACTGGTAAAGAGCACAATTTCTTCACACAAACGGCTCAAATGCATCATGCAAATGGCGGCAGCGGAATCTGTTTCAATCAAATGATCTCGATCACCGATGGTGTCGACTGAATTTTCACTCGGTCCCTCAAAGTCCATTTCTTTAGCGGTCATTTCACGATCAATCGGGAAAGTGGTCCCTGCCATGGCGGCTGCGCCCAATGGGCAGACATTTAAGCGTTTATAAGCGTCTTCAAAACGCCCGATATCGCGCTCAAGCATCCAAAAATAAGCCATCATCCAATGGGAAAACAAAATGGGTTGCCCGGTTTGAAAATGGGTATAGCCCGGAAACATCACCCCCATGTATTGCTCAGCTTTGGCGATAATCGTTCGCTGCAAATCACGGATCGCTTTAATAATTTCTTCGATTGCGTGTCTCGTGTAAAGTCTGACATCCAATTGCGCCTGATCGTTGCGGGAACGCGCCGTGTGCATCTTGCCTCCCACCGCACCGACGAGTTCGGTCACCCGTCGTTCGATAGCCATCTGAATATCTTCATCAGCCACATCAAATACAAATTTGCCGTCCTCAACTTCTTGACGGACGGCTTGTAAACCCTGAAGAATCGTATCGGCTTCTGACTGCGTCAGAATGTTTTGCGCAGCAAGCATATGCACATGCGCCGTGCTGCCGATAATCGAAAAAGGCGTCACGCGCTTTTCAATCAAAATCGTCGCATTGAATTCCTGAACCAAATGATCCATCGGCAGGTCAAATCGCCCGCCCCACATAGCATCGGACATTTCTCTCTCCGCTTAACACAAAAACATCCACTATTTTAATCGCCTTAAATCCGAACTTTGTAGTCGATTTTGCCTACAAGCGTCTTATTTCTGTCCCTAAAAACACACACCATAGATTGGAAAATATGCCCTTTTGATCGCTATTCATGGTATATATTGTGTGTAGTTTGACAGTTAGAAAAAATATTTCGTCCTGCTCTTGATATCGCGGTCATTTATCCCTAATATCGCGGTGTCAAACAACCAAAAACTGTTAAATGTGTTGACCACCGTATCGGGGGAGACAACCTCCGAGAAAACGCGAGATGAACGTTTGGACGACGGACATCTTTTTAAAACAAGTTGTTATTGTCGGACTAGCTTCGAAGCGAGAAACTACTCGTCGAAGACAAGATCCTGAGTCCTTGGGTAATAGCCTGTGTACCCTCGGCGCTAGAACGCAATAGCAGCACTTTGGGGGAAAGGCATTATGAACTCCCAAAACATTACGGCGAACAACGAGTCCCAATTTCAACGCTCGATGCAATTGCGCCATTTGATTATGTTGAGTCTTGGCGGCGTGATCGGCAGCGGACTCTTTTTTGGAACGGGTCATATCATCGCAAACGTCGGTGCTTTCGGTACCGTGCTTGCGTACTTGATCGGTGCATTTATGGTGTACCTGATCATGTTGAGCTTAGGCGAACTTTCCGTCGCTCACCCTGATCCCGGTTCTTTCCATCTTTATGCAAGCAAATACATCTCCCCTGCTTCGGGTTATGCCGTGGCATGGCTGTATTGGCTCAACTGGACCGTCACCCTCGGCACGGCTTTTACCGCTGTGGGCTTTGCCATGCAATACTGGTTCCCGCAGGTGCCGGTGTGGTCCTGGTGCTTGATTTTCGGCACGATTATTTTCTTACTTAATGTGGTGGATACGCGCTTTTTTGCTGAAAGCGAATTTTTCCTCTCCATTATCAAAGTCGTGACGATTCAGGTTTTCATCGTCTTGGGCGCATGCGCGTTCTTTGACGTGATTCCCTTCGGTGAATCCGGCTCTCCGGGTCTGACGCACTTGGTGGGCGAAGGAGGTTTGCTGCCCAATGGCATCACACCGCTTCTGTTTACCATGGTAACGGTCTGCTTTGCCTACTCCGGCACGGAATTGATCGGCGTGGCCGCCGGCGAAACCAATAACCCCGAAAAGGTTATTCCGATGGCCGTGCGCGCTTCGCTTTTGCGCCTGGTGGTCTTTTTCGTGGGTACGGTTTTGATTGTCGCAACGCTTTTGCCCTCAGAAGCGGCCACAGTCTCCAAGAGCCCCTTTATCACGGTCTTTGAACAAATGGGCATCCCCTATGCCGCCGACATCTTCAATTTCGTGATTATCACGGCGATTTTGTCTTCGGCCAACACGGGCTTATTTGCGTCCGGCCGTATGGTTTGGTCCTTGGGACACGACGGCATGATGCCCGCCGGTCTTGCCAAGCTCAATAAGCGCGGCGTGCCGGTCAACGCTCTTGCCTTTAGCATGCTGGGCGGTCTCTTGGCTCTGGCTTCAAGCGTCATGGCGGCTGACACGGTCTTTGTGATTCTCACCTCGATTGTGGGCTTTTCCACCGTGGCCGTGTGGCTCAGTATCTGCGTGGCCCACTATCGCTTCAGAAAGCAATTTATTGCCTCCGGCCACAGCTTGTCTGAACTCAAGTACAAGAGCCCGTGGTTCCCGTGGGTGCCGATTGTGGGCGGGGCCATGTGCGTCATTGTCATGGTGGGTATGGGAATCGATCCGGCACAACGCATCGCCCTTTACTGCGGCGTGCCCTTTACGGTTCTGTGCTACGTGATTTACCACCTCACACAAAAAGTCAAAAAAGGCAATTTGTCTCAAAAGAGTCAAGGCAATCAAACACGAGCCATTGCCGGCTGATTGCTCTTTGCCTTTCCTCTAAAAACTCAACCTCCCGTTTAGCATTCGTCTAACGGGAGTTTGAGTTTTGTCTAAAGATAACTAATTTTTCTATGCGTCGGTAAAAATCAGCGTTATGCTATGGGGCGAAAAATTTTCAACTTTTTGGAGATCGCTTCATGGAAATTAACGCGTTGTTAATGAACGCTAACGACAACATCGTCGTTTGTGTTAAAGATGTTGCTTTAGGTTCTGAGGTTATTTATTCGCAAGACGGTCAACACTGCACTCTTATCGCCAAAGATAACATTCCAGCCTGTCATAAAGTCGCTATCAAACCGATTGAAAAAGGGGCGGATGTTTTAAAGTACGGTGAACGTATCGGCCGCAGCACCTGCGCCATTGAAGTCGGTCAATTGGTTGATCACAATAATATTTACAGCGTTCCGCGTGATTACGAAAGCGAACTCATTGAAGAGACTGACGAAGAAGTTCCTCAGTTTGTACCAACAAAGAGCGGCGTTAAATTCTGGGGCTATCGTCGCGCAGAAGGCCGTCCCGGCATCCGCAACCACGTGCTTATTCTGCCGGGTTGCGCGTGTGGCAGCGAAACCGCTCGCATTGTCGCTAGCCAAGTGCGCGGCGCTGTCAACATCATTTTCAACACTGGATGCTCGGACGTGGCCGCCAATACGGCCATGTCTCAGAAAATTCTCACCGGGTTTGCCTGCAATCCCAATGTCTACGGTGTTGTCATCATTGGTCTTGGCTGCGAGACGGTCGGACACAAACAATTGCGCGAAAAGATCTGCGCCATGACCTCAAAACCGGTTGTCTCCTTTGGCATTCAGGAAGAAGGCGGCACGCTCAAGACGATTGAAAAAGCGGTACGAGCCGCACGCGAAATGGCCGCCCAAGCCGGCATGCAACAAAAAGAGCTTTTTGATCTGAGCGAACTCTTTTTAGGTATTGAATGCGGAGGATCGGATGCGACTTCCGGTATCGGCAGCAATCCGGCCGTGGGTGAATTAAGCGATCTTTTGGTTGATCATGGAGCCAGTACGCTTTTAAGCGAATCCATTGAATGGATTGGGGGTGAACATGTGCTTGCCCGACGCGCCGCGACCACAAAATTGCACAACGAAGTTATCAAAATCTGCCGCGACTACGAGGACCATCTCAAAGCTGTCGGTCAAGACTGCCGCGCCGGCCAGCCCACTCCGGGCAACAAAGCCGGAGGCCTCTCGACTTTGGATGAAAAGAGCTTAGGCTGCATTCGAAAAGGCGGCACTCGTCCCATCGTTGAAGTGCTTCAGCAAGCCGAACGCCCCACTCGCCAAGGCGCCATTGTCATGGATACCGCGGGCTACGACATTTCATCGGTCACCTCAATGGTCGCCGCCGGCTGCCAGGTTGTTATTTTCACCACCGGTCGAGGCACGCCCACAGGCAACGCCATTGCCCCGGTCATGAAAGTTACCGCCAATGAGCGAACTTATCGGTGCATGGAAGACAACATGGACTATGACCTCTCACCCATCGTGCGTGGCGAAAAAAGCTATCAAACAATGGGAGCGGAACTCTTTGATGAGATTGTCGCTATTGCCAACGGCAAACTCACGAAGGCTGAAGCATACGGTTTTTCCGATATCGCCGTTGATCACGTTTGCCGCTTCGTATAAAACGTTTAAAAACTAATTTGATACTAAAAACTCCCGCAATAAATCTATTGATTTTGAGCGGGTGTTTTTTATTTTAGATGCGGCTCTGATGACTGCTGAAACCTAAAAGTTAAATAATACGAACGTGCACTAAAATGAGCTACTGTCTTTAAGCACTTCAACGCCTTTAGGAATCTTGAAAACAAAGTCTGAAGCCTGCAATTTGACGTTGGTTTTGAAATTTTCAAAAGACAAGCGAGTTTCCTGCCCAAAATTATCTTTAAGCGTCATCTCCTGCGGCAAACCGTTTTTAAAGCCAATTCGCACTTCAGAAAAAGCATTGCTGTCGTCTTTCGGCGTAGCTTTTAGCCAGTCCAATCCGTCTTTTGAAGCTAAATTTTCGACATTGAAATCCTTACGGAAATCCTGGGCTCCAAATAAAAGCGAGGCAGGAGACGCAGGAATCGCTCCTGATAATTGTTTTTGTGTGACTTGCTCGAGTTCCGTGTCATAGAGCCAAAGCGTTTTCCCATCGGTCACAATGAGTTCTTCAAAAGGCGCGTTATAGTGCCACTTAAATTTGCCCGGGCGAAGAAAAGCAAAATCGCCGGTACCGGCCGCCTCTTTATTTTCGCCTTCACGAGTAAAAACCTTTTGCTCAAAGGAGCCTTGCGCACTCGTCACATTCTTTAGAAAACGACTCAAATCATCAGTCGCGGCTGCGAAAGAAGCCAGGCTGAAACAGCCAAGTGCTGCTAAAACTGCCGCATTCACAAAGCTCTTCATCACAAGTCCCCATTATTTCTGGCGTTAATGGTTCGGCGACCGCTGGAATCGGCCGGACTGACAATCCCCTCGGCTTCCATGTCTTCGACTATGTTGGCCGCTCTCGGGTAACCCACCCCAAGCCGTCTTTGCAAATAGGTAACCGAACACTTGTTGCTCTCAACCACAATCTGAACAGCTTTATCAAATAGGGGATCTTTTCGGCCTCCGTTTGTGCCGCGCGGTTCATCGGATTCTGCCGCTTCCTCTTCTTCGGACACGAGAACATCGTCAACATAGTTGGGCTTAGCCATTTGACGCAGGGCTTGTGCAACGCGTTCCAATTCTTCATCCGTAACAAAAGCCCCCTGGATACGTTCAAGCACTTGAAGGCTTGGCATCTTAAAGAGAAAGTCCCCGTTACCCAAAAGATTTTCAGCTCCGGTCTGATCCAAAATGATGCGGCTATCGGAACCGGTGGCCACCTGAAACGCCGCGCGAGAAGGAATATTGGTGCGCAAAAGCCCGGAGATGACATCAGCACTGGGGCGCTGCGTGGCCAAAATCAAATGAATGCCGGCCGCGCGAGCCTTTTGAGCCAGACGAATAAGCGACTCTTCCACCCCCTTTTTATCAATCATCAAAAGGTCCGCCAATTCATCGACCACGACGACGATATAAGGCAGTTCTTCAAGTTCGACTTCCTCGCCGGCATTTTTCGCCAGAGGATTCATGAGGGGCGTGCCCGCTTCACGCGCTTCTTTAACCTTGGCGTTGTAGCTTTCAAGGTTTCTCACCTTAATGCTATGAGCCAATTTATAGCGGCGCTCCATCTCCTTAACACACCACTGCAAGCCGTGCTTTGCCTCATTCATTTGGTCGACAACCGGACAGAGAAGATGCGGGATGTCTTCGTAGTAGGCAAATTCCACCTTCTTCGGGTCAATCAAAATCAGACGCAACTTTGAGGGCTCAAACTTGTAAAGAAGGGACAAAATCATGCTGTTGACACCAACCGATTTACCTGAACCCGTGGTACCGGCTACCAGCAAGTGAGGCATCTTGGCTAAGTCAACAACAAACGGCTCACCGGTAATGCGTTTGCCCAAACACAAGGGCAAAAGCGCCTTGGATTTTGCAAAGTCCTGAGAGCCTAAAAGCTCCGAAATTCTCACGAGCTGACGACGCGGATTAGGCACTTCAATACCCATGTAGGGCGTATTGGGCACGGTGTCAAGCACACGGACAGACTGAACGGACAAAACTCGAGCCAAATCAGACTCAAGACTTTTAACGCTTGAGCTTTTCACCCCTTCGGCCAATTCAATTTCGTAACGGGTAACAACGGGACCCGGGTTGGCGGCTTTCACCTTCACTGTCACGCCGTAGCTGGCCAGCTTACTTTCAATCAACCCGCTCATAACAGCCAGTGAAGCCTTATCAATAGATGGCTCGGTATTACCCGCCGGATCAAATAAACGGAGCGACGGACGGATCGGTTGAGAAGCGTCTTCAAACAAAGTGTCTTGCTGAGCTTCAAGCGCCACTTCCGACTTTTTCACTTTTGCCTGAGGATTAATCACCGGGCGGCTAACGGCAGGAAGCACGGGTTCCGGTTGCACATCAATGACATCATCCGAATTTCTCAACGCAGGGATGTCTTGCTTAAACTGTTGAGCCAATTCTTCCTGAGCGGTTTTTCTCTGCTCTTGATCGACCTTAGCCTCATGCCGATCGGTAAAGAAATGCCAAAAGCGATCCAAGCGCGTGCCGATTCTCTCGGTCACATCCAACCATGAAAAGTCGAAAAAGATGGCCGCGCCGCTCATGGCAAGCACCACCATCAAAAGCGTCAAGCCCAAAGCACCGACCACCGGAACGCAAGCGGTCATAACGGATTGACCCAGAACACCGCCCGCCTGTCCCGGCAAGGGATCTGCCAAGTAATACAATCTGAGCGCTTCAAGAGACGTGCTCGCGCACAACAGGATCAACAAACCGAAAAGGTGCCAAATTCTGCCAAAAGAGAGCTTTCTGTAATGGGGACTCAGGCAGCGCCAGGCACTCATCAACGCAACCGGAAAGAGCCAATAAGCCGACCACCCTAACGCAAACAAAGCAATGTCGGATACCCAAGCCCCCAGTAGACCGATCCAATTTTTAGGCGCGACATTGGGAGCCGCGTGTGTAAAAGACGGATCTGCCTGGTTATAGGAGATCAACATCAAAAGGTATAGAACGGAGAAAACGAGCAGGCAAACGCCTGCCACCGATCCGAGCCTGACTTTTCTGCGTTTATCCTCAACGGGAACAGGATCGTTAACAACGGCGCTCACCGTGACAGGAGCGGTTGCGGCCTTCGTACGTGAAGATTTGCGGGCTGACGGTTGCAATATGTTTTTCTTAGCTTTTTCTTTTATGAGAGCTGGTTTTTTCATCAATCTATCGTCTGAAATCAACCCTACCATTTTACGGGGTTTGTTTTCATTTTGAACGCTTCTTGACTATTGTTTTCAATTTTTCTGTGCTTTTCGCAATGGCACTCGGATACAATGAACTGATCTACTGAGAAAAGAGGTTAAAAATGTCAGAAAACATTCAACATGAAAAGCTTATTATCATCGGATCCGGTCCCGCAGGTTACACAGCCGCCATTTACGCTGCCCGCGCCAATTTAAATCCTCTCTTAATTACCGGCATGGAGCAGGGCGGACAACTGATGACAACCTCTGAAATAGAAAACTGGCCGGCAGATGTCAACGGTGCTCAAGGTCCCGATCTCATGCAACGCTTCATGGATCATGCGGAACGTTTCGGCACGCGAATTGAATTTGATGTCATCACAGCCGCGCACTTAAAAGAAAAGCCGATTCGCTTGGAAGCCGATTCCGGCAAGACTTTTACGTGTGACGCGCTCATCATCGCCACCGGCGCAAGTGCCAAATACCTTGGTTTGGAATCAGAAACCCGCTACAAGGGACGCGGCGTTTCGGCTTGCGCCACTTGCGACGGCTTTTTCTATCGTAAGAAACCCGTTGCGGTGGTGGGCGGAGGCAATGCCGCTCTTGAAGAAGCACTTTATTTATCCAACATCGCAAGCATCGTGCACCTCGTTCACCGCCGCGACACTTTCAAGGCCGAGCCTATTATGGTCACAAAACTGATGCACGCCGTCGAAGAAGGAAAGATCGTGCTGCATCTGTTTGCCGAAGTCAAAGAAGTGCTCGGTGACGACCAGGGCGTCACCGGAGTTCTTTTAAAGAGCACCAACGGAAAGCCCGACGAAACCATCACCGTGGATGGTCTTTTTATCGCCATCGGCCACTCGCCCAACACGAAAATTTTTGCCGATGAATTGACTCTTGAAGGTGGCTATATTGTTACCCAAGGAACCGGTCATCACGCCGCCACGGCTACCAACATTGAAGGCGTATTTGCCGCAGGTGACTGCCAAGATCCTGTTTATCGTCAAGCAGTAACCAGTGCCGCCACCGGCTGCATGGCCGCCTTGGACGCCCAACGCTACTTGGAAAGCCTGGAGTAAAAGCCATGCGGGCAAAAGGTTTTGAAGCTTTAAAAGGCATTAAAACAAAACTTTCGGAAGAATCGATCATCCGGGAAAAGGAAGCCGCCGCTCGACTTCAAAGGCGTGAAAAGGAAGATGATGATCGCGCACTCTTTGCCGCTGAAATGAAGCGCATTGGCGTTACACCGACCGAACGGGATGCCTCCGAAATCGATCTTTTTGAAAAGGAAATGCAGCGCTTAGGCGTCACCAAGCTGGAAAACAAAAATGTGCGGGCGGTATCGACAAAAAAGCCTCCCCGCCCTAAGGTTCAACAAACCCCTTTGAAATTGCGTGCCGAAGTGGGTCTCTCGGATAGCTACGATGGGGCCAGCGCTGATGATTGGGGTGATCGTGAGTACATCGCAGTGGGTTGCGGCATCGACCTTGCGCAAAAATTATCCCGGGGACTTTGGCCTGTCGGAGCGCACCTTGATTTACATGGCTACCGTACCGAAGAAGCCAGACGTGCCCTTGTGGACTTTATCCTTCAGGCTCGCGAAGCTCATATCCGCTGTGTTCGCATTGTCACGGGAAAAGGCATTAACAGCGGCGAAGAAGGACCGGTTCTCAAAGGTCTTGTCAGACGGTGGCTGCGACAAATGCGAGAAGTTCAGGCATTTGTTCAAGCTCCGATTGAAGAAGGCGGATCCGGTGCCCTGCGTGTTCTAATTGCTAAAAAGTTTTAGGAGTTCGCCATGGATATTCTCGAATTAATGCGCACTCGCTACACCACGAAGCACTACGATCCCAGTCGCCGAGTAAACGACCAGGACATGGATACGCTTCTGGAAGTGCTCAGACTGTCTCCCTCCTCGACAAATATTCAGCCGTGGAAGTTCTACGTCATCGATACGCCTGAGATGAAAGAAAAAATCATGCCGGCTGTTAAGGACTTTAACTTTGAACGCATGCAGGCTCCGCAACTGATCATCTTCACGGTTCCGACTTGCTTTAGCGAAGAATTTTTCGAGGAGCTTTACCGCCAAGAAGAAGCGGATGGCCGTTATACCGGGTGGAAAAGTCCTGAACGGCCGGATGTGATCCGTCTGACTTACTCGCACAAATTTGATAATGATCCGGAAGGACTCTTTCGGTATGCGAGCAATCAGGCCTTTATCGCCTTAGGATGCGTGACTGTGGCGGCTGCGGTAATTGGCGTTGACTCGACCATATTGGGCGGGCTTGACTTTGATAAGCTCGATGAGATTCTTGGCTTTAAAGCTAAAAATGAACGCTCGGTTGTAGGCATCGCCTTGGGTTATCGGGCAGAAAACGACTCTAATGCCAGTCGGCCCAAATCTCGCCTTCCGAGAAAACGTGTGATCGAATTTTTGCGCTAGATAATTCATAGTATCGTGCCAAGGAAACTTGCGATTTCAATCGCGAGAGGAATTGGCACTCGCTCCACAGGGGCGATTTTTTTGTATAATAAATCAATCATGTGATTGGGTAAAATTATGCTTGAGATTGTATTCGATCGAAATTGTGTCTACCAAACTGCTTACCATGCGGTTTGGTGCCCAAAGTATCGGAAATCAATTTTGGTCGGTTCAATCGCCGCAGAAACTAAACGGTTTATTGAGACAATCTGTCAGGAACGTCAGTGGTCGGTTCTCTCGCTTGAAGTTCAGCCTGATCACATTCACCTTTTTGTC